>Ga0164242_10004056_pt1 | contig 16499 bp, 17 predicted proteins | sample OricomgcompostMG_FD_108783 | JGI IMG/M metagenome (GOLD analysis project Ga0164242, IMG submission 108783) | Miracle-Growth compost microbial communities from Emeryville, California, USA - Original compost - Miracle growth compost (MG) ...
TGGCCGAGCATGCCGCGGACCGGCCGGTTGCATTGCAGAGCTTGCGGAATCTCGCCTTCGGCGCGTGCAGGCTCGCGATTGCGGTGCCGCAGGACATGGCCTACACGGGTGCCGGCTCCCTGGCGCGGCTGCGCATCGCCACTTCGTATCCGAACCTTCTGCGCGACTGGTTGCGTGCAAAGGGCGTCGAAGCCGGCATCGTGACGCTCGCCGGTTCGGTCGAGATCGCGCCGCGGCTCGGCACTGCCGACGCCATTTGCGACCTGGTGCAATCGGGCGCAACCCTGGCCGCCAACCAGTTGCGCGAAGTGGATCGCGTACTGGAAAGCGAAGCCGTGCTGGCGGGCGCGGCCACGTTGCCGGTCGACGGTCGTCGGGACGCCATCGAATTGCTGCTGCGCCGGATCGACGGCGTGGTGCGTGTGCGTGGCTCGCGACTGCTGCTGTTGCAGGCCGCGCGCGCCAGCGTGGAGGCGATTTTGGCGGCCCTTCCGGGTGCGCCGCGCGCAACGGTGCTGCAGATGGATGGCCAGCCCGGCCAAGTGATGCTGCAGGCGTTGTGTCCGGACGAGCTGGGCTGGCGGCAATTGGAAGCCATCCAGCGCGCCGGTGCGCGCGAATTGTTCGTGCTGCCCGTCGAAAGGGCGTTGGCATGAGGCGCATCGACTGGTCGGCGCTCGGCGAGGTGCAACGCGACGAAGCGTTGTCACGCCCGCCGTTGTCACGAAGCGATGCGCTGCGCGGGGCGGTGCGGGAGATCATCGCCGCGGTGCGTGCGCGCGGCGACGCGGCCCTGCGCGCGTGTGCGGCAAGGTTCGATGGCGCGACCATCGGAAACATCCAGGTTTCCGAGGCCGAATTCGAGCGGGCCGCGGCATCGATCGATCCTGCGTTGAAGCAGGCCATAGCCGAAGCGGCTGCGCGCATCGAAACCTTCCATCGCGTCGGACGGGTCGCGGACGATGCGGTGGAGACGGCGCCCGGGCTGCGCATGGAGCGCGTTTCGCGCGCCATTGCGCGGGTGGGCCTGTACGTGCCTGCCGGCAGCGCGCCACTGCCTTCGACCGCGCTGATGCTGGCCATTCCCGCCCGTCTCGCGGGTTGCGGCATGATCGCGTTATGCACGCCGCCACGCACCGACGGCACCTGCGATCCGGCGGTGCTGTACGTCGCGCGCGAATGCGGCGTGCATGCGGTGTTCAAGGTCGGCGGCGCGCAGGCGATCGCGGCCATGGCCCACGGTACGGAGTCGGTGCCCGGTTGCGACAAGCTGTTCGGGCCCGGCAATGCCTGGGTCACGGAAGCCAAATTGCAGGTGGCTGCGGACCCCGACGGCGCGGCGATCGACATGCCGGCCGGGCCTTCCGAAGTCCTCGTGATTGCTGACGAAGCCGCCGATCCTCGGTTCGTCGCTTCCGACCTGTTGTCGCAGGCCGAACACGGGCCGGAATCCCAGGTGCTGCTGGTCAGTGATTCGGCCACACTGCTCGACGCGGTGGAAGGCGAAGTTGCGCGGCAACGCGCCGCACTGCCCCGGGCGGCCATCGCCGCCGCGGCGCTCCGGCACAGTCGCCTGGTCAAGGTTCGCTCCATCGAGGAAGCGTTCGTGCTGAGCAACCGCTATGCGCCTGAACACCTGATCGTGCAGGTGCGCGACCCGCGCGCGTGGCTCGGCGCCGTGGAAAGCGCGGGGTCGGTGTTCCTGGGTCCGTGGACACCCGAGTCCCTGGGTGACTATTGCAGCGGCGGCAACCATGTCCTGCCCACCTACGGCCGGGCCCGCAGTTCCAGCGGCGTGTCGGTGTCCAGTTTCCAGAAGCAGATCACCGTGCAGACATGCAGCCCCGCGGCCTTGCGGAGGGTGGGCCCCTGTGCGGTGACGCTTGCGCGTGCCGAACAACTGGAAGCCCACGCTCGTGCGGTGACGATGCGTCTTTCGGCGCTGGATCGCCACGCGCCTGCGCTCGAGGCGGCGAGGTCCCTCGCATGAACCCGCTGGAGCTCGCACGCCCGGAAATCAGGGCGTTGCAGCCGTATGCTTCCGCGCGACTGGAGGCATGCGGAGGTTCGATCCCGCTCAACGCCAACGAATCGCCGTGGCCGCCATTTGCCTGCGCAGAGGACTGGAACCGCTACCCGGATCCGCAACCGGCCGCCCTGGCTGCGTGCCTCGCGAATACCTGCGGAGTCGCTGTCGACCAGTTGCTGATCGGTCGTGGCAGCGATGAAGGCATCGACCTGCTGGTGCGCGCATTCTGCGCCGCGGGACGCGATGCCATCCTGGTCTCGCCGCCGACATTCGGGATGTACGCCATCTGTGCGCGGGTGCAGGGTGCGGACGTCGTGGACGCACCCTTGCGCGATGATTTTTCGCTGGACGTCGATGCGGTGCTGGCGGCTGTCACGCCGGCGGTGAAGTTGGTGTTCGTCTGCGCCCCCAACAATCCCGTGGGAGCCGGCGTGGCGCGCACCACGATTCTGCGGCTGGCGGAAGCGCTTGCGGGCAGGGCATTGCTGGTGGTCGACGAGGCTTACGTCGAATTCGTGGATCCCGACAGCGAGTTCGCAAGTGTCGCGGATCGCATCGGCGTGATCCCCAATCTGGTCGTGCTGCGCACGTTGTCCAAGGCCTGGGCCATGGCGGGCATCAGGTTGGGCATGTTGCTGGCCGATGCGCGGGTGGTGGCGCTGCTCCGCAAGCTCATGCCGCCGTATCCGGTTCCCGCACCGTGCGTGGGCGTCGCGATGAATGCGCTGTCACGGGATGGTCGACGTGTGACGGCGGAACGCGTCGGCACGATTCGTCGCGAGCGGGATCGAATGCGGGGCGCGGTCGCGACCTTCCGGTGTGTGCGCGAAGTCCTGCCTTCGCAGGCCAACTTTCTCGCGGTGAGGTTCGACGCTCCGGATGCCGCGTACGCCGCATTGCTCGATGCAGGCGTCCTCGTGCGTGACGTGCGCCGCTATCCGATGCTGGCAGACGTCCTGCGCATCTCGCTGGGTACGCCCGAACAGAACGATCGCGTGCTGGCGGTGCTGCGATCGCTGGATGGGATGCGGACGGGTTCACGCCCGGAAGCGCGAACGGAGCTGCCGGCATGACGCGCAAGCTTCTGTTCCTCGATCGCGACGGCTGCCTCGTGCTCGAGCCGCCCGACGAACAACTCGACAGCTTCGAAAAGTTCGACTTGATGCCGGGCGTAATCGCCGCCCTGCAGCGCTGCGTCGCCGCCGGCTACGAACTGGTGATGGTGACCAACCAGGACGGACTGGGTACCCCGGGTTTCCCGCAAGCCGATTTCGATGGTCCGCAGCAATTGCTGCTGCGTGTACTTGGGTCGCAGGGAATCTCGTTCAGCGACATCATCGTCGACCGCAGTTTCGAACACGAAGGCCTCGACACGCGGAAACCCGGCGTCGGATTGTTGCGCGGCTACCTCGCGGACGATGGCTGGAGCCGTGCCGCCTCGGCCATGGTCGGCGATCGTGAAACCGACATGCAGCTCGCGACCAACCTCGGCGTACGGGGGCTGCAGGTGGGCGCCGACGGAATGGCATGGGCCGAAGTTGCGCATCGGCTGCTGGACTGCCCGCGCACCGCGGAAGTGCGGCGCGTCACGCGCGAAACCAGCGTCGGGGCCTGGGTCGACCTGGATTCAGCGGCCGAGCCAGCGGTCTCCACGGGCGTCGGGTTTTTCGATCACATGCTGGAGCAACTCGGCCAGCATGGTGGCTTTGCGCTGCGCGTCCATTGCGAAGGCGACACCCGCGTGGACGAACACCACACGGTCGAAGATTGCGCGCTGGCGATGGGCGAGGCATTGCGTCGTGCGCTGGGAGACAAACGCGGAATCTCGCGCTACGGATTTTCGCTGCCGATGGACGACAGTGCGGCGGATGCGCGACTGGACTTGTCAGGTCGTGCGTACTTCATGTTCGATGGCCGGTTTCCGCGCGAGCGCGTGGGCGGGCTGCCAACTGAACTGGTGCCGCATTTCTTTCGATCGTTCTGTGGCGCGCTCGGCGCCAACCTGCATCTTGTCGTGCGTGGCGAAAATGCGCATCACATGGTCGAAGCCTGTTTCAAGGTGGTGGGGCGTGCGCTGCGCCAGGCCGTGCGCCGCGAAGGGGATGCGCTGCCGAGTACCAAAGGGGTGCTCGCATGAACGTGGCACTGGTGGATGCAGGCGGCGCGAACATCGGGTCGGTGCGATACGCGCTCCAGCGACTGGGCGTGGAGTCGACGCTGGCGTCCGATGCCGCCGTCATCAGGGCGGCGGATCGCGTGATCTTGCCGGGCGTGGGCGCCGCCGCGCCCGCGATGGCGCGACTTCGCGAAGCCGGGCTGGTCGGGGTGATCCGTTCGCTGACGCAGCCCGTGCTGGGTGTATGTCTGGGCATGCAACTGCTGTGTACGCGTTCCGACGAGGGAAATGTGACTTGCCTGGGCCTCATCGACGCCAACGTGCAGCGATTCGGGGAGGGCCAGGGCCTGCGCGTACCCCACATCGGCTGGAACCAGGTAAAGGGCATCGTGCCCAATCCGCTTCTGGCCGAAGATGCGAACGAGGGCTGGGCCTACTTCGTGCACAGCTACGCGGTGCCGGTGGGCGCGGCAACGCTGGCGACCTGCGACTACGGCGGCGAATTCTCGGCTGCCGTCCGGCACGGCAATTTTTTCGGAGTGCAGTACCACCCCGAACGCTCCGCGGCGTTTGGACTGGCGACACTGCGGAATTTTCTTTCCCCATGACCTTTGAAGTCATTCCGGCCATCGACCTGCGGAATGGGCGCGTGGTGCGCTTGCGGCAGGGTGACTATGCCCGCGAAACCGGGTTTGCCGCCGACCCGTTGGACCTTGCCAGGCGCTACGCGGACGAGGGCGCCAGGTGGTTGCACGTGGTCGATCTCGACGGCGCTCGCGCCGGGGCATTCGGGAATCTTGCGGTGATCGAGTCCCTCTGTGCGCTCGATGGCCTGCAGGTCCAGGCAGGTGGTGGCGTACGCGGCGAGGACGACCTTCGGCGACTGTATGGGGTCGGCGTGGCGCGGGTGCTGGTGGGCAGCCTTGCGGTCCGGGATCCGGGCATGACGGCCACGTGGCTGGGCCGCTACGGGCGCGATCGGCTGGTGCCCGCCCTCGATGTGCGCGGCGAGGCGGGTGCATGGCGCCCCGCGGTACACGGGTGGACGGAGCAGGTGGATGTCGCGCTCGATTCACTGGTCGCGTTCTACATCCGCGCGGGCGCGCAACACGTGCTGTGCACCGATATCGGGCGCGACGGCACCCTTGGCGGCTTCAACCTGGATCTCTACCGTGACCTGCGTGGCAGGGGTGTCGACCTCCGGATCCATGCATCCGGCGGTGCACGTTCGCTCGAAGACATACGCGAGGTACGGGAGGCGGGGGTGCACGCGGTCATCCTCGGGCGCGGGTTGCTGGAGGGAAATTTTTCGCTGAAGGATGCCCTGCAATGTTGAGCCGGCGCATCATCGCTTGCCTGGACGTGAGGGACGGCAAGGTCGTCAAGGGCATCCGTTTTCGCGATCACGTGGTGGTCGGTGACGTCGTCGAACTTGCCTTGCGTTATCGCGACGCGGGTGCGGATGAGCTGGTGTTCTACGACATCGCCGCAAGCCCGCAAAGCCGGACCGTCGCTTGCTCGTGGGTAGCGCGCGTGGCCCGCGTGCTGGACATTCCGTTTTGCGTGGCTGGGGGTGTTCGCCGCGTCGAGGATGCAACGGCTGTATTGCACGCGGGTGCGGACAAGATCTCCATCAATTCGCCCGCGCTCGAACGGCCCGCCTTGATCGGGGAAATGGCCGATGCGCTTGGCGCGCAATGTGTGGTGGTGGGCGTCGACTCGCTGCGCGACGGCGATGGCGAATGGCGCCTGCGGCAGTACACCGGTGACCCGGCGCGGATGCGCGTGGTCGCGCGACGGACTCTCGACTGGATCGGTGAAGTGCAATCTCTTGGTGCCGGCGAGATCGTCCTGAATTGCATGGGCAGTGACGGCGTTTGCGCGGGTTACGACCTCGAGCAATTGCGCGCCGCGCGTGCGATCTGTCGCGTGCCGTTGGTGGCCTCGGGTGGTGCGGGTGCCCGCGAGCATTTCCGCGACGTGTTCGCCTTGGCCGATGTGGATGGCGCACTGGCGGCCAGCGTATTCCATTCCGGAGCAATCGACATTGCAGGCTTGAAGACCTGGCTGCGGGGCGAAGGCCTTGCGATGCGGGTTTGAGGGGCGGCCATGAACGTCGGCGAACCCCGCAACGTGGACTTCGACAAGTGCGGCGGGCTCGTGCCAGCCGTCGTGCAGCACTTCGCGACCGGCGAGGTGCTGATGCTCGGCTACATGAATCCGGAAGCGCTGCATGTGACCTGCACGTCAGGGTTCGTCACGTTCTGGAGTCGAAGCAAGCAGCGACTGTGGAAGAAGGGCGAAACATCGGGCCACGTGCTGGAAGTGAAATCGATCAGCGTGGATTGCGATCGCGATGCCTTGTTGATCCGAACCGCACCTCGTGGTCCCACCTGCCACCTCGGGCACGCCAGCTGTTTCGGCGAAGGTGCCAGGCGCCCGTTGGCATTTTTCGCCGAGCTGGATGCACTGATCGAATGCCGTCGCATCGAGCGCCCGGCCGGCAGCTATACCGGCAAGCTGTTCGAAGCGGGCGCCCGGCGCATCGCGCAGAAGGTGGGAGAGGAGGGCGTCGAGACCGCGCTGGCGGCGGTGGCCGAGGATGCTTCCGCCTTGCTCGGGGAGGCGGCCGACCTGGTCTATCACCTGATGGTCCTGCTGCGGGCGCGTGGTTTGTCGCTGGCTGACGTGGATGCGACGCTGGCGCGTCGCCATGCTCGGCCCGACCGCTCAACCTGAGGGCACCAGTGCCTGCAATGCGTCGGCTTGTGCGGTGAAGGCGGCATGAAGCGCGAACTGGTTGCGCGCACGGTCGCGGTTGTGGGTCGGGCGGTCGATGCGGTAGTAGCGGTCGCCATCCAGCCAGTCGGTGAGGAACCGCAGGGCCATGACACCCGTGACCAGCCTTGCGGCGAACACGAGGTTGTCGCGCTCGAGCGGCGTCAGCAGGCTGCCGCAACCGTCCACGTAGCCGCGGGCAAGTGCCGCAAAGTGATCGTGTCGTATGCCGACATCCGTGACATCCGGCGAGTCTTCCGGACTCGGACTCACCATGGTGCGTGCCATGTCGCCGAAATCGAACAACAGGCTGCCAGGCATCACCGTGTCCAGGTCGATCACGCACCTCGCGCGATCGTGGGCGTCGAACAGCAGGTTGTTCAACTTGCAATCGTTGTGCGTGATGCGCCACGGCAGCCCGGCGTCCAGCAGCCCTCGCCAATGGTCCAGCACCACGCGGTAGCCCAGCGCGGCTTCGCATTCGGATCGTGAGGCGGCGACGCGGCCCACGCGATCGGCCTGCATCGCTGCAAGGAAGGCATCGAAGCGCGCCACCGGATCGTGGAATCGCGGGATCACTTCCTCGACCTCCTCGGGATCGAGGCCGCACAACGCGGCAGTGAACGCACCGAACCCGCGCCCGGCTTCGAAGGCCAGCGACGTATTGCCGGCAGTGTCGTGGGTGCAGGAGTTCGGCACGTGGCCGTACATGCGCCACCACGTTCCATCGGCAAGGACCGCGGCCGGTTCACCCGCGAGCGTGGGCATCAATTCCAGCACGAGATGGTCGTAGCGGCCCGCGGCGCGTTCGCGGCCTAGATGTGCGGTCACCGCGCGGCAGTTGCGCATGACCAACGCTGGATTGCGGAAAACCCGCGTATTCAGGCATTGCAACACGTATCGGCGGCCGCCATCGCTGACCAGCAACGTACGGTTGATCAAGCCGCGGCCGAGCGGTGCGAACCGGACGCAGGGACCGAATCCCCACGCCAGGGCCAGCTCGCGGCGTGTCGCGGCATCGAGCGGCAGGTCTCCATTCACCCTTGGGACCATAGCGGGGTCGGGTAGACGCCCGTCCGGTGCAGCGCCGCCATCGCCGAGACGACCCGCGCGCGATCGCCGGGATAGGTCAGGCCCAACCAGGTGCCGCGGGTGGGCAGCACCCGAAGGCTCTGATGATGGGCCGCAAGATGGGCCGCGATCGCATGGGGCAGGAAGTATTCGTCTTTTGTGCCGGCGTGTGCCAGAAACTCGCGCAAGCCGCGTTCCAGCTCCGGCAGCAGGTCGGGCAGCAGTCCCCAGCAATTCAGGGAAACCACGGCATCGGATGGGAGCCGCGTGCGCGTGCCGTCCGGTGCATTGCCAATGAGTGCACCGTCGCGGATGCCGATGTCGATGAATTCGGTGACGGTTGCGAGATGTCCCTCGGCATCCACCCTGCACACGCCGCGGTTGACGCCGCCCTGGCTGGAAAGGGTGGCATCGAGCCGATAGCCGATCATCGCCGGTTGCGCGGCTTTTCGAAAATGGCCGGCCAGCAGGCGGAACGCCTCGCGGCCGTAATAATCGTCGGCGTTGATCACGGCGAAGGGGCCGTGCAATAGCGGGGTGCAGCACCACAACGCGTGGCCGGTGCCGAGCGGCCTGGCCCGGTCTTTGGGCACGGCACAGCCTTCGGGGACATGGTTGAGGGTCTGCACGACGAGATGCAGCGCGGCGCGCCCCTCGAGTTGCGGCACCAGACGCTGCCGCAAGGTCTCGCGCATCGATTCGCGGATCACCATCACGACCTGCTTGAAACCGGCCGCAAGGGCATCGTGGATCGCGTATTCGAGCAGCCACTCGCCACCCGGGCCGACGCCCGCAATCTGCTTGGCATCGCCGTAGCGGCTTCCAAGTCCGGCGGCGAGGATCACCAGCGTTGGGGCGTCCGTCGAGCTGTTCATGGCGGGCTTGCAAACGGCGCGGTGGATGGCGACGCCTTGGCGGCTGGCGCGAATGGCAGCGCGCGACCGGGTTCGAAGCCTTGTCGCCACTTCGCGAGTTGCCGTGCGATGCCGGGGCCGATCGATATCTGCGGGTCGGACGGTTCGAATCGCTCGCGCTTCTCCCACGCCGCAACCTGCGCGCGCGCAACCCGGAAGGCCTGCTGCAGATCGTCGGTCCGGTTCAATGCATTGACCAGGAATGCATGTCCGAACCAGGTGAGCTCGGACTGTTCGCCGCAGCCGAACGAGGATCGATCGCTGCGCGCGGCGGTGATGACCATGGTGCCCGGGCCTTGCAGCGGCGGAATGAACCCACCCGAATAGCACGCGTTGACGATCACCACCCTGTACTTGAACGCATGTTCGTCGAGGATGTCGGCCAAGTCAGCCGCGCCGATCTGGTCCAGCGGCAGCGGGTCCATGTCGACCAGCAGCGTGTGGTCTTCGCTGCCATGGGTCGTGAAATACAGCAGCAGGATGTCCTGCTTCGTGTCCATCTTCGAGGCCACCGCATCCAGGGCGCTTTCCAGGTTGGTCCAGCTGGCCAGCGGACGGGTGGTCAGCGAAGCGGGATTGTTTTCCAGCACCATCACGTGGCCGGCCGCGTCGAAACGCTGGGTGAACAGCCTGTCGAAGTACTCGGCTTCGTTGCGGAAAACGTTCTGGCTGCCATCACCGGCAAACACGATGGCATAGAGGTTGACCTTGCCCGGGGTGCGCGGCTTCAGCTTCGCTGCTTCGCGAGCCACCAGAGCGGATTGTGCGTACATCACCTGCTCTGGCGTCGGCGCGCTTTGCGGCCAAGCATCATCCGGCAACAGTCCCGCGGGAGAGCCACGGGCAACCGTGCCAGGCGGCGACGGCGCAAGTGCGCGCGGGCCGTCGATTGCGCGGCTCTGATGGATCTGTGGGCGCCGCGTGTCGTGCCAGCCGGCCACCACCGCGGCACCGGCCAAAAACGTCAGGATGGGAAGCAGCACCCAGCCGGCGCGTTTCATGCCAGCTTGATCGCGTCGAAGTCGGAAACGCAGGGATGCATGGCGGATGCGGGGCAGCGTTCCGGCGGTCTGCAGAGCTGGACGGTCTGCATGCCGGTGCCGCGTGCAGCATCGAGCTCGGCCCCGACGTCGGAGAGGAACACGATTCGGGGTGGTGGCAGCCCGACGGCGCCGGCGATGCGCAGATACGAGCCGCGCTCGCGCTTGCCGCCGACTTCGGTATCGAACCAGCCGTCGAAAAGCGCCGCGAGGTCGCCAGCCTCCGTATGCCCGAAGAAAAGCTTCTGCGCGTCCACCGAGCCGGAGGAATAGACGAACAGTCGCAGTCCGCGCGCCTTCCATTCGCGCAGCTTCTCCGGCACTTCGGGGTACACGTGCGCGCGGTAATCGCCGGCTTCATACCCGGCCTTCCAGATCATGCCTTGCAGCGCTTTCAGCGGCGTGGCCTTGCGATCCTCGTCGATCCAGCGCAGCAGCGTGTCGATGACGCGGCGCGAGTGCGGATCGTCGATGCCGGCTTCACGCGCCGCTGCGTCGAGCCAACGCAACACCCCGGGATCGTCAGGATGGGCTTCGATGAAGCGCGGAAGCCGCGCGCGGGCGTACGGAAACAACACGTCCTTGACGAACGCGATCGAGCTGGTCGTGCCTTCGATATCGGTGAGGATGGCGCGTACGCCGGATGCGGTCGGCTCGTTCATGCCGTGGCTCCACCCACGGGCGCTTCGATGTGCGAAGCATAGGCGCTTTCGATTTCGCGCTTCACCTCGATGGGGTGCGCGATGCGATCCAGGGTCATCGCGGTTTCGCCCCGACCCGTGATTTCGACATCACCGTAGCCGAACACGCGCCCCCAGAACGATTGCCGCAGGTCCACCGTTTCGATCGAGGCCAACCGGAGTTCAGTGGTGTCGCGCGAGACGATGCCGAACTTGCGAACGACGCGCCGATTGGTGACGGCCTGTTCGATGCCGCGCAGCCAGAGCCAGTAGTAACCCGAGATCAGTATCGTGAGCCCCGCGGCCGCGAGCGCGCCCCATGCAAGTTGCGCGACCAGCAGGGCGGCAACGGCGACGATTCCGAGCACGATGACGATCCAGAAGCGGATCCACATGAACCAGTGCAGTTTGAAGACCGCCACGATGGTTTCGCCCGGCGCCAGCGACTTTTGCAGGTAAGACATGTGCGCTATCGAACACCAGGTGGAACAGCGAGGGGCCTCGGCCCGACGATGGACGCAAGAAAGCAGCGTGTCGAACTGCGTTCATCGGCGTCCATCCACGAATGGGTTGCTTTCAGTTCTCCAATCGCGGGAAACGTTCCGCGATGTCCTCGCCGGTGAATCGGGCCACCCAGCCTTCCGGATTGGTGAACAGGCGGATCGCGATGAAATTGGGGTTGGGCCCCATGTCGAACCAGTGCCGGGTGCCGCCGGGCACTCCGATCAGGTCGCCTTTTTCGCACAGCACGTCGTAGATGCGCTCGCCGATGTGGAGCGTGAATTGGCCCTGGCCGCTCACGAAAAACCGCACCTCGTCTTCGGAGTGAGTGTGCTCGCCCAGGAACTTTTGCCGCAGCGCGTCCTTCTGCGGATGGTCCGCGGCCAGCGAAATCACGTCCACCGCCGTGTAGCCCTGTTCCTTTTGCAGGCGCTCGATGTCGTCGTGGTAGGCGGCGATCACTTCTTCCTGGCTTGCACCGGGCGCGACGGGCTGGTTGGCTGCCCAGCGTTCGAATCGCACCCCGACCTTGCCGAGTTCACGCGCGATCGCGCCATGGTCGAATTCGGTAGCGAGCGGACGGGTGGGTTCACGCTGGTCGTACACGCGCAGCCGACTCATGGAATGCCTCCGAGGCGCTTCAAATCGAGTTCGCAGGCCAGCAGGAATTCCAGTGCCTCGAGATGGCGCCGCGCTTCCGGCATGCTGCGCCCCCAAGTGTAAAGGCCGTGGCCTTCGATGAGGTAGGCGTAGAGGGGCTTGCCGGCATCCAGCCAGGCGTCGACCCGGGCTTCGATATCGGCCATCTCCTGGGAGTTCGGAAACACCGGCACGTCCAGGCGACTCTCATGCGTGGTGTAGCCGGTGATGGCCTTCTGCAGTTCCCATCCGTGCAGTGCAATGACCCCGTGACGCGCGAACAGGCGCGAGGCGACGGTCTGGTTGTGCGAATGGGTATGCAGGACCGCACCGGTTTGCGGCTGGCGGCGATAGATCTGGATGTGCAGGGCGGTTTCGGCGGACGGCCGCAGCGCCGAGTCGAGCGATTTGCCATCCAGCCCCACCGCCATCACGTCGTCCTGCGTGAGCGCGCCCTTGTCGCGGCCGGAAATCGTCACCGCGATGGTGGCATCATCCATCCGCATCGAGAAATTGCTGCTGGTGGCTGGCGTCCATCCGCGCGCGGCGAGTTCGGAGCCAACCCGCGCGATTTCGGCGCCGCAGGTGCGCAGGGGATCGGCAGGTGGGACGGGAACGGGCGCCATGCGCGAACGGAAGAGGCTTTCGGGCGGCTGAATGTAACACGCGACCGCAACGGAATTCGTGCCAGCGGCAGCGTGGCGGCGTACCATTGCGGGCAGTGCCCGCGAATCCTTGATCACACAGGAGTATCCAGATGAGCGAAGAGACCGCATCACCGCGCCGCCGGTTCCTCAAACTCGCGGGCGGCGCTGCCGCTGCAATGGTGTTGCTGGGTTCGCTGCCGCGTCGCGTGTGGGCGGCACTGCCGCATTTGAGCGCTTCGAACAATGCGACGGCGAAGGCCTTGCATTATGTCGAAGACGACACCAAGGCGCCGCCTCCGCACAAGCCGGGGCAGGATTGTGCGAAATGCGTGCACTTCCAGGGGAAGCCGGGGGAGGCCTACGGCCCGTGCGCGATCTTCCCGGGCTTCGACGTCGCGGCCAAGGGTTGGTGCGCGGGGTTCCAGGCCAAGGGCTGACGACTGGCCGCCCGTCGACCGGTTTGCGGTCGGCGGGCATTGGCGCGACGTCTGCGCGGTCACGGCGGGCCTGATCGGGAAACGTTCACGCCGCTGATTGCCCACTTCTGTTTCTTTTGCGGCTTGATGAACACCGAGACCACTTCCGGTGATTCGGCCGTGATCGTGCGCTCCAGCCGCTCCACGCACAACTCCACGTCGTGGCCGCTCAATTCGTCGCGAAAATCGATACTCAGCCCGACGAACACCTGCCGTGGTCCGAGATGCACCGTCACCACGCCGTTGGCATGGTCCACCGCCTCGTCGTCACGGGCGATCCGGAGGATCAGGCGCTCCATTTCCGGCGCCGCGGGCTCACCCATCAGCAGACCCTTGCTTTCACGGGCGAGCAGGATCGCCGCAACGGCGAGGATCAGGGAAATCCCAATCGAGGCGACACCGTCCAGCACCGGCATCGACAGGAACGAGGCACCGGAGATGCCGAGGAATGCCACGAGGATCCCCAGCAGCGCGGCGCTGTCTTCGAACAGCACCGTGAACACGCTTGGATCCTTGCTTTCGTGGATCGCGTCGAGGTAGTCGCGATTGCCTTTGGTGCGGCGAAACTCCCTCAATGCCACGAACCAGGAAGTGCCCTCGAACACGGCCGCCACGCCCAGCACGACATAGGCGGCCAGGAGATCGGTTGCCGGCTCGGGGTGGAGGATGTGCATGAGCCCTTCATAGAACGACACGCCGGCACCCAGCGAGAACAGCAGCACGGCAACGATGAAGCTCCAGAAATAAAGTTCGCGCCCGTACCCGAACGGATGGGCTCGATCCGGCGGTCGTTGCGATCTTTTTAGCCCGTACAGCAACAGTGCCTGGTTGCCGGTATCGACCAGGGAGTGCACGCCTTCGGACATCATCGCCGAGCTGCCGGTCAACACGGCCGCCACGAACTTGGTCAGGGCGATCGCGAAGTTGCCTGCCAGTGCCGCATAGACGACGATCTTCGATCCAGTGTGCGCTGCCATGAAGCCATCCATTGCGGCAGGGAATGCTCGCCGCCAACGCCGGGTGACCAGGTTCCGGCCCGGCATTGAATGCGTGCCCTTTGAAGGTTAACGCGCCAGGCCTTGATGTCGGCGTGAAGGGCGCGCATGGCCGGCGCCGCGGTGGAGGGGAAGCACGCCCGCCTCACCGCGGCCGACGGCTGCGGATTTCAGGCAGTTCAAGCAAAGCGGGGAGGGCAGAAGGGGAAAGTTGCTGCCCGGGTACGGCAAGCGGAGGAGCTGACTACGCTTGCCGCACCGGGCAACGGTCCGGGGTCCACTGCCAATGGGGAATTCCCTCGGAGCACGCATCATAGCGCGGGGACTGGCGGGGGCCAAGGTTGACAAAACCGATTTCCCGATGAAATTTTTTATCCATCAGAAACAATGATTTGACGCGTTAAATTTCTGTTGATTGGAGAGTTGTCCACAGTACGCATGCGTACGGAAACGTCTCGGAGAGGGGAAACCGGGGAGGGTCACCTTCGCGGAATCAGCCTCCTGGTGTGCAGCGGGATCCCGCGCGGGTCACTTGCGCAACCGACTGTGCCGATAGCCGTAGCCGAAATAGATGATGAAGCCCAGCAGTGTCCACAAACCCATCAGTGTCCAGTTGTACCAGTTCTCCCAGTACAACAGCATCAGGCAGCTCAGCACGCCGAGCGTGCACGTGGCGCGCGCCCACGGCACGCGGAAAGTGCGCGGCAGGTCCGGACGGGTATAGCGCAGGATCAACACGCCCGCGCAGACCGCGACGAATGCCAGCAGCGTACCCATCGAAACCAGGTCGCCCAGCACGTCCAGCGGGAACAGGGCCGCCAGCAGCGCGATGCCGGTGCCGGTGATCAGCGTATTGATGTGCGGCGTGCGGTAGCGTGGATGCAGCCGGGCGAATACCGGGGGCAGCATGCCATCACGGCCCATGATCATGAAGATGCGCGGCTGCGCGATGATCATCACCAGCACCACGGACCCGAGCCCCAGCAGGGCGCCGATCTCCACCAGCCAGCGCAGCCAGTTGAGTTGCGGATGCGCGGTCACCGCCGTGACCACCGGCTCGGCCGTGCCGAGTTGCGCGAACGGGATCAAACCCGTCAGCACGGCCGCCATCGCCACGTACAGCACCGTGCAGACGGCCAGTGACGCCAGCGTGCCGATCGGCAGGTCGCGTTGCGGATTCTTGGCTTCCTGCGCGGCGGTGGAAGTGGCCTCGAAACCGATGTAGGCGAAGAACACCAGCGTGGCCGCGCGCATGATGCCGCCCCAGCCGTATTTCTCCGGGCCTTCGGCGGGCGGGATGAACGGATGCCACAGATCCGGATTCACGTAGTGCCAGCCGGCCACGATCACGATCACGATCAGGGTGACCTTCAGGAGCACGATCGCATTGTTGACGCCGCTGGATTCGCGGATGCCGACGTAGCAAAGCCACGTCAGCAACAGCACCAGGATGACCGCCGGCAGGTTGAACAGTGCACCGGTGACCACGAGGTGCTTGTCCACGAACGCAATCGGCGCGTTGGTGAGCACGTCGGGCAGATCAAACCCCAAATGCCGAACCAGGCTCTTGAAATAGCCGGTCCAGCTCACCGCCACCGCCGACGCCGAGACCCCGTATTCCAGCACCATGTTCCAGCCGATGAACCATGCGGCGAACTCGCCGAGCGTGGCATACGCGTAGGAATACGAGCTGCCCGACATCGGGATCAGCGTCGCGAACTCCGCGTAGCACAGCGCCGTAAAGCTGCAGACGACGGCGGCGATCACGAACGACAGCAACACCGCCGGGCCGGCGTGTTCAGCCGCGGCCTGCCCCGTGATCACGAAGATGCCGCCGCCGATCACGGCGCCGATGCCCAGCGCCGTGAGGCCCCATGGCCCCAGCGTACGCCGCAACTGCACCCCGTCGCTGGCGTCGGCGGTGGGCGCGCTTTCGCCGACGGGCTTGCGCGCCAGCAACTGCCCGAGGATGGTCACCGCGTTCCCCTCCGCACGCGCGATGCACATGCCGACGAAAAAACCGGGCGAGCCGCAAGGCTCGCCCTGAAACATTGCGTCGTCACACCACGTCGTCCAAGGCGTGGGTGATCTGCTCCGGCGACATCTGGCTGCGCTTGTAGCCGTAGAGGCGGTAGAAGATCAGCCCGATCACGGCCCACGCCAGGAACACGACCTTGGCCACGATGCTGAGGTTGACGAACAGCAGCAGGCATCCGGCGACGGCCAGCGGGCACACGATCCAAACCAGCGGCGTCCGGAACGGGCGCTTGCGGCCGGGCTGGGTGCGGCGCAGGACCATCACGCCCACCGAGACCATCGCGAAGGCGAGCAGCGTGCCGGCATTCGAAGTGTCGGCCAGCTTGCCGACCGGGAACAGCGCCGCGCACAGCGACACCACGCCGCCGGTGACGTAGGTGATCACGTGCGGCGTGAAGAAGCGCGGGTGCACCTTCGAGAACATGTTCGGCAGCAGCCCGTCGCGCGACATCGTGAAGAAGATGCGGGTCTGGCCGAACATCATCATCAGGATCACCGACGGCAGCGCCACGATCGCCGCGAGCTCGATCATGACGGCGACCTTCGGGTGCCCGAGCGTGCTCATCACTTGCGCCA
>Ga0164242_10004057_pt1 | contig 16499 bp, 20 predicted proteins | sample OricomgcompostMG_FD_108783 | JGI IMG/M metagenome (GOLD analysis project Ga0164242, IMG submission 108783) | Miracle-Growth compost microbial communities from Emeryville, California, USA - Original compost - Miracle growth compost (MG) ...
AGGTCCAGGACATGGTCGTCCAGTTCGAGACCGGCACCCATGCGTCCCTCATCATGGCGGAGCAGTTGCCGCAGCTCGCCTTCGCGCTCAGCGGCGTCGATGGCGAGGCTGGCACGCTCGCCGCACGCGTTGGCGCCATGGGCCGTTTCTTCGCTGGTCCTTGGGGAACCGCCGTTTTCATTGCCGTCGCCGCGCTGGGTCCCTTCGCCGCCAAGCTCCTCGAAGGCTCTGACGCCGCCGACGAGACCGCAAAGAACCTCGAGAAGGCGGCACAGGCGGCCGACTCGTTCGGCAACGCCGAGTCGATGCTCGGCAAGATCATCGATCTCACCACCGGCAAGTTGAAGACGCACAACGCCGTCTTGATCGAGACTGTGAAGTTGCAGGCACAGGCGAACCTTCAGGCAGCCAACAAGCAACTCACCGAGTTCGGAAAGAAGACCGGCACGATCGAATCGGGCATCGCCATAGACATCGATGGTGTGAAGCCGGGAACGACCGGGATGTATGGGATCGGAGGCGGCGATCTCGACAAGGCGGTGGCGGCCGGTGCGGAAATCGCCCGCCAGAAGAGGGCGCTGCAGGGCGTTCTAAGCGAGCTATCGACCGCGCTCAACAATGACAAACTGGCCCAATCCGATCCGTCCGCCTATTCCAAATCGATCGGCGCCGCATTCGACGTGGCGATCGACAAGGTCGACAAGCTCGCTGTCGGTGGCAAGCTGGCGGGCAAGAGCCTGTTCGATATCAAGCAGCAGATCATCGACGTCGGCACAGCCGCCACTAACAAGGCGGCGGCGTTCGAAGCGCTATCGGTGATCAACGGCGGGCCTGTCCCCGACGATCTCAAGCCGTATTCGAAACCCAGAAAGCCGCGCCAACAACGGCAGCCGCGCGACCTCACCCGCATGAGCGAGAGCGCGGCCGAGATGATCGCGCGGATCAATGCGGAGTGGGACGACACGCCGCGCCTGATCGACCGGGCGAACGTCGAGACGCTCAAGCTCGACAACCTCATCGCCGACCTCGAGCGGCGGAAGCCGCCCGGTTACGAGAAGCTGGTCCAGCAAGCGAGGGAGGCCAAGGGCGCGATCGTCGACGGTCTGCAACGCCCCTATCAGAACTTCGTCGACGAGCAGACCCAATCGCTTGCGGTACAGCGGCTCATCGATTCCGGGCGCGTCGCCGAAGCCGAGGCGCTGCAGAACATCCTTTCTCTGCAACGCCAGATGGGGCCGCTCACCGAGCACCAGAAGCGCAACATCCTCGACATGGCGATCGCGCGGCAGCAGGAGGCGGAGGCGGCCGAGCTCGAGCGCGAGCGGCAACAGGCGTTCCTGAATGCGCTGCAGCAGACGCAGCAGGTGATCGCGCAGTCGATCGCCACGCTGCGCACCGGCGGGATCGGCAACAGCCTCAAGACGCTGGTCGGCGGCCTCGGATCGACCCTCGACAACCTGATCGGCGACTATGTCACCAACAAGGTGCTTGGACCGACGTTTCAGGCACTCGTCGACGAGGTGAAGGGAACGACGCCGATCGATCGCGCCAATCTTGCGGTCGCCGGCAAGATCGACTCGTTCGGCTTGAACGTGGCGAAGATGACTGCGAGCGCTGCCACCGTTCCCGCGGCGACGGACCGCATGGTCAGCTCGCTCGACCGGCTGGTCGACGCGCTCGATTCGACCAGCCTTCGCCTGCGCAATTCCAGCCCGCTGTTCGCTCACAACGACAACGGCCTGATCAGCCTGCCGCCAGCCAACGGTGAGCGGGTCGACCTGCCGATAGATGCGGACGGTAATCCGCGGCCCGCAGAAATCACGGTCGTGGGCCGACGCAATCAAGCGGAGCTCGATCCGTTTTCGTTCAGCGGAGAGGCCCTCGCCAAAACGCTGCAATCTGCGCTTGGGGCAGTGGGAATCCATCTCTCGGACGACACGACCGAGCGCTTGGGCGGGCTGTTCAAGAACGCTGTGCAAGGCGCCTACGCCGGCCAACTCGCCGGGGGCCTGATCCTCGGTAGCCATGGCGATCGCACCGGCGAAGCGCTCGGCGGTATTGCTGGCGATGCGCTCGGCAAGAGCCTGGAGGCTGGTGCGACGAAGCTCTTCGGGAAAACGCTGGGCAGCCTCGCGGGCCCGCTCGGCGGCGCCCTTGGCGGCATTCTGGGCGGCCTGGTCGGCGGCCTGTTTCACTCAGCGCAGCAGGGCGGCGTCACGCTGACCGGTTCCGGAAGCGGCGCGTCGTTCGGCAACAATGCCGCGGCGCGGTCGAACGCCAACTCGCTTGCGTCGTCGGTGCAGTCCGGGCTGCAGAACATCGTCGACCAGCTCGGCGGGTCGATCGGCAGCTACCTGGTCTCGATCGGCACGTACAACGGCGAGTATCGCGTCAACCCGAACGGCGGGACCAAGCTCGGCGGCGGCGGCGGTAAGCTCGGCAACATCAACTTCGGCGACGACCAGTCCGCCGCGGTGCAGTATGCCATCCTCGACGCGATCAAGGACGGCGCGGTCAAGGGACTGGACGAAGGGGCGCAGCGGCTGCTCCGCTCGGGTAACGACCTTTCCGTGCAGTTGCAAAAGGCGCTGAGCTTCGAGCAGGTCTTCCGCGACTTGAAGGCGCATACCGATCCGGTCGGCGCGGCGCTCGACGAGGTGAACAGCAAGTTCGAGAACCTCAAGAAGATCTTCGCCGAGGCGGGCGCCAGCGCCGAGCAGTATGCGCAGCTCGAGCAGGAATACCAATATGAGCGCGCGGAGGCGATCAAGCAGGCGACGCAGCAGGCGCTCGGCTCGCTGCAGGATCTGCTCGACAACCTGACCACCGGCGACAACGGCCGATCGCTGCGCGACCGCATCGCCGCTGCGCAGGCGGCGTACGACCCGCTCGCGGCGCAGATCCAGTCGGGCGATTACTCCAACGCCGATCAGTTCTCGAGCGCCGCCCAGACGCTGCTCGACCTCGAACGCCAGCTGAATGGGTCGCAGGACGGATATTTCGATCTGCTCGACCAGATCACCGCGCTCACGCAGAACGCGGTCACCAGTCAGCAGCAGCTCATCGACAACGCCACGAACGCGTCAACGCCTTTCTCCGACGTAACAGGAACCTCTGCGGTGACCGGGTCCATCAACGACATGAATTCTTCGCTGAGCAGTCAGCTTGCCGCCGTGAACAAGAACCTCGGCACGCTGATCGCGCAGAATGACAATCTGCGCGCCAACATGGCGGTCATGCCGGTGTCGTCGCTGAATTTCTGATGTTCTGCCTGATCGAACTCAACCCGCTGCTGGCGACGGACGGCAGCCGGCCCACGCTGCGCGCCTGCTCGGCGCAGGATCCGAGGCTGACGGGAGCAAATGGCGAGCGCTGGCTGCCGGCGATCTCGAAGGCGCCGTCGCTCGGGATGAAGCTGTTCGATGGCGATTTCTCGTCGGCGGTCGATCCGGGCACCGCGACCTTCACGGTAAAGCTGGACATTCTCGCCCTGTCGGGGGTCGATGTCGGCCAGTGTCGCTGGGCGGGCGCCAAGATCGCGATCTCTGCCGCGCCCGGCCTGACGATGACGGACCGCGGCACGGCCGAGGCCGCCACCAGCGTGGTCTTCAACGGCATCGTCGATTCGTTCACGACCGATGCCAATGCCTTGGTCGTCACGGCCAAGATCGACACGTCGCCGTTCGATGCCGATGCGCTGCCGCTGACCTATGCCGGCACCTCAGGTGTCGAAGGCGGTCCCGACCTCAAGGGGCAGCTCAAGCCGTGGATCCTCGGCAACGCGCTGAACGTCGAGCCGAAGCTGATCGACAGCGACAACAGCGTGTTCCAGTTTTCGGCCTATGGACCGATCTCCGAGGTCGTCGCGCTATACGAGCGCGGTTCCCCATTCGGCGACAGCGTCGGCGACTTTGCCGATTACGACGCTCTGGTCGCTGCCGATATCCCCGCGGGCAGGTGGGGCACCTGCGTCACTCAGGGCCTCGTCCGGCTGGGCGCGCCGCCCTACGGCGTCATCACCGGAGACGTTGAAGGGGACCGTCCGGCGGCGAACGACTATCCCCGCCTGACAGGCGCGATCATCAAACGGGTCGCGACCAACGCCGGCGTCGCCCTCGATCAGCTCGACATCGATTCGCTCGACGGACTCGATGCCGCCGTCCCCTATCCCGTCAACATCGTGCTCACCGAGCAGACCAGCGTGCTCGAGCTCGCGCAACGCCTGGCGCGCCCGTGCAATGCGCAAGCCGGCGTCGGGTGGACGGGCAAGCTGTTCGTGACCCGGGTGGCCCTGTCCGACTCGATGATGACGCTCGACGCGGCCGGCCGGCGGCTACCGCCGGTGCAGAAGTCGACGGAGAGCAACGTCAGCCCGCCCTACAAGCGGATCCAGATGGGCGCGCAGCGCTGCTGGCGGGTGCAGACGCTCGACGAGATCGCCTTCGAAGCGACGCTCGTCGATCGCGGCCTCTACGATGCGAACACCACGTATCGCGAGGGTAACATCGTCGAGCTGCAGGACGGCTCGCGGTGGCTGTACGTCTCGACGGCGCCCGGCAAGGGCCATGCGCCGGCCTCTGGCAGCACCTATTGGACGATGATGGTGCCCGCGACCACGCCGGTCGGACCAGATGGGCAACCACTCATCAGCTTGATCGACGCCGCGGCAGCGCTCGCCAGCGGCAAAACGACGCTGTTCTATCAGGCGACGCCGCCGAGCGCGGCGGAGAGCGCGCCGAACGACCAGTGGATCAACACTGGCGCCGGCAATATCGCCCTCATCCGTGTGGCGGGCACGGGCCGGCTGGCGATCGGCGGCAACGCGATCACGATCGGCGGCAATTATATCACGCTGCCTTGGGTCGAGGCACCCGATCAGCGCATCGCCACAGCGCTTTCCAAGGCCGCAGGCGCCCAGGCCACCGCCGACGGCAAGGTCGAAGCGTTTGTCCTGAGAAGTGCCAGCGATCCGGTGCCGAATGGCGACGGCGTCGGCGATCTACTGTTCCGTCTATATCTGACGCCACCGCAGATCGATCACTGGAACGGCAACGCCTGGGTGGCGTCGGCCACTTACGGAGCCAGCGCCGAGCAGGCGGCGGCGATTGCGGCAAGCGAGGCGGCGATCGAGGCGATCACCAGCGACAACGTGCTGTCGCGCGCGGAAAAGCCGCAGTTCGCTCGCGAATACAGCGAAGCCTACGCGCGCTACTCCGCGATCAATGCGAAGGCGGCGACATTCGGTAATGTCGCGGCCGAACGCGCGGCGCTGACCTCGGCGTGGAACGCACTTTCGGCCGATGTCAGCGCGATCACGCCAGCCTATGACGACGCCAGCGCCGATAGCCCGATCGTCGGCGATGATCTGCAGGCGGCGTGGAACGCGTTCTACACCGCCTATGCGGCGCTCGACATGGCGATCACCGCGCAGACGATCGCGGTGCAATGGTCGGTCGACGGGGCGGGCGGCTGGCATGACGGCTACGCTGCCGGCGACAAATGGCAGCGGCAATCGACCGATGGCGGCGCGAGCTGGAGCGATCCGGTCAAGGTTGTCGGCGAGGATGGCGCTGACGGCGATCAAGGGCCGCCGGGCATCCCCGGAACGCCCGGCGCGGACGGGCAGACGCATTATACGTGGGTCGCCTATGCCGATTCGGCCGACGGGACGGTCAATTTCACGACCGGAAACCCCGGCTCGCGCGCATATCTGGGGCTCGCGGCGAACAAGACGACGGCTGCCGAAAGCGCGAACGCCGCCGATTACGTCTGGTCGAAGATCGTCGGACCGCAAGGGCCGCAGGGCGATCAGGGCGTGCGAGGGCCGCCGGGTGCGGACGGGACGCCGCGCTACATCTGGGTCGCCTATGCCGACAGCGCGGACGGGACGGCCAACTTCACCACCGGCCCGCCCGGCGCCCGAACCTATATCGGCGTGTCGCCGAATCAGACGGCCGCGGTCGAAGGGACGGACCCGGCGGCCTACAATTGGGCGAAAATCCAGGGGCCGAGCGGGCCGCACACCAGCTTCGTGTTCAAGCGCGCGGCGGCGCAGCCCGCGACGCCAACGGCGACGACGACGCCGCCGAGCGGATGGTCCGATGCCCCGCCCGCGCAGACCGACCCGGCGACGCCGCTATGGCAGAGCCAGGCGAGCTTTCAGGACGCGACGCGGATCAGCGACTGGTCGACGCCGATCAAGCTCACCGCCGCCAGCCTCGCCGATCTGGACCCGGCAGCGGCCGACCTGCTCGCCGAGGCGAAGGCGGTCGCCGACGGAAAGGCGACGATCTTTCGCCAGAGCACACCGCCATCGGCCGTGGAGAGCCAGCCCAACGACCTGTGGATCACCACGGCGGCTGGCAACCGGACGATGGTTCGCGTCGCGGGCACGGGCCGGCTGGCGATCGGCGGCAATGCGATCACGCTCGGCGGCAGTTACATCACTCTGCCGTGGATCGAGGCGACCGACGCGCAGCTGGGCCAGGCGCTGGCGAGCGCCGCCGACGCGATCGGCAAGGCGCAGACGGCGCAAGCGGCGGCGGACAGCGCGGCGTCGAACATCGAGGCGCTGTCGGACGACGGGCTGCTCACCGGAGCCGAGAAGCAGCAGGTGCTGATCCCGCAGGATGCCGCGCTGGACGGAGCGTGGACCGTGCTCGACGCGCAGGCCGCGGGGTTCGCGATTACCACCGAGCGCACCGCCGCGACCGCCGCGCGTTCGGCGTGGCAGACCTATCGCAACGGGCTCTCGCCGGCGTGGAACGATACGACGCGGGCGACCCCCGTCGACCGCGGCACCTTCAGGGCCAAGCTCGACGGCTATGATGGCGCGCTGCGCCAGCTCCAGGCAGCGATCTCGGCCGCCGCGGCCGAGCGGGCGGAATGGGACCTTGTGTCGGGCGACAAGCCGCCGAGCAATTCGGACAACACGGCGGAAAACCAGCATTATCTGGGCGACACGCCGACCGTCGTGATCCTCGCCGACTATCAGGGGACGCCGCTGGCCGGACAGCTCCCCGCCGAGGTGACGGTGCCGCGCTATCTCGGATCGGCCGACGTCACCGCAGACACAGACTTCGCGATCACGACCGGCAGCGGCGTCACCGCCACGATCAACAACACTGCGGGCGACGATCAGCGGGGAACGATCACGATCAGCGTCCTCACGACGCTGACCGGGTCAATCTACGTCGCCACGAGCTACGAGGGAGTCCCGCTCTACCGTCAGATCCAGATCGTTCGGCAGGACGGCAACGCGCCGACGGGCGGCGGGGGGACGGCGGGGCCGGTCAGCACGTCGGAGCTGACCTCGCCCGGCGCGAGCACCACGCACGTGACGATGACCGATGTTCTTTCGCTCCAGGTCGGCGCGTCGGGTGCGATCGATGCGAGCGCGTCGATCACCTATCATGCGGTCAGCTCCGGGACGTCGTCCGACGGCGGGCTCGATGCACCCGAAAGCGCGATGGCGGTCAAGTGGCAGTATAGCGCAGACGGTTCGGCCGGCTGGACCGATCTGGGCGCCGAGCAGAGCGGCACCGGCGCGTCCTACTGGTTCTCCATCCAGCCTCCGAAGGGGCCGCATGACAATCCCGGTTCAGTCAGCCTCGCGCAGTCGAAAACCGGGCTGACGCCCGGCGCGACTGCATATCTTCGCCTTGTCGGCCGCCTTGCGACTGGCACCGGGATTTCGACCGTCGCTGGCACCGCAACGGTGGCGCAGCAATGACCTGGATCGTCGAGCACGCGGACGGGTCGCTGACCCAGCACCATGAGCAGCCCGGCACAGCGGGAATCGCGCGCGGCAAGCGCCGCGCCAGGACGCCGCGGATCGGCGATCTCGGCGTCGAGCGCTGGTTGTGGAGCGCGCGGCGGTGGGAACCGATCGGAGAGGCGCTCGCGGCGCGTGTCGATATCGAGCACGCGCACCATCACGGCGCCCACGCGATCGCGCTGGCGCACGCGACCAAGGCGATCGAGGCGCGGCTGATCCTCGCCGGCGTCCCGATCGACGGCCTTTTGGCAGCGGAAGCGCGCGACGGCGGGCAGGACGTGGCCGATCTGGCCCGCACGGTCGCGGCGAAGGCCGCCGAAGCTGACACTCACGAACTCGACCGGATCGCCGCCAAGCGTGCGGCACGCAACCAAAGGAGCAGTTAGATGGCCGATACCGATTTTGCCGGGTTTCCGTTGCAAGCCACGGTCAACGACACCGACAAGTTGCTCGGGCGCACCGCCGCGGGCGGCGGCGTCAATTATCCCGGCGCCGCGTTCGCCAAGCGTGATGCAGCAGGGCGCATCTTCGACGGGTTCGGCGCCACGACGACGAGCGGCGACGTCGACTGGAACGCTGCGAGCAACGCGCGATCGGGGCAAGGCGTCTCTTTGCTGAGCGGTTCGGCGCCCAATGGCCCGGCGGCGGCGGCGTCCGCTCTCTTCCATCCATTCGGCTTCGCGTTCAGCACCTCGGGCAACATCACACAGTTCGCTATCCCCTACGGCCAACCTGCAAGCATGGCAAAGGGCATGTGGATGCGCGGGCTGTTCTCCGGTGCTTGGGGCGCTTGGCAACAAATCCTCGGCGACAACGGATCAAATCAGTTCGCACCCATGACAGACAACACCAAATCGCTGGGCGGGCCGAGCCTGCGGTTTTCGGTTGTCTATGCGGGGACCGGCTCGATCAACACCTCCGACGCCCGCGAGAAGCAGCAGATCGGCGCTATTCCGGATGTCTGGCTGGACGCCTGGGCCGACGTCGAGTGGAGCCGATTCAAGTTCAACGATTCTGTCGCGGAAAAAGGCAGCGAGGCGCGCTGGCATACCGGCCTCGTTGCGCAGCAGGTGCGCGATGCGTTCGCGGCGCACGGGCTCGACGCCGCCGAAATCGGGCTGATCGGCCTGCTCTGCCACGACACATGGCCCGAGGTTCCGGCGACCGAGGAGGAGCGGGACGGCGACGGCAACGTTATCGCACCGGCCAAGCCGGGGAGCCCGGCCGGCGATCGCTACGGCCTGCGCTACGAGGAGTGCTTCGCGGTCGAGGCGGCCTATCAGCGTCGCCGCATGGCCGTGATCGAGGTTCGCCTGGCCGCGTTGGAGGGGGCCGGCGCGGCCTGACCTGCGGAGACGCAACGACAAAGGAGAGCGTCGCCTGGCGGCGTGTAGCGGGGCTTAACACATGTTCGATCCAACCACGCTCGCCGGCGCGAACGGCGGGCTGCTGGCAATTGCCTTCGGCGCAGGGTGCGCGTCGGGATACGGGTTCGCCATTCGCACCGCCTATCGAGCCGTCAAACAGCGGCTCGACAAGGTTGAGCAGGACGCCCGAGAGGAGCGGGCGAACTGCCGCATGGAAATACTCTCCCTCACCACTCGCCAGCGCGAGTTGGAGGACATGCTGCTTGGCCGCCGGCCGGTCGGGTTTTTCACGACTCCGGAGCGCAGCGACATCGAGGACGCAGCCGAGCGCGGCTGATCGAAACACCAACCGTGACGGAATGGCCGCTCGACCCGCTGACGCGGGCCGTGAGGGACATTGCCGCGATCTATGAGGAAGCGACGATGACGATCACCGATGACGCGTTCGTGCGCCTGTTTCAACAGCGCGCGGGGCTCAGCCCGGTCGATGGCTGGGCTGGCAAGGATACGCTGGCCAAGCTCGACCAGCTCATGCCGCCGAAGACAACCGCCGAGCCGGCGATCTCGCCGACCTATTGGCCGATGCTGTCGAAGATCGAGAGCGGCGACCGGCCCTTTGTGAAGGCGCCGACCTCGAGCGCGTCGGGCCTGTATCAATTCACGCGAGCGACGTGGGAGGGCGAAGGCGGTGCTTGGGGCACCGACCCGAGCAGAGCCTTCGGCGGGCTGACGCCCTCGACCGACGAACAGACCCGGCGCGCGAAGACGTTCACGGCGAAGAATGCGGCCTATCTGGCCGAGCATGGCGTACCGATCAACAACGCCACGCTCTATGCTGCGCACTTCCTCGGCCGCGTGACGGCGGCAAAGGTTCTCGCGGCGGACAAAGGGGCCTCCGCCGAGGCGCTGGCCGGCGCCGCGGCGACCACCGCCAACCCGTCGATCCTGAGGGGCAAGACCGTCGGCGACTTCATCGGCTGGCTGCATGACAAGACCGGCGAGTGGGCACGATGACGCCCGCCGAAAAGATCGATCGCGTCCGCAACTGGCTCGCGTTCTTCCTCGTCGGCGCGTTCGTCGCGGCGCTGTGCCTGCTCATTTTCTGGGGCATGCCGGTGACCTCGAAGGACATCGTCACCTACATGGTAGGCCAGCTCAGCGGCATGGCTTCGACCGCGCTCGTCTTCTACTTCAGCAAGGGCGCGGGCCAGGACCAGGCGGACGCCGCGAAAACCGAAAACACAGGCAAGATGGCGGAGGCGATCACCGCGACGGCACGCGCCGCCGTGCCCGTCGTCGACAAGCCAACCGGCAAGCCCGGCGATCCTGTTCATACGATGGAGGAAGGACAATGATCGGAACGCTCGTCGGGCTCGCCGCGCAGCTCGGGGTTCCCGAGCCATTGCGCAAGCTCGCGGCGTGGATCGCCATGGTCGTCGGTGGCGCGCTGGCGGCGGTCGCGCTCTTCTTCGCCGCGCGCGCCGGATGGCGCGCAATCGTGAAGCACCACGACAACACGATCATCACTACCCACGACGCCGCCATCAACGCGGCGGCAAGCGTCGCGCAAGCGAAAGCCGATCGTGCGGCCGGCGGCAACGATGCGGCGAGAATGGCCAATCTCGCCGCCGAACAGCAATCTTTGAAGGATGCACGAGATGAAGCGACCCGCCATGATAGCAATCCTTGGGATGCTATCGATAACCGCCTGCGCTAAGCTCCCCCGCCCGGCGCAGATCAAGCCAGTCACTCCCGACCCGGCGCATTACAGCGCCTGCCTTTCCGCCAAGATCACTCTGCCGACCGGCCTGCCGGCGCTGGCGCCCTTCACGGTTCCGGCGGGCACGATCGTCGCCTACGGCGATGGCAGCGCTCGGCCGCTCGAATATGCCGCGAAGGTGGTTCTGCTCTCGACGGTCAACAAGCGCGACGGGATCACGTCCGAGGCGTACCTCAGCGAGCGTTCCGGGCGCCAGATCTGCCAATCGGCGGCGCAATACACGGTCGATTGGATCGCAGAAGTGAACGACGCAGCTGGGGCTCCGAACGATGGCCGCTGATCCCGCCCGCATCGGTTTCATCACCGAGCAATGGCGCCTGGCCAATGCCGGGCCCGACCAGTCCGTCGTCGCCAAATACGGCACCTCGGCGCGCGATACGACGGATCCGGTCGAGACGTTCTTCGACAACGTCGCGGACGCGCAGGCCATGGCCGACGAGCGCCTGACTCTGCTGTCCCCGGACAGGCGGCGGTTTTCGCTGGTCGCGTCGGGAGCAGTCGCCCTCCCCGACGCTCTCGATATCGCGCCAATGCTGCCCACCGTCACCGTGATCGATGACGAACGGTCGGCGAACTTCCCGGGCATCGTCGTGGAGCTCGGGATGGACTTCGAAGCGGACAACACGACGATTGTAGCGTGGGGTTGAACATGATCGAATTGCCTTTCGCCGTGATCCCCTTGCCGCTCGGCGTAACCGACACGGGGAATGAGCGCGCAGAGCGGCCGGCGCAGCATCTGCAGTATCCCAAGCACCCCGGCCTGATCTGGCAGACTAACGGTCCGGCCAACGCGTGGGTGCGCGGCGATTTGGGCTCGGCGCAGGCGATCGACTTTGCGGCGCTGATCGCCACAAACGCACTGCCGGCAACCCAATATCGCCTGCGGCTGGCCAATGCTCCGATCGCGGACGCGGACGCCGGGACCTATGACAGCGGATGGTTGCCAGTGGTCGCCCCGGCGATCACCCGGGCCGACGGTCGCTATCATTCGTTTCTGTCTCTTGGGGAGCCGTCAACGGCTCGGTATTGGCGCATCGACATCGACGGTCATGTCGGCGACTTCTCGGCCAGTGCGCTGGTTCTGGGTGAGCGGCTGACGCCCGCCTCGTATTACGACAACGCGTTCAAATTCGAGACGCAGGACCTCGGCAAGATCGAGTTCACCCGATTCGGCGTGCCGGACGAAACCGACGGCGCGATCTTCCGCGCGGTGACGCTCAAGTTCGGCTGGCTCGACCAGACCGATTGGGAGGAGAAGTTCCGGGCGATGTCCGAGCTGCTCGGCAACCGCGGCGCCATCTATTTCTGCTTCGATCCGGCGCCGACGGTCTATCGCCAGGCGAAGACGTATCTCGGCGTGTTCAAGGAAGCGCCCTACGCCACCGGCGGCGTCAAGCCGGGCAGCTACGAGTCGGAGTTCCAGATCCTATCGGTGATCTGACCGTATTTCCGCTCCATTCGGAAATAGCATGCAGTTCCCTCGCGGGAGGGTGGCCGCGGCGGTGGGCACGACGCCGTCGCGGTCATTCCTACGATAGGGGTGGCTGATCTGGGATGCGAGCCGAGGGCGTCATTCCGCCGATAGGGTCCGCTGGCCGTTCAATCAATTCAACATCATCAGCGCAGAAAAAGTCTTCGTCGCCGACGCGCCAAATGATTTCGGAACGTTTGCCATCGCCACTGACGTAAGGCTCATCGGACTGGATGCATCGAGTGTGCACAAGGTCCGCCAAGGCTCCGGGTTCCCAGTTGGATTCCGTCACAACGTGGCGATCGCCGTTTCCACGCTGCACGATGTCCCCAACTCTTATGTCCGCGGAACCGCCGCTCATCAGTCTACCCTCCTCACGACGTCCCAGCCCATCTCGCGGGCAAATGCCTTGGCGACGATCGTCCAGCCGAGGAACGCCATCACATCGAGCTCGGCTTCGTTTTCGCTGGCGCTGGCGGTGTCGATCACCCGCGCGTCGCGCAGATTCACGTCGCCGCCCCGGCTCGAGCACCCGACGCTCTCCACTACCCATGCTTTGGACCGCGTCTCCCACAGTCGTACCTCCGTCCAGCGGTCCTTGGTCCCGGCTGCGTTCTGAGTGCTGTACTCGCCGAGCAGAACGCCGTCGAATTCCAGATCCTGGTCGTTGTTGACCTGCAATCGCACGTGTCGCCTCATCGATATGCTCCGTCCTATGCCGCTCTAAGCGCCGGCAGCGCAGCGCGACACTACGCTGCGAGGTTTCGGGTTGACCACCCCAAGCATTATTTCCACGATAGGGTCATATTCCCACGATAGGGGGGCCGACCCAATCTCACGTCGGGGGCATTCGTGCCGCACGCGCGATCTTCGGTTGAACCGGTCGTTGACCGTTCATCATCTGTCTCACCCGCGTCTGCATCGTAGGGCTGAGCCCCTTCGCGATCAGCCATTGGCGAATCGACAGGCCAGACAGATTGATTGCCTCACGAAGCTCGGTCGCGGACATGGCGGGATCGAGGTTCCAGTCACGAAAGTCACCCGTGTGGATCGAATAGGCCGGACTTCGCTGCCCGGTATCGCGGACCAAGGTCACGGTGCCATCGACTTCGCGCTTGATATAACCGTTCTGCTCTAGTCCTCGGATATAGTTGCGCAGCGCAGGCGCCGAACAGCCAATGTTACGGGCCAATGCTTCGACGCTCTCCCATTGCGCCTCACGCAGCGCGTTCCATGCGCGCTGGCGCGCACCGCCGCCCCGATTTTGGTCGATCATCGCTCGTCTCCGTTCACGCCGAACCACAACGCCACCGCCCGCTCGATGCGCATTGGGCCGTTCACCTCCAGAAAACGGACCTGCACCCGTCGCAACGCCTCGTCATCCTCGCCCTCATCGCACCCCGCGCCCGCGCCGATCATCATCTTCACGGCTTCGCGCAGATCGTGCGCGCCGGCGCGGCCGAGCGCATAGTCGCGCGGCCGCAACACCATGCCGCACGCGAACCCGCCGCCCTCCTGCTCAACCAGCGCAGGACAGGGGCCGTCCGCGCGCTCGCCGTAGCGATCGACCAGCCCCATCGTGAAGCTGCCAGCCGCGCAGATTTGCGCGCGGCAGCACAGCCCGCAGCCATTGCACGGATCGCCGATCGGCGGCTTCTCAAGCATGACGCAGCACCGCCGCTTCGGCCTGCTCGATCGCGGCCTCGATGTCTTCGGCATCGACGCGCCAGCCCGCGAACTCCGCGTCGTCCTCGTCCGGGTTGTCGGTCAGCCGATAGGTCATCGTCCCGTAGCCCGTCTCTTCGCCATCGGCGTCGAGCTCGGGGGTAAACTCGGCAATCTCGTACACGGCGGTGAGGCGCACCAGCGCGTTGGTGTGGCTATCGATGTCACCGAGCGAGATGGTGAAATCGCCGGCGCGATTGTAGCTGCGCGCCTCGTGATCCGACACGCGGACGCAATAGGCGTCGTCTTCGCCGACCTCAACCTCGACATAGGCCGAGCAGCTTTGTCCCGAATAGCCGATCTGGGCCGCGAGCCGGCGGGCGCGCAGCCGCGCCGCCAACTCGCCGCTGACATATTCGGTCACATCGTTCAGAGAGGCGGCGATCGCGTTGTCGAGCGGGCGCCAGGCGTAAAGGTTAGTCATCGGTCATCTCCGTTGAGCGGCCCGTTGGGCCTGTTGACACTCCATTTGTAGCTTATCAGAGATCGCTTCTCAAGCTGCGGTCCTCGTTGACCACCCCTCCCGCTTCACCTTCTGCCAGGCCATGGACCTATTCCGCCGGTAGGGGGCCTCTGCGTCCTTAAGCACGAGCCCTTCCCCACCGGCCGCCCAGACCTCCGTCGCCCGGGCTGCGACCGCAGCGGCTTCGCTGAGCCATTCGTCGGGCATCAGCCGCACCGCATCGCGCCGCGCCGCCCGGCCATGCGTCCCCGCCGCCCATTCCCACGATAGCCCCCCCTCCCCATCCTCGCGCTCGACCGCCGCCACCCACGACGTCAACGCGGCCTTGCGGGCATAAAGCGGCCGGTCGTCATCATCGGCGCGCCAGCGATCGAGCGGCACGGCGTCGAACAGCCAGAGCGAGCCCTCTTGCTGCGCCCGCGCCTTGTGGCCCATGTGGCGCATGGTGGCGCGATAATCCCCGTCCACCTGATATTCGCCGTCGAAGAACATCGGCCGGCCGGCCGCGCGCTCCAGGCGCCGCAGGCGTTCGGCGATATGCTCGACGCCGTGCATGGTAGCGCCTTCGCGGCCGGAGAGTAACGTCCCGTCGATCCAGCACGCCCGGACCCCGTCAATCTTGGGCTCGCACCAAATGCCGGCCGGGTCGCCGATATTTCCACAATAGACCCCGGCGAGCTGGCAGAGGCTCGCCGGGCGCTTGAGTAAGGCAGGGTGCGGGTTCATGCGCTGGTCTCTCCCAGCCTCAATTCAGCTTCCTTGGCGACCAGCAACGACACTGCTTCGCTCTCACCGTCACGGGCGGCCCAGCGATCGAAGTTCTCGCATAGAGCGTCGAATGAGAAACCGGCCTTGTCAGAAACAGCCTTGAGCCGGCCGTGGTAGCGGGCGCTGCAACGCTCAATCGGCGTGTCTGAAATGTGCATGGTCGATCCCCTTCAAGCGGCCAAGCGCAGGGTGCGCAGCAGATGGCGGGCGTTGACGGCCCGGCGGATGGCAGCGCAGGCCGCGCCACACTCACCGCCGTAGCGGGCGGCGTAGATGACGCCCACGGCCTCGACGCGGCCCATGCCGTTGGAGCGCTGCAGCGCGAGGATAAGACGCGGGAACGCTGCGTTGATGGCTTCGTACATTGTCCTAGTCCCTTCATATGAGCTGGCATCGTCAGCGGGCGCGCGCTCACTGCGCCCGGACAGCCGCGCGGCCCGATCGACCGCGCGACCGTTTCGCCTATGAATGAAGGGTGATGAGGAGGCCGAGCACGGCGACCGCGCCGGCGATCATGCCGCCGAGGCGAACGGTCATTGAATGGACCGCGTCGCGCACGTCGCTCTTGGTTGCCACCTCGGACATTGCGACGTCAGCAATAGCACGGGCGAGCACCGCCGCGCCAGCCTCGCCAAGCGGGGTATCCTTCAATGCGTCCTTGAGGGCGAGCGTATCAAAGGGAGCGTTCATATCAGCGCGCCCCCTTCACGATGCGGGTGGCCTCGCACCGGAACGTCACTGCGACGTGGACGCCGTCACCGCGATAAACGCGAGTCGGCTTCGCCTGGCGAAGGGCAGCGGCACAATCCTGATTGTTGGCGAGCTGGTCGATGACGAAGCGATCGGCGTGGCCGTTGACGGTCACCAGCATGACAAGTGCGTAAAACATCTTCTCTTCTCCGCGGGAGGCGGGGCCGGCTCGAGGCCGGCCCCTTCCCTGTCCTAACTGCCCTCGCGGGCTCCTATGTCGTCGCATCACGGCGTCGGCACATGTATAAGCGCACAACGCGCGAGTTAGTTCAAGAGAAAATCGACAATAATAGCGGGTCCTTCCTACGTCCTAGCAAGTTACTAAGCGATCAGAGACCCCAAAAGAAAAAGATGAGCGTGAGTTTATACTTTGCGCCAGTTAGAAGTTCGTGTTTTTA
>Ga0164242_10004058_pt1 | contig 16497 bp, 15 predicted proteins | sample OricomgcompostMG_FD_108783 | JGI IMG/M metagenome (GOLD analysis project Ga0164242, IMG submission 108783) | Miracle-Growth compost microbial communities from Emeryville, California, USA - Original compost - Miracle growth compost (MG) ...
GCTGCTGCTGTTGCTGCTGGTGCCTCCCCCGGCGCTGTTGTCACTGTTGCTCGAGCCGCAGGCGGCCACCGTCAGGGCCAGCGCGGCAGGGAGCGCGACCAACCCGAGGCGGCGGCTCATTCTCGAAACGTGCATTGCTTCTCCTCTGCGAAATCTTCGCGTGCGGATGCGGTGGCATCGCGCTCTGGTGAGGCCCGAACCTCGGCTCCCGGCGGCATGGAACAGCGCCACCGAAAGAGAACAAAGCGTTAGATATTTGACAGAGGTGATCGTGACATGACGTACATCACACTGACAAGGCCTGTGATAAATTGTTGACTTACGGCCGCGCAGTGGTCAGGCGATGAGGGCGACGAAGCGCCAATCGAGCACCGGCCTGGTCTCGGCGCTGCCGGCCTGGGCCGAGACCAGTGAGCGCAGATGGAGGGCCGTTCCTTGGGCGAGCGGTACAGCGTCGACGACCTCGATCACGCTCGTCAGCGTGTCGCCTTCGGCGACCGGGCCGGTGTGATCGCACGACTGCCAGCCCAGGACGGTCACCATGTCTGGGAAGGCGCGGGTGGCCTGCGCGAGCGCGATGCCGATGGTGTGCCCGCCGTACACGAGGCGTGAGCCGCTGATCCGCTCGTCGTGGTGGACGGCGGCGATGTTGAGGGTGAGACGTGCCAGCTCGGGAGCGGAGGAGACGACGTCGCCGGAGACGGCGAAGCGTTCGCCTACCAGCGTGTTGGCCGCGGGCGTCCCTGGCCGGCGGAGCGGCGCCAGGTCCCAACCATCGGGGGCCGTCCAGGTCGGGGGCGTGGACGGTCCGATCGTCGACAGGTCCTGATCGGGGATCGTGCGCGCGGGGTCCGGGACAGAGCTCAACGGCAGCATCGCGCACCGGTAGAAGTCGAGGACGGCGCGATCCTGCTGGTCCACGCAGGTGACCCGCAGGGCAGCGAGCCCGGTGGGGGCACGGCCTGCCCGGTCCGCGTTCTGGCGCAGGCCGACCACCTCGGCTCGGGTGCGCAGCGTGTCCCCGATGCGGGCGTGGTGATGAAAGCGCAGCCCGCGGTAGAAGAGGTTCGCCTTGACGTGGTGCGTCGCGAGGGTCGACTGGCCGATGGCGACGTCCCACACCAGGGCCGGGCTGGCAATCGGTGCGTCGGCGCCCGTGGCGGCCTGCGAGAGCAGGTGGTCGAGCGGCAGTCTGAGTCGATCGCCGATGATGGCACGGTGGGTGCTGGCGAGGCCGTCGGTCAGCGTCAGCGCTGGCGCAGAGTCGAACGCCATCCCGATCTCGAGCTCGTCGAAGTAGGGGCCGCCGATCGGTGTCGTCATGGGATTCCTCCTCGTGCGACGCCGTCATGAAGATGACGATCGTGTCACACCATAGGGATGGTTAGCGTCGATGTACGGTCAGAAGTATTGACCATAGATGTCAGATTAGGACAGGATCGACCCCATGAGTGACCTCAGTTCGGAAGAGTCCTCCCTCGTCGCCTTGGTGCGCGACTTCGTCAATCGCGAGGTCAAGCCGACCGTACGCGACGTCGAGCATGCGAACGAGTACCCCGAGAAGTGGATCGAGCTGATGAAGCAGATCGGCATCTACGGGCTCGCGGTGCCGGAGGAGTACGGCGGGTCCCCGGTCTCGATGCCGTGCTACGTGCAGGTGACCGAGGAGCTCGCACGCGGGTGGATGAGCCTGGCTGGCGCGATGGGCGGCCACACCGTTGTGGCCAAGCTGCTCGTCCTGTTCGGCACCGAGGACCAGAAGCGCACCTACCTGCCGCGGATGGCGACCGGCGAGCTCAGGGCCACCATGGCCCTCACCGAGCCCGGGGGCGGCTCCGATCTGCAGGCCATGGGCACGGTCGCCCGGCATGACGGCGACGACCTGGTCATCACCGGAGCCAAGACGTGGATCAGCAATGCGCGCCGCTCGGGCCTGATTGCGCTGCTGTGCAAGACCGACCCCGACGCGACACCCAAGCACAAGGGCATCTCGATCGTGCTCGTCGAGCACGGCCCGGGTCTGACTGTCTCGCGCGACCTGCCCAAGCTGGGCTACAAGGGCGTCGAGTCCTGCGAGCTCTCCTTCGACGGCTATCGCGCGCCGGCCAGCCAAGTCCTGGGTGGTGTCGAGGGCAAGGGCTTCTCGCAGATGATGAAGGGCCTGGAGACCGGCCGCATCCAGGTCGCCTCCCGTGCCCTCGGTGTCGGCGCCGCAGCTCTGGAGGACGCGCTGGCTTACGCCCAGGAGCGCTCGAGCTTCGGGCAGCCGATCTGGAAGCACCAGTCGATCGGCAACTACCTCGCCGACATGGCGACCAAGCTGACCGCTGCACGCCAGCTCACCCGCTACGCCGCCGAGCAGTACGACGCCGGGAACCGGTGCGACATGGAGGCCGGGATGGCGAAGCTGTTCGCCTCCGAGGTGGCGATGGAGATCGCGCTCAACGCGGTCCGCATCCACGGGGGCTACGGCTACTCCACCGAGTACGACGTCGAGCGCTACTTCCGCGATGCGCCGTTGATGATCGTCGGCGAGGGCACGAACGAGATCCAGCGCAACGTCATCGCCAGCCAACTGGTCGCCCGCGGCGGTCTCTCCTGACAGGCCCCGAGGACGGTGTCCTGGGCGATCTTCTGACCCGTCGCTACAGCTGCCGGGCTTTCCTGGATCGCGAGGTCCCGCGACACGACATCGAGCGAATGCTCGCCCTGGCGGGGCGGACGGCCTCCTGGTGCAACACCCAGCCGTGGAAGACCTATGTCACGGGTCGGGCCGCGACCAGGAGGCTCGCTGCGGCTTTGAGCGAGGCGGCACGCACCGGCGTACGGAGTCCCGATCTGCCTTGGCCCAGCTCCTACGCGGGTGTCTACCGGACGCGGCGACAGGAGGCCGGATACGGCCTCTACGAGGCTGTGGGCGTGAGGCGTGACGACCGCGAGGCGCGAGCGCGTCAGGCTCTGCTCAACTTCGAGTTCTTCGGCGCGCCCCACACTGCTGTCATCACCTCGGACCGAGAGCTCGGCACGTACGGCGCCGTCGACTGCGGCGGCTATGTCGCGAATCTGCTGCTGGCCGCCACGAGTCTCGGGATCGCGACGGTCGCCCAGGCCGCGATCGCATCAGTGTCAGCCGTCGTGCGCGCGGAGCTTGGACTCCCCGAGGACCGGGTGGTGGTCTGCGCGGTGTCGTTTGGCTATGCCGACGAGAGCGACCCGATCAATGGCTTCCGCACGACACGGGCGAGCCTGGACGAGACCGTCCACTGGGTCGACTGAGAGCGCGAGTCCTGCGAGCGCGATGAGGGCCCGGCACCACTCGGTGCCGGGCCCTCATCTCTTACTTCGTGAACAGTGAGCTCGCGTCGATCGGCGAGTACGTCGTCGGCGTGCCGTCCGCCGCCAGGGTGGTGATCTGTGCACCGACCGAGCAGATTCCGGGTAGGCCCGGAACGGCCTTGCCGTCACAGGTGAACGTCAGGCCGCCTCCGACCGGAAGTGTGACGTCCTTGGCGTGGGTGATCGCGGCAGCCACGACCGACGGGGTCACCTCGCCAGAGGCGACGTTCGCCATGATCCGAGCGAAGCCGAGGACGGCACCGTAGCCCTCCACCGCACCGGAGTCGGCCACGTTGGCCGCGGCGGTCTTGGGGGAGTACTGCTCGAGCACGGCTTTGTAGAGCTGGTACTCCTTGTCGGAGGAGCTCAGGTCGCTGATGGCGGAGACGATGACGCCGCCCCAACCTCCGGGGATCGAGGTCGCGGAGGCCTTGTTGACGCACTGCGCCACCACATACCGCTTTCCGCTGAAGCCGAGTGACTGTGCCGCTTTGAGCGCGCCGGCGCAGATCGCCGGATCGCCGAACACCAACAGGGCATCGGCGTGGTCGGCAACAGCAGTGCCGATCTGCGGACTGAGATCGGCGGTGCCGGGGTCGACCGGCACCATCGTCATGGCGACACCGGCCTTGGCGAACGCGGCCTTGCCGATGGAGTCGACGCCTTGGATCACGGCCGGGATGTTCATGCCGATCACAGCGACCTTCTTGACGCCCTCCTGCTTGGAGTAGGCCGCGAGGCCACCTAGGAACGAGGCGATGCTGCCCGTCATGCTGTAGACGCCTGGTGTGGTGAGCTCCGGCGTCGTGGTTCCGCTGAAGGTCAGATAGGGGATCTTGGCCTTGGCGATCGTCGGGACGATGGAGGGTCCGACGCCGCTGAGGTCGTTGAGCACGACGGGGACGCCGTCCTTCACCATCTGGTTGGCGCACTCGGTCGCGGTGGCGGGGTTCTGCTGGGTCTTGCAGATGTCGAGCGAGATGGGGTGTCCAGCGACGCCGCCCAGATGCTCGTTGACGTACTTGACGGCGGCCTCGGCAGTCTGCTGCAAGGCGCTGAAGTCGATGGTGCTGCTCTTGCCGTCGGTGATGTAGCCGATCTTGAGCGGAGAACCGGTTGCGGGCTTGGCCGGGCCGAGTGCCGTGTTGCCGGTCGAGCTCCCGCTCCCGGCCGACGAATCGCCGGCGGAGGAGCTGTTCCCGCAGGAGGCCAGGGCAAGCGCGGCACTGAGACACAGAGTGGCCGTGGCGATGCGGCGGGCGAGCGGTGTGGCGGGGCCTGTCACGATGAACCTCCTAGTGGGTGGGGTGGTACTAGGCCGGCTCATTCGAAACGGCCAGGCTCGGCGGCGTCCCAGGCATCCCGTGCGCTGTCTCCGCGAGCCCATCGCGGCAGAATGAAGACCCCCTGCGCCTCGACCGTCGGGCCTTCGTCGTCAGCGATATGGCCCACGACGTACGTCTTGATGCCATCCACTCGATCGATCCACGCCGACGCCCGCAAGGCCCCGAGCGGCGTCCCGCGCTGGTAGCGAAGGGTGAGGGTGCCCGTCATGCCCGGCTTGCCGCCGGCCGCCGCAGCCTCGCCCAGCAACTGGTCCAGGATCAATGCTGAGATGCCGCCGTGGACGAGACCGGGTGGGCCTTCGTAGACCCCTCCGAGGTGGAACTCGGTATCCACCCGCCCGGCGGGGGTCCGCTCGATGACGAGGGGAGGGGCGACGGCGTTGCGCAGGCCGACGACCGGGTTGTTCCAGAACCGCGCCGGGTCACCCGGGGGAACGTGTGTGACGTAGCTGCCGGAGATGAGGCGAGCCCGCAGCCTGGCGTTGACGGCGGCGATCTCCTCGTGAGCCCGGCGGAGCTCGTCGTCGTCGACCGCGGTGAGCACGGTGGCCTCGACGAGCTGACGCAGCGACTCGGTGAGTGGCAGCAGCGCGGGTCGAGTATGGTCGCCGCCCTCGCCGCATCCATCGCAGCAGCGATGCTCGGCCGGAACCGGCGCGGCCTGGGTCATCGGCCCTTCCAGACGGGGAGACGCCGCTCGGCGAAGGCCCGCGGGCCCTCCTTGGCGTCCTCCGACTGGGCGATGACGGACAGGAGCTTGGTCGTCATCGCCCAACCGGTCGCCTCGCGCGGCCGCGTGCCATCCGGCTCCTGGGCGAGTGCGATCTGCTTGCTGACCTGCACCGACAGCGGCGCGTTCGCGGCGATCGCGGCGGCGAGCTCGAGCGCGGCGGTCAGCACGTCCGCAGCCGGGACGACCCGGTTGATCAGGTGCAGGTCCAGCGCCTGGGCAGCGCTGATCGGCTCCCCGGTCAGAAGCAGCTCCATGGCGACGACCGGCGGCAGCTTCTCGATGAGGCGGAACGCCCCACCAGCGCCCGCGACCAGACCGCGCTTGACCTCGGGCAGGCCGAAGGTGGCGGTATCGGCCGCCACGACGAGATCGCTGGCCAGGACGAGCTCGGTACCGCCGCCCAGTGCGGGGCCGTTGACCGCCGCAATCGTCGGCTTGCTGATGGCGTGTCCGACGTAGCCAGCCAGCCCCCATGCCTCGCGGCCTGCGGGGATCACGCTCTCGCCACGGCTGATGGCCTTCAGGTCTGCGCCGGCGCAGAACGCCTTGTCTCCGCTGCCGGTCAGGACGACGACGCGAACGTCGGGATCCTCCTCCGCACGAGTCAGGGCGTCGCCCACGACGATGCACATCTCGGCGTTGACCGCGTTGCGTGCGTCGGGACGGTTGAGGGTGATGACCATGACGTGGTCACGGACCTCGATCAGCGCGGGGGGCTCAAGCTCGCCCAGCGTCGTGGGGCCAGCGGGCTGGTCCAGGGTCATGTCGTCTCCTTCGGAATGCTTCGCCAGTGGGCAGGATCAGTCGCTGGAGGGCAGCGGCTTGGCAGACTTGATGGCGAGGGGGTTGCCATCAAGCGCCAGGGAGCCGGCTCCGCCCTTGGTGGCGAGCACCTCGATCGTGTCCTTGTCGTCGACGTAGCGCTTGCCGATAGCGGTGCCCTCAGAGGCTTCCGGCGAAAGGGTCAGCGCGGCATCCGGCGTCTCACCGTGGGCGATCATCGGGGCCCCGCCGCAGCTGAGCGTGCCGACGTTCTCGCCGGCACGGATCACGATCACCTCCGTGTCACACACCTGGCTTCGCAGTCGCGCACCGTTTGTCAGCATCGTTGGTCCTCCATCGGGGGTCGTGGCAAGCTGCGGTGACGTCTGGGCCATCCGCAACCGTGAGCTCGAAGGTAATGCGTGTCTGACAGATTTGTCTATGAATCCGTCCCGCTCAATCTGGCAGATTTCCGCGAGATTGAGCATAGAATCTGACAGTAGCGGTCATATATGCTGCCACCGTGTCCAGCCAGTTGATCCTCAGCTATCTCTATGTTCCGGGCAGCTCGCCCGAGCGCTTCGCCAAGGCGGAGGCCGCTGGTGCCGGAGCGGTGATCCTCGACCTCGAGGACGCTGTCGGTGAGGCAGACAAGGTCATCGCACGCGGCCACGTCGCCGACCACCTACGTACGCGCACCGAATCGACGCCCCAGGCATGGGTGCGGATCAACACCGGCGAGCGTGGGTACGCCGACCTCGACGCGGTCGCCGGGCCGGGCCTGACCGGCGTGATCGTGCCGAAGGCCGACAGTGCCGCGCAGTTGATCGATCTCGATGCGCGTCTGGCCGCGCTTGAGGCGGACCTGGGACTGCCCAAGGGGCGCATCGCCGTCTCGCCCTTGATCGAGTCAGGCCAAGGGTTGGCCGACGTCGATGCGATCGCGGCCGCTCCGCGCGTGACGTGTCTCCAGCTCGGGGAGGTGGATCTCGCCGCAGACCTCGGCCTGGAGCCCGGGCCCGACGAGATGGAGTTGCTCTACGCCCGCAGCCGGGTGGTGGTGGCGAGCAGCGCCGCTGGGATCGCGCGTCCGGTGGCCCCGGTCTCCACCGAGTTCCGCGACCTGGAGTGGTTCACCTCCTCGACCCGCGCGCTGCGTCGACTCGGCTTCTTCGCTCGGGCCTGCATCCATCCCGCACAGCTTGCGGCGGTGCGGGAGGTCTTTGCGCCCTCGGCCGAGGAGCTCGATGCCGCACGCGACATCCTGCAGCGCCTCGACGCTGCCCGCGGTGGCGCTGCTGTCGATGCCGCCGGGCGGATGATCGACGAGGCAGTCGCACGCCAGGCGCGACGGGTGCTCGCCGTCGGAGAGCGCGACAGCTGACCCGCGCGAGCCCACCACCGTCTTTGACCCCCACGAAAGGCAAGCACTATGGCACTAGCCATCTCTGAGGACCACCAAGCGCTCGCGGAGGTCGCGACATCGCATCTGGATCGGGTCCACGCCCGCGCGGCTGCGCGAGCAACCCTCGATGCGCGCCTCGATGCACAGGCTCCCGTCGGCGGCCTGCCGCCGTTCTGGTCGGCGACTGCCGACCTGGGCTGGCTAGGGCTGCACGTGTCGGAGAAGCACGGTGGGTCCGAGTTCTCCCTGTTCGAGGTTGCCGTCGTGCTTGAGGCACTCGGCTACGAGGTCACGCCTGGGCCCTTCCTCCCGACGCTCCTGTGCTCGGCAGTGATCGAGGCCTGTGCCGACGACGCGCTCGGCGGCGAGCTTCTGCCCGGCCTGGCCGACGGCAGCACCATCGGAGCACTCGGCGTCGCGGCGGGAGTCACGCTCGACGACAGCGGACGACTGAGCGGTACATCGGCTGCCGTCCTCGGTGCCCCGGATGCCACGATCCTCGCGCTGGTCGTAGGGGAGGACGTCGTCCTGCTCGATGTCGACGCTTCCGGCGTCGCAGTACGGCCTCAGAAGGGGATCGACACCACCCGGTCGATCGGGACCGTGGTTCTCGACGCTGTGCAGATCACTCCCGGTCGGCTCCTGAAGGGCGCCGCTCGGCGTGCCATCACGATTCTGCGCATCCTCGCCTCGGCGGAGGCACTCGGCAGCATGCGAGCCAGCCTCGACATGGCGGTCGGCTACGTGCAGCTGCGCGAGCAGTTCGGCCGCACGATCGGCTCGTTCCAGGCCGTCAAGCACCACTGCGCCAACATGCTGGTCGACCTGGAGCTGTCGGTGGCCTCTGCCTGGGACGCCGCTCGTTCGGCGGACCTCGACGGTGCTTGGTTCGCCGCAGCGGTCGCCGCCGTCCACACGGTTCGAGCTCAGACCCAGCTCGCCCGACTCAACGTGCAGCTCCACGGCGGCATCGGGTTCACCTGGGAGCACGACGCTCACCTCTACCTGCGTCGCGCGGCAACGGCGGCTGCACTGCTGACCGATGGACGCGACCCCGCCGCCGACGTTCTCGCCGCCTTCCGGGCCGGTACGGCGCAGGGCGCCTCCTTCGACCTCCCCGACGAGGCCGAGGGGTTCCGTACCGAGGTCCGTGCCGCCGCGGCGACGTTGGCGTCGCTTCCGGAGGAGCAGCGTCGCGGCTTCCTGGTGGACAGCGGCTACCTCGTGCCGCACTGGAACCGTCCGTGGGGACGAGCCGCCTCCGTCGTAGAGCAGCTCGTCATCGAGGAGGAGCTGGCAGGCGCAGACCTTCCAGACATGGGCATCTCCGGCTGGATCGCTCTGACCATCGCGCAAGAGGGGACGCCCGAACAGCAGGAACGCTGGATCGATCCGGTGTTGCGGGGCAACGAGCTGTGGTGCCAGCTCTTCAGCGAGCCGGGCGCCGGATCGGACGCAGCCGCCGTACGGACGTCGGCCAAGCGGGTCGAGGGTGGCTGGCGGGTCAGCGGGCAGAAGATCTGGACCAGCCTGGCAATGAGTTGCCAGTGGGGCCTGGCCACGGTGCGAACCAATCCGGAGGCGCCGAAGCACGCCGGTGTGACGATGATGGCGATCGACCTCAGCTCTCTCGGTGTGGAGATCCGACCGCTTCGCGAGATCACCGGGGAGGCCCTGTTCAACGAGGTCTTCCTGGACGACGTCTTCGTTCCCGACGCTGACGTCGTCGGTGGCGTCGGCGAGGGCTGGAAGGTAGCCCGCGCGACCCTGGGCAACGAGCGGTTCTCGATCGGCGGCGGCAGCGGCTCGATCTCGTTCGGCCCGCAGCAGCTCGTGGAGCTGATCGAGGCGCGAACCCCTGTCCCGCAGCATCTGCTGCATGAGGCCGGCACGGTGCTCGCCGAGGCCCACACCCTGCGGCTGCTCAACCTGCGCCAGGCGACCCGCGCGATCGCCGGTGCGCGCCCGGGCCCGGAGGCCAACGTGACCAAGTTGGTCAAGGCCGAGCATTCTCAGCGCATCACCGGTCTCGCCATGAGCATCGCCGGTACCACCGCGGTGACCGGCGAGGACGCTGAGCTGGAGGAGCAGTACCTGTTCGCACGGTGCCTCACGATCGCCGGCGGTACGTCGGAGATCATGCGCAATACCATCGCCGAGCGCCTGCTCGGCCTTCCCCGAGACCCGCTGGCGAGGTAACCATGACCGAGCTTCCTCTGGAGGGCATCACCGTCGTCAGCCTCGAGCAGGCTGTGGCGGCGCCGTACGCGACCCGCCAGCTTGCCGATCTCGGCGCGCGGGTGATCAAGATCGAGCGTCCCGACGCAGGTGACTTCGCCCGGGGCTACGACGAGACCGTTCACGGCCAGTCGAGCTACTTCGTCTGGCTCAATCGCTCGAAAGAGTCACTGACGCTCGACCTCAAGTCCGACGCAGGGCAGACCATCCTGCGCGAGCTACTCGACGGCGCTGACGTCTTCGTCCAGAACCTCGGTCCTGGCGCGACCGCGCGGATGGGTCTGAGCGCCGAGGATCTCGCTGACTCCCACCCCAACCTGGTCGTCTGCGACATCAGCGGGTACGGCGCCGACGGCCCGTGGCAGGCGCGCAAGGCCTACGACCTGTTGGTGCAGGCCGAGGCCGGGCTCCTGTCGGTGACCGGCTCTGACGACATCGTCACCAAAGCCGGGATCTCGGTGGCTGACATCGCTGCCGGGTCGTTCGCCTACTCCGGCATCCTGGCCGCGCTCTTCGCCCGCGCGACGACGGGCCGCGCGCGGGCGGTACGGGTCTCGCTCTTCGAGGCGCTCGCGGAGTGGATGGGCTCGCCGGCCTACTACGCCAAGTACGGCGGTCGCAGTCCGCTGCGGACCGGTGCACGGCATGCGACGATCGCGCCGTACGGGCCGTTCGTCGCCGGAGACGGTGAGACGGTGCTGCTCGCCGTACAGAACCAGCGTGAGTGGAAGCGACTTTGTGAGGAGGTCCTCGAGCTGCCGGGGCTGGCGACGGATCGTCGGTTCACCAAGAACTCCGACCGGGTCGCGAACCGCGACGACCTCGAGTCGATCATCGGGGCCAGCGTGCGGGCCTACAGCTCTCATGAGCTGGAGGAGCGTCTCGAGCGGGCCGGCGTCGCCAACGCGCGGATGAACACGATGGCGCAGCTGTGGGATCATCCGGTCCTCGCCGAGCGCAAGCGTTGGCGCGAGGTGTCGACTCCCGGCGGTCCGATCGAGGCACTCGTGCCGCCGGCCACGCTCGACGGTGTCGAGCCTCGGATGGACGCCGTACCGGGACTGGGCGAGCACACGGTGGCGGTCCTGGCCGCGCTCGGTCGCGGGCCCGAGGAGATCGCGCGTCTGCAGGAGAACGGCACCGTCTGAGATCAGGCAGTAGAGACAGCCGAAGGCCGGGCCCCGTCAGGGGCCCGGCCTTCTCGTTGCTTCTTGCTGTGTTGCTCGTTGTGCTGGGACGCCGCGCCCAGGAACCTGACCGCGGCGCCCCAAGTCCAGATCTACTTGGGCTGGAACCGCAGCGCGCCGTCGATGCGGATGACCTCGCCGTTGAGGTAGTCGTTCTCGGCGATGTGAGCGACCAGTGAGGCGTACTCCGAGGGGCTGCCCATCCGGTTCGGGAAGGGCACTGCCGAGCCCCAGAACTTCTCTGCCTCGTCGCGCTCCATCTTGAAGGCGGGAGTGAAGAACGTACCGGGCGCGATCGCCATCACGCGGATTCCCAGCTTGCTGAGGTCACGAGCCGCCGGAACGGTGAGGCCGACCACGCCGCCCTTGGCAGCGGAATAGGCGGTCTGCCCGATCTGGCCCTCGAAAGCGGCGATGCTGGCGGTGTTGACGATGACCCCGCGGCTGCTGCCCTCGTCGGGGTCGTTCTTCGCCATCGCGGCGGCACCCAGACGCAGCACGTTGAACGTGCCGGTGAGGAACAGGTTCACGTACCACTGGAACTGGTCCAGGGGAGCCGGAGAGCCGTCACGACCGACAACGCGCGACGCACCGGCACCGCCACCGTGGGCGTTCACCACGACGCGCAGCGGGGCCAGCTCGGCCGCAGCAGCGAGCGCATCGTTGACGCTCTTCTCATCGAGTACGTCGGTCGGCACATAGATCGCCTGGTCGCCGAGCTCCTCGGCGAGGGCCTTGCCGCGCTCGTCGTTGAGATCGGCGATGACGACCTTCGTGCCGAGCGAGGCGAGCTTGCGCACGGTGGCCTCACCGAGGCCACCGGCGCCGCCGGTGACCAGTGCCGACGCGTGACTGATGTCCATGTCCAACTTCCTCTCGCGAAGACGATGCCGTCCGGCGACGTCATCCCTAACATGACATATCTGTCAGATAAGGCGCAAGGGGTCGCGTCGAAAGGTTCCAATCACCCATAGAGTCCGAACTGCTCGGCATGCCGGAGGTGTCAGATATTGTGTCCGAAGAAGCCGCGGCGAAGGCACACGACGAGCAGCTCGACGATCTGTTCATCGGTCGCGGTCGGGCTGAGCTCGCGCACCGCCTCGGGCAGACGTGTGATGAGAGCGCGGAAGATCAGTGCAGCTGCAGTCGGGTCGAACGGATAGGGTCGCTCGACTGTCGTGAGTGCCTTCTCCGCCGCCCGGTCGAGCAGGGTCTGGGCATAGACACCGATCTCGGCGACGAGCGCGCCGTCGGTGCTCTGCTCGGCCCAGACATCGATCGAGCCGATATAGGTGTCCATGAAGGCCAGGAAGTCGTGCAGCCAGCCGCGGAGCTCGATGGTGTCGTCGGTGGTGAGGTCGAGCTCTTGCAACCGACCGGACAGCTCGACCGAGCGGGCACAGGCTTCGCTGCTCACGGCGAGCAGCAGATCCTGCTTCTCACTGAAGTACTTGTAGAAGGTGCCGCGAGCGAAGCCAGCCTCCGCGACGATGTCGTCGACGCTCGTGCGGAAGTAACCCTTGACCGCGAATTGGGCCGCACCTGCGTCTACCAGACTGCGGATCGTGGCCGCCGCTCGCTTGCTCAGGCCGGCGCCGCGCTCCTCCACTGAGAGGCCTTCGGTGCGCGGTGGCACCGGATCTGCGATGCGGGCGCTGCCGACGGTCCGGGAAACCAGCGAGTTGAGGACCTTGTCATCCGTCTCGGGGAACACCAGGAGCTGCAGGTAGATCGAGAGGTTGGCGACCAGCACCTCGAGGTTCGCGTCATAGGTGCGTCCGGTGTGATGGAACAGGTTGAGTCGGTGGACCAATGCGCTGACCACGGTGGCTGCCGTCATGGGGTCGAGACCGACGACCTCGGACTGCTCCAATCGGGCAGCGAGACGCTTGTTGTACTCGGTGATGAACGCCATGACCTCCGGGCGGACCTCGGCATCGACCGACGCCACGACCGCCCACTGGACGAACATCGTGCGGTACTTCTCGAAGACCCAGCTCCACTCGCCGAGCCACCAGTTCAGGTTGTCGAGGCCGCGCTCGGTAGGACCGAGCTCCCCGATACGGCGGGCGACCCGGATCAGGGCGCCACCACACTCGTTGAGGAGCTCGGTGAAGATCTCGTCCTTGCCCGGGAAGTACTGGTAGAGGGTGGCGCGCGAGACGTCAGCCCCCTTCGCGATCGCATCGACGGAGGTGTTGAAGAAGCCGTTCTCGGCGAACAGCTGCAGTGACACGTCCACGATCTTGCGACGCGTGTCAGCCCCGCGCCGGCCGATCTCAGGGCTGGAGGGGCCATAGCTGGCCCTGCGGAGGATGGTGTTATCTGACACGGTGACCAGCATAGGGTGTCACGGGCCCGCGGCCGGAAGGTCGAACGGTGAGGCCCCCCACAGGGGCAGATGGTCGGTTCACGAGACGCTCGCGGCCGGGAGATCGAAGTCCGCCGAGCCGCTGATCGCCACTCCGCCGGTCTGCCGGGTGCAGGTCAGCTCGACGGTGACGCGCCGGGTGCGGTCGTCGACTTGCTCGACCGCGGTGACGGTACCGGTGCAGGTGAGCACGTCATCGGGCCAGACCTGCTCGCGAAAGCGCACCGCGAAGCGCCGTACGTTCTCGGCCCCCAGCCAGTCGGTGGCGTACGTCGCGAGCAGCGCCGACTGGTGCATGCCCTGCGAGAAGACCGACGGATTGCCGGCCGCGCGCGCCATGGTGTCGTCGTAATGCATGGGGTTGAGGTCGCCCGATGCACCTGAGTACCGCACGAACATCTGCCGGGTCAGCGGCCCGAACTGCCGGGTCGGCCCGCACGTGCCAGGGACGATGTCGGCGGCCATGTCGGTCGTCTGCTCAACCACGGGATGCCTCCTTGGGGGCGGGGGTCTTGGGGGCGGTCTGGATGAGGGTGCTGCGCGCCTCGGCGACGAGCTCGCCGGCGGGAGAGCGGAACTCGGTGACGATGACGCAGAAGTGCATCTCTCCGCCGCGCTTGCCGGGCTTGCTGAAGCGCTTGTCGACCCGCTCGCGAGCGATCAGCACGTCGCCGACCCGGGGGAGTGGGCCGTGGAAGACATACTCCTGCTCGCCGTGCAACAGGCGTCGGCGGTCGAAGCCATGTGCCAGGCGGGCGCTCGGGGGAGCCCATTGGTTCGCGGTGGTCAGGAATGTCGGGGGCACGATCGCAGCCGGGCCCTGGTAGGCCGGATTCTCGGACTGCATCGCGGCCGCGAACTCGCGGATCTTGCCGCGCTCGATGTAGACCTCGAACTCCGGGCCGACGGCCCCGACGGGCGAGCCCTCGAGAGTGTCTTCTGTCATGACAGGGAGCTCCTTCGGTTGGTGTGGTCGTGGAGGTAGCGCTCCACGAGAGAGACGGCCGTTGCCGGATATCGATGGGCGATCTCGGCAGCGAGGCCGTCGCGCTCGAGCAGGATCGCGAGCCGGTTGGTGATGAGGCTGAGCGTCACCGCTGCGAGCAGGGTGAAGTAGCTGATGCCCGTGCTGCCCTCGCTGAGCCGGCCGCCGAGATCCTCGTAGCGTTGGACGATCTGCTCGTCATCGGGCATGCCCGGCGGTCGGGTGAAGCCGAGCGCCTCGCAGAGGTAACGCTCGAACATCAGCCACCAGCCGACATCGATGTCGGGCGGCCCGACGGTGGCGGTCTCCCAGTCGAAGAGCGCGGCGACCGACAGGTCGTCGGCGAAGCAGATGTTGCCCACTCGGGCATCGCCCCACACCACGCCGGCGGCAGTGGTCGCGGGAAGGGAGTCGACGAGCACCTCGAGGCCGCGAGCGATCGTCTCTGCCCCGATCCGGAGCTCGTCGCCGCACCACCCGTGCCACGCCACGAGCTGGTCGACGTGTCGGCGCAGGGCAGTGACACTGCCATCGGTCTCTTCACCCGTCGCGGGGGCGAGGAAGGCCAGGTCGTCCGGGTCGTCGATGGCATGGACCGCCACCAGGGAGCGCAGCGCATTGTCATGCAGCCGCGCCCGCTCGGCGGCGGTGAGGTCCATCGTCCAGCCCGCTTTGTGCCAGCTCGGTACGTCGGACGGCACGCGTCCCTCGGTCCGGGCCATGAGATAGAACGGCGTGCCCAGCACCTCGGGGTCGGCCTCGGTGAGGACGATCTCCGGCGTGCGGACGCCCGGATGCGCGCCCAGGCGCCGCATCACCTCGGCTTGGCGCAGGGCGTCGGGCTGCACGAAGAGCTGGTGGTCGGGCGATTGCATCCGCAGGACCAGATCGCGACGTACGACCTGGCCGTCTTGGCGCCACGACGCGGTGAAGAAGGCCGTGCGGCCTGAGTAACCCGCGGACGGCGCGTGCAGGGCAGAGATGGCGAAGTCGCTGCCTGTCGGTGCCAGTCGCGCAGGCAGCTGTGCAGCAAGCGCCATCGCCAGCTCGGCGTCCGGGTCCGAGACATGGTCGGGATCGGTCATGTCGTCACCTCCTTCAGAACACTTCTCAGAACACTGGGTATATCTGACCACTACTGTCAGAATAAAGCCATGACTTCTGTCGATAACGTCGTTGGGGCCGGCCGCGGGTCCACTGGATCGACACTGCCGCCGTGCGGTGCCTACGTCCTTCCGGGACGCGTCCCGGACCCTCGTCCCGCGATCGCGCAGGCTCGCGCGGCCGAGGACCTGGGGCTTGAGACGGTGTGGCTCAGCGAGCGGTGGGGGACCAAGGACTTCGGGGTGATCGCCGGTGCGCTGAGTCAGGTGACCGACCGAGTAGGGATCGCCGCCGGCATCACGCACCTGCAGTCGCGTCACCCGGCGATGCTGGCCTCGCTGGCGATGACGGCGCAGGCGCTCTCGGACGGTCGGCTCACGCTGGGCGTGGGCCGGTCGACCGACAGGATGTGGACCGCGGTGGGGCTCCCACCGTCGACCAACGCCTCGATCGTGGACTCCCTGGACCTGTTTCGAAGGCTGTGCCGCGGGGAGAAGGTCTCCCATGACGGCCCCGCTGGGACCTACCCCTCCCTGCGCCTGACGGACGTGCCGAGCCAGCCCGTGCCGCCCGTTGTCTTCGCTGCTATCGGCCCCCGCGGACTCGCGTTGGCCGGGCAGCACTTCGATGGTGTTCTGCTGCATCCGTTCCTCACGCCCGAGGCGGTCGAGCGCTCCGTGCGCACCGTGCGCGACGCGGCCGAGCAGGCCGGACGCGACCCGGCCTCGGTGCGGGTGTATGTCACCGTGGTCGCCGCCTCCGGGCTGTCGGCAGAGGAGGAGACGGCGGTTGTCGGCGCCAGAGCGGTCACCTACTACCAGATCCCCGGCATGGGGGATCAGCTCGCGCGGGTCAACGGCTGGTCGCAAGATGACCTCGACCGCCTGCGCGCCCATCCGGCCCTCGCCGGCGTGAAGGGCGCGGCGGACTCGGTGATGACGCGCGCCCAGCTGGTCGACGTCGCGAACGCGGTGCCGACGGCCTGGCTGCGTGAGGCCGCAGCCCTCGGGTCGGGTGCCTCATGTGCCCA
>Ga0164242_10004059_pt1 | contig 16494 bp, 15 predicted proteins | sample OricomgcompostMG_FD_108783 | JGI IMG/M metagenome (GOLD analysis project Ga0164242, IMG submission 108783) | Miracle-Growth compost microbial communities from Emeryville, California, USA - Original compost - Miracle growth compost (MG) ...
GTTTCTTGCTATATTCCTTAGTTGCAGTTCTGCGACTTCCTCAGCTCGAAGACCTTGAGAGCCTCCTCTGCGGCCTTCACACCACTGAGCGCCATAGCACCAAAGGTTGGTCCTACACACACATAACCAAGTTAGGCCCTGGCTTTACTATAGTTTAGAAGGGGAAGGGGGGGCGTTTGCTAGCTTACCCATACGGTTGGCTCCGTCAATCTCGGATAGCTCCATACCACCAACAATCAGGCCAGGGACGATCTCGCGGGTGTTCTTCACGATGGCGTCCTCGGCCGTCTGCATGTCGAGGCCGCGCATGCCGCCAAGCTGCTCTAGCTGCTTCATGCTGACTAGACGCTTGACGGAGAAAGCACCGAATGGACCTGGTTTCGATGTGAGCACTAGTTCGTGGCAACAAGCAGGAATGGGGATGGTTTTATCCTACCGTCGTGGCCAGTGGTGGAGATAACCAGGGGCGCGTTGATGGTGTTGGGGTCCATGCAAGACTGGTCGTCGTGGTGCATCGACACCAAGGTCCAGTTGGTGACCACACCGGCGATGCGGATCCCGTCGTCGCCCTCGGCCGACTTGCGGGTGATCAGGTCCTCGACGGCAGTGGCGTTGAACAGCTTGATGTTGGACATCTGCAGCACCTTGGACAGCACAGTCGATGTGAACAGCGCAGCGTGCTTAACGACGACAAAGTCGCCCTCGTCATCGAACGGCACGCCCAGTTCGCGCAAGAAGATATCGGCAGGCTTGCGCATCACCATGGCGGAGAAGAGCTGCCCGCCCAGCCAGGCACCTCCGCCGGGGGCGACTCCGGCCTCGACGACGGCGATCTTCAGGTCCGGGCGCAGTTTGCCCAGCGTGTAGGCGGCGCTGAGGCCGCACGAGCCGGCGCCGACGATGACGATGTCCGACTCGGCGTACGAGTCGAGATCCGCAAAGTAGCGGCGGGTCATGGCGCGCGAGACCTGGCTCTCGCGGATGGGTGCGAAGGTGAAGGTGTCCCACTGGCCCATCATGTCGGCGAGGGACTTGGTGAGTCCATCGGCGTTGTGGACAGGGGTGTTCTCCACGGCATTGAGATTCTTGGTCACGAAGGTGGCCTCGGAGCGAGTAGGCTCAGCGATAGCGGAAGGTGCCATTTTTGATCTGTGTTTGTTAGGTGAGACGTCCACAATTGGGCAAAAGGGGGAGCAGAGCATGATCCTTTCGCTGGTATTATCCAGATCAAGTTCAAGGCCGTATAATCTCAGCCAGTCCTCCACAACATGGTAGCTCCCGAGTTCCCGATGCTACGATAGCGAGCGGGTGGGCGGGGCTACTATGATGTGAAGGACTGGCACCGGCTCATGCATTCAGATAATTACCTGAAGACGACTGATCATCCTTGGACGAGTACCACGTAAGGACTCCATTGCTTCGAGCTTGGAGAGTATGTACCGGGCGAGGTATCTGCGGAGTCTACGTTAAGTTGGAACACCAAAAAAGGGGTCTGGGTTAAGATACTTGTGGGATTGGATTTGTCGATTGCGGTTGACTTGAGAGGGTTTGGTACGGAACAGTAGCAAGCAGTATTATGACGGGGAGCTCGAGATGAGGAAGAGAGGTGCGGGGGAAGCCCGTTTTATAGCGCTTCGCTTGTTCACCCCTTTTTCCTGTCCACTTACACTGTACAACGGAGAAATGTACACCGGGCAAACACGGACCGGGATACGCTGACGACAGGATGATGTCGACGAATTTTGAGAACCCCGCGTGCCGGCCCAGCTCTTCCAAGAACGCATCGGAGGTCTCTCGCTGGTCGGTCGCACATTTTCATATGCAGCCAAGCTCGCGGTTGGTCAATGGAATATGCAGCTCGAGTATTGGTCTCCGCCTCCAACCCACGCTAGACCCCGGGATCGGAGCGGCCCATCGGGTTGTCATGGCTCAACGGTATTTCCGGCCAGCGCACTACTTGTATAATACTTGAGATACTTGCAAGTGTTAGATAGTCACTGCCTTTGTTATTATCTTTTTACCAATGCTAAGAGCTTTTAATACTTGTAGAGAAAGAAGAGGTATTGTAACAAGCTATATCTATTGAAGGCCTTGATTAATAAACAGGGGATCCTTCCGCGGCGGCGGTTGCACCCAAGAAGAAGGCTCACAATATGATTGAAAAACAGTACCGTAACAGCCTTAATGACAAGATCGCTATGCTACGCGATACTGTACCCGTGTTACGCATGACTGCCAATCGGGTAGAAGGCTAGACTAGCTGTAGCGAAGACGAAAATGAGGTAGCGGGGTTGGCAATGCAGGGTTGGGGAAGGGGAAGGAGGTCGACTAGTGGATAGGGAGTTCGAGTTGGGAGTAGCAATAAGAGGGCAGATCATATTAGCAGGATACTACTAGCCTAAAGGCTAAGCAAGGCAACGATATTGAGTAAGGCAACTGAGTATATTATATATCTGGAGTAGCTGAGTCAGAGAGAGTATAGCTGAGGAGAATGATGCCCTTAGGGCAAGTGTTAATAGTCTTGAGATGCTAGTTATGGGAATGGGTAGGTCAGGCATATGGAATTAGCTAGGGAGGGGGCTGATAGGATGCATCGCGACAGAGTTTATTATTGATATGTGTAATTCATTGGTCTGTGACACCGGCCGTCTGTATAATAGGCTTGATAAGGGATGTGACGCTAGGCTGAATGGGAGGGACACACTTGCAGAAACTGCCAGGACAACTACGAGTCCGTAGGTAACAATGTCTATTTGATAAACTACTATGCTGACAGCCTGGAAGGACTACTTTTCTACTCTGTATTTCTACTCTGCTAAGCCATCGTCTCTGAAAGGCAATAAAGCTCTTTGGTCTTTGATAGCCCCAGCATTCATCAGTCGCCTCCTGGCCGACACCTAATAGATAGCACAGGCATCACAGTTATGGCATCAGAGGAAATCCCAGCTGCTATCTTGTCCTGAGGATGATAGCTCTAAAGCAACGTCACTTTGGGGCGGGGGCTGGGGCTATCTTAACTACCTACCTCGGTACCTAAAGAGGATGCCATCACATATCCATAACACCCGCCCCCTCTAGCAGAGCTTTTCGCTCGTGGTTTGTCAGTGCCTAGTGAGGTCGATTATTTATCCATAAATTCCACTGCAACCTACAGTAGACGTTGATGTGCGACTTTGCCCACCCAAAGCGACGTCATCTCTCCGACGAGCAGAACCGGCCCGAGTTAGCACTATAAGGTAAAGAATGTTAGCTGCTACCAAAGGGCGTCTCGGCGCTGCAACGACGCGGCACGACGCGGCACGGCGTCCTAGACGATGGCCCAACATCGTCTGGGTGCGGAACCACCTACAAACCTATGAAAACCAAAGGTATGGATTAGGTCGATATATGAGGGGAACAGTGCCTACGGTTTGGTGGCCAGCGATCCACTTAAATGCCCTTGAGCTACCCACATAGGAAATTAGCGGGATGGATGACACCAACGTTCTTCTAACAGTATTGCCCGCGTCTTTGGGCTCCCCGTTTCAGGTTCCCTTCCAACCTCCTCAGATGAGGTCCCAGAGTAGCGTGGACTGTGTGCTGCGTGTGCTCTGAGTCCGCCACGTCTGGCGACACCATCAAAGCTAGGCGCCGAGGTCGCAATCACAACCTTTGCTCGGTTAGACCGGGGGGTCCGTTTCGACCTTCCGGCGCAAATATGTGACGGCTCGTATATGCACTTACTACCCATGTGGCGTACAGCAACGGTTGAGCACAGCTACCATATCAACCCCATGTAATCATCAAGCTGAACCACCTGCAAACAACTTGATCTAGACTACCGCCCGTCCTCTTTCCTCCACACGGCCCACGCTCACGGATATCACGGGCACTATAACGGGGGACATGGTTAAAACTGACCTGCTCAGAGCCAAGTTTTAAGGTCCGGTACCTGCATGTGGCCGCTGGAGGGTAAATCGTACCCGGGGTTGATGATTTTCGTAACCCCAGTCTGGACTTCTTGTATTCTCATTCAACCTTCACCGTTGCCGATATATTCTCTCTGTCTTGACTGTCTTGACAAAGCGGCTCGCCTGAGGGTACAGTCGTCACTCGAAGTGTATTTAGTGCTTAGCCCTTCGAAACCAAAACCCGGCGCTAATATTATGTAGGTACCCCCGGGTATGGTTGCACTGGACTCTGAAAATGGCTCCTGTGAAAGAGCCGTCCCCCGACGTGGGCTTGTCTGGTTGGGCCACCGTTGATCTCTGCTTACGCGCTAGCCACGGCCTGAATCCTTCTTGTAGTTGCTGTCACCGTTGCAAAAGTCCCCCGCAGGGGCACTCTATCAATGAATGGGTCATGGCGGTGGGTCAGGGATTCAACCATAGAAAAGCTTAACCTGACACGGGAGGCGCGGGATGTCAACATGCGACTCTTCCACGCTCCGATCTACGGCAATAGCTTCCGTCCGAGTTTAGGGAGAAGGTCGTCGTTGTGTATAAAAGGCACGGTAGTGACCACCTCCACCGGATTATTGGCACTCATCGCCATTAGACCATCAGTACGCCCCCCAAAGAATATTCGGTCCAAAGCCAGTGTACTCAGCACGATCCACAGCTCCTCTCCTACACACACTCTCTCACCTACCCAACATCAACCATGCGCGCTTTCCCCCTTCTACTAAGTGCCATGTTCGCCGCGGTTATCGCACTTCCAACCGAGGTGTCACCTTCTTCGCCACTGTTGGAGGATAGGCAGCAGTGCGTCCTCTGCTGCGCCCTCGACACCCCTTGCGCCCTCTGCAGCTGTGCCTGCTGTGTCCGTTTCCACGCTCGCGACAGCTGCCACTACCAGTGTGGCGACTGAGTCCAGGATCTGCGAAACGAATATTTTTTAGGAAGTTTTCAGAGGAAATTTTAAGAGGAGAGATCGAGTGTAGAGCAAAAAAGCAAAACAAAAAAAAAAAAGGCGCAGCAGTCCCTAGGTCCCGTCAACTGCATCCATTTCGACAGCATCTTCTCGACGAATAGCGTCTTACGCGCTCCGGGTCGCTTTCTCTCTGGCGAAGAGCGGCATGGGCAGGCGATCGACGTCTCTGATTATCTAGAATATATATATATATATATCCTTACCGAACTTGGCGCCCTGACTATTCTCCCATTTTATTCACTCACGCGAGCTTCGCCCGGGACTATCTTAGCTTTTCAAGGGTCTCTATATCGTATCATCGCTAAAATCAACTACTGGCAGTCTGATTAGTGTCTAGTGTATCCTTAAGAGTCCTTGCTGCATGGTTTACCTTTACACTTTCTTTAACCATTCAAACAAAATCAATTAGAGTGTGGGTATGACAAGTCAACTCAGTAGATATGAATATTTAGCTCCCGTCATTTGGTATTTGTCCTAATTGACTTTCTCAGGACGCAACCCTTATAGCCTCGAAACATCGGGTACACTTTGAGAAAGATCTTCGCCGGGGAAAGTTTATTATGCAATTGCGTAATAAATACCACTTAATCTGATCAGGCAGTCCTGCTTACGTGCATGGTCCTTTCCTCTGGCAGCCGGGGTGTTTCGGCTAGTCGACAATCCCTAGAGTTGGCACAAACTCACGAATGTCGTGTGGGTTGACCAACCCATCGGTGCTGGCTTTTCGGTGGGCGAAGTAACCGCCCAGGACGAGACAGATGTAGCGAAGTAGTTTGTGGGGTTCTGGAAGAACTTCGTTGATACGTACTCGCTTCAGGGCTACAAGGTATACGTAACAGGGTCGTCGTACAGCGGCATGTACTGCCCCTATATTGCCAGTGTAATGCTCGACGAGAAAGCCAAGACCTTCTTTAACGTTTGCGGGACGATGGTCTTTGACGGGCTTTTCTCCCACGCCGCGCTATCCCAAGACCTAAGTTCTGTCTCGTTCGTCGACTCTTGGAAGCGTGTCTTCTCTTTTAACGACACCTTCACAGACACCATCTACACAGCAGCCCAGACATGCGGCTACAATGACTATTTGAACAAGTTCCTCGTCTTCCCGCCCGCAGCGGTCCAACCCTCCCAACTCCTCGGTACCGACCCGACGGCAGCTTCACGCCAGGGTGCGACCTCCTAAACACGGTATTCGCCGCCGCTGTGGAGTCGAACCCCTGCTTCAGCCCCTACGAGATCTTTAGCGGTTATTAACGCCGCTACGATCCCCTCGGCTTTAGCGACGGGGTCATGTTCTCGCCTCCCGGTTCCGGCCCGGTGTACTTCAACCGCCCAGACGTCAAGGCTGCCATAAATGCCCCGGACAAGGAGTGGGTCTTCTGTAACACCGGAAGCACGAAGCGGCAGTCCGTTTTTATCGATGACACCGACCTATCCCTCGCCTCCCGCCCAGGCTCCCAACCTGTGATCCCGAACGTCATTGACCGGACGAAGAATGTCATTATCGGCCATGGGGCGCGAGACCTAGTCCTCGCCGCCGATAGCACGCGTCTGGGCTTCCAGGAGAAGCCATCCGCGCCCTTGATTATGCTAGGGATAAGTAGCGCGGCGCAGCAGAATAGTGGGCTAGGCCTGACAGCTGGTGGGGGAGCGGGTATTGTGGGCACTGTGCATACCGAACGCGACCTAACGTATATCGGGATTGAAACAGCCGGCCATTTCCTTACCTTAGACGACCCTCAGGTAGCGTTCCCGGGACCAGAGGCCCTTTTGGGGCGAATGGACGGCTTAGGTTCCGTAGCACCCTTCACTGTAAAAATCAGTGGCCGAGCCGAGACAGGGAGCTGAAGTAGTGATGGCACCACAATGGGTAATGGGACTGGAAACGTGATTCCCAGCCTAGCGGGCAGGCTTTCGTTACGTATGACCACATCGGGGTTATATTTTGTGACTATTCTAGCTTTGATAGTGGCTATGGTGTAATTATCGCCCCGCTGTACGCAGTTTGGATGAAGGCGCCAACCAATTGTGTTTTTTCTCCTCCGTGCCATAGTCCATGTATTATCAAATCCCGTTCGTTAACGCCGTCTGTTCCACTCACCCATTTCACCTGTACCATGAGGGTTGATATACATCTTTGTGGATACGACCAACTGTATGCAGGATTACCGTGCACTAATTAGCTCCCCTCGGCGATAACCCCATCTACCCATGTCAAGCTGTGGTTGACTCTGTGTAACCATAGCCCCAAGCTATGGCCTTGGCTTGGCTTGGCAAGGATGGCTTGACAGGGGATAGAGGACAGGGGCGGCTGGTCTCTCTCTCTCCCAGGGTGGCAACGATACTTATACTGGGTGTTTCCATACACACACATGGGCACACGGTGCCCCGTTGTGGTTGTCGTGGTCATCAGGTCAAGCATCGCCACGTATTGGTCCATAGGTGCTGCGCCTTTCATGCCTAGAAAAATCTACTTTCTCTTTGTTAAATGGCGGGAGTTGTGATTGTCAGAAGTTTGTGTGTAAGTCTGTACGACATATGCATGTATATTTACCGTTGTACTGTACGCTGTGCGTTGTATGTTTGGTATTAGAGCACAGCCGCCGCAGCAGTCAGAGTAGGGATACTCCGGCCGTGTTGCCCGGGGGACGCAGCAGCAAGTCAAGTCTGAAAGCTTCACGGAATTCTGACAAAGCTCCCACGTTGGGCAGCCTTGCGGCTTGCGCCGGCCTGCCGCCCACTCCCTTACAACCTTAAATTGACCCCTAAAGGTAGTCAATGTGAGGCCCACTTCTAACGGCGCCAGCTGGAAGGTTGATGGAGGATGTTACGGTGCCGCTAGTCCAGTCAGCCCTTCGAACATCTACCAGCCGGAAATCTCTCGGCTGATCAGAAGTCTGGTTTTCTAGAAGATGTGCGACCTTGCTCGCCTCGATGGTATCAGACCGGGATACTGGTTCCGGGAACGCCTCCCACCATGGGGGTACATTGTCCCTTGTTGCCATTTTCTTCTAGTGGTCCTGTATGCGTACAGGGAACATTTCAACCTCTCTCAAATTCTCATCCAATGGGTATTTCTGTCGTGCCACTGAGTCTTGACGCTAGAGGAGTTGACAGTTGATGGGGCTGTCAGCAATCCCAACCCCGGGGGTCGTCCAGGCACCTGATGCTCGGCTCTTTCACTCAGCCTGTACCTGCTGCTTGAGCTTGAAGAGACGCACTACACTCCCAGATTTGACAACCTCTCCTTGAAATATGAGTTTGCGCGGCAGTGTCCCTGGCACCAGCTACGTAGGTGCCGGTCGCTGGGGACTCGTCGGCGACACGGAGGCACAAGGTGTATGCTCGGGTTTAAGTCCATCTAATTGAGCTTGGTTAAAATCAAGACGGCGTTGGAAGGGATCAATGTGTGCAAGGTCTCCCGGTCCTCATTCAAGGAGGAACTGACGACATCGGTGGTATTTTCTTTTAATACTAAATAATAAATAAATAACAGAAACTATGCGACATCGTACAAGAATTGGATGCAATGCCTGTTGCCAAGGGGTGGGTGGATGCTGATGCCCTCTGCGTCGGGGGAACATTCGCATCGTCGGACAAATATTAAATTTCCCGCCAAGGTTGGTTTTGAATTAACTGAACTTTGTCGTGTATGTAGATGTCGGTGGAATAGTCACCGACAGTCCATTACATGTGGAAGAAAGCATCTCCTTGCTCAAAAATGGACAAGGATGTTATCCTCTTGGAGACAGAGAGCTATAACAATGCAAGGCGCTGTTAGCTCACACCTCACCATCTCCTCCGGCAGCAATACCAGTCGACGGCCTATCACACGACCAGACCAGAAAAAGCTACCTGATCGTAGACAGAATGACAGGCGAAACCAAGCTCACGGATCCCACCCAAGGATTCCACTTCACTGACTTGGACTCGAACAAGCCTACACGCATCGATGACCCGTACGAGTATATGTGCGGATTTGGGAATCATTTCCAGTCAGAATTGATCCCAGGCACTCTCCCCATCGCGCAGAACAACCCCCAGATTTGTCGATTCCAGCTCTACACCGAATGTCTCACAGCTTCGGCCTTTGCAGCCCCCAGGGTCGCCAACAGCAATGCCTATCTGTATCGATGTCGGCCTAGCTGTGCCACCGGTTTGTTTCTCCTGTTTAAGTGTGTGTGGTTTGAGGGCTGCGGATAATAGAATGGCTGACTTTTTTTTTATTTTCGTTACTCCAATTAGAAGGAGAAAAGAAAATGGAATCCAAAGCCAAGTTGGAAAGCTGTTTCTTGGCGGCCAACACGAACCTTGCCTCTGTCGCGACTCAATTGGAGTGGGCACCGTTCGAACTTCCCGGCCCCGGCGACGACGCTATAGATTTTTTGGACGGGTTACGCACCATCGGAGGAAACGGGGACGCCAACCTCCGAGACGGATTCGCTTTTCACATCTTTACGTGCAATCGGGCCATGGACCGCCGCGCCTTCCTGAATGCCGACGGAGAGTGCCTGTTTGTTGCACAGCACGGGAATTTGGACATCAAGACGGAAATGGGAAGAATGTTCCTACAACCGGGTGAGCTTGCCGTCATTCCTCGAGGTATCAAATACACGCTGGACCCCGCCGGGGACTCTCCCGAGGCTCGTGGATATATCATCGAGCTGTTCGGCACCAAGTGGGAGCTGCCTAACCTGGGCCCGATCGGAAGTCAAGGCCTCGCGAATTCGAGAGACTTCCTGGTTCCGGTGGCTCACATAGACGAAAACCTCCACGAGACCTGGAACATTGTGGTCAAGCTCAGCGGCAAGCTACATGCCATAGAGCAGGACCATAGCCCCTTTGACGTGGCCGCCTGGCATGGCAACTGTGTGCCATACAAGGTAATTTATATGCCGGAACAAAACCATTGAACATACTCTTAGAAGCACAGTCCGCTAACTCGAATCTTGCCTTCTCCCAGTATGATATGACCAAGTTCTCCAGCATCGGCTCCGTGTCAATCGACCATACCGACCCGTCCATCTACACCGTCTTGACCGCCAAATCCAATGACCCCAATACCCCCCTCATCGACTTTCTCTGGTTTGGTCCGCATTGGGATGTAGCAATGAATACTTTCCGTCCTCCCTATTTCCATCGCAACGCGGCCTCCGAGTTCCTCGCGAACATCTACTCGAATGGCAGCGGAGGCGGTCGTTCCGCCGGGTTCGAGTCTGGTGGAGGTAGCTACGAAGCGGGATGGATTCCCCACGGTGGGTTTTCTGAACCTTACTTGACAGAGATGAAGAAGATGCGCAACGAACCACGAATCGCCCTGAACGGTGAGTAATTAGCTGCTCGCCCTCTGCTCATTTCCCAGCAGTATCTGACTTGACTCACGTTCCTCCGCCTCAGCCTACTTGACGTTCATGATGGAGAGCAGCCGGTCGCTACTGTTCACTCCGTGGGCAATGGGGATTGCTCGCACCGAGGCGACGGATCCGGCAGTGTGGAAATCTTTTCCGGTAGGTCCCAGCCTCCCGGTATCCCCGCGCCCAGGAGAGGCCAGAGCCCCTGGTCTCCTATCACGCACGCGCTGAGTAGCTGACGCCTCTAAAGGATCGGTTCTCTACCGACAAGACTGTACAGGGTCTTCTTAAGCATGCGATGTCGGAGAAGACGTCTAGAAGACTGATGGACGAGGCATATTACCACGACGACCGACTTGGTGAGCTGCTGAAGGAGTCGATTACCACGGCAGTAAACGGCGGGGGTGAGGTAGATGTTGTGTAGACACTTCTAGTCAATTAGTAATAGCTTCTGCATCCCGAATTGGGGCTTCTCTGTCCACTATAGACGCAGGATGTATCTTTGGTTGTGATAACCTACCCCTGTGACCATGGAGAGGGGAAACAACTCGTAAATAGCTTGGCTGGCTAGATCTCCGGGTTCCTTGACGCGAGCAGGCCCCACTTAGATATTCGCCCAATCCATACAAAATAACCATTGCGAGGTTCGATAGAGCGCCCAACTTGTAAAGGTAGGAACTAGATCATATCAGGGCGTGCGGGGGAGGGTGGAGGTTGCGGGGAAGGTAGTGTAAGTGACTCTTGCAAATTACCGAAAATACTGCCCGTGAATCTGCGATTTCCCCTCCTTTCCCCGTAGTTGAAGTTGCATTTAATGTTACTGCTGATAGTCGGAGAGCAGTGCAGAGCTCCACAAAGACGAAGATGTCGTCTAACGCCTGCGCGTCGTGTCGCAAACGGAAAGTCAAATGTGATGTAATTACTGAACGCTCCTCCCCTTTTTGACTCCCTTGCAGACCATTTGGATGGCTGATGAAGACGGAATATAGGCGGCAAGGCCCCTGTGTTCCCAGTGTCAGACGATGAAACTGCCGTGCACATATGTCCAACACAAGAAAACAGGCCTTCCAAGAGGTTATGTGCGGAGCCTCGAGGCCCAGGTCGGTAAGCCACCACAGAGTTAAATCACAGCCGCATGAGCAAGCAGCTCGCTAAAACAGCCCAATTCAGACGCACTGCGAAAGGAGAATGATGGGCTCCGAATGTCATTAGATCTGGGGGCCAGCCCTGGAGGGCGACAACAAGATTCCCAAGTCCAGAAGGGCCTGCCAACACCACCACCACCACCACCACAGCAACAGCAGCAACAGCAACAACAGCAACAGCAACAACAGCAACAACAACAGTACCATCAACAACAACTGACCAATGACGGGGCACATGACTCGCCGCAAGCCTCTATATCTCCTTCCTCCGGCGGCTCAGACTATGACATCGTCATGCAGGATCCATTTGATCTTACCCGCATCATCGTTCCCGAATTGCTAAGTATAGGGGATCAAGCTCATCTGTACGGCCCTATGATTTCGTTTCTTGTCTATCTAGTCCGGAGCACCGGGATAACATACGAGTTTGGAAACTGACCCCCTATTCGCAGGCGCTCCTTGTTCTTTCAACAATGCCATGCATTCATCCCGATTCTCCATGAGCCCACAACTGTTCTCGATGACCAAAATATCCATTTAACACTGTCAATGTTCGCCCTATCTGCGCGGCACGATACGAACATGAAGGCCAAATCGGAAACACTCTACCTGCTGGCAAAGCAAACCACGCAGGCGACCTTACTCAACCCCGACATGTCGACGTTAATCGCCCTCTTGCTACTGACCGTCTATGAAATCGGTCATCCGAACACGTCCCTGCATGCCTGGACAACCCTAGGTTCAGCTCTCTCTGTCGTCAGCGCTTTTCACTTGCTGAGGATGGACGACGACCAACCACATAGGTCCAACAGATGGTTACCGGAAGCCAAGGATTGGGTTGAAGAAGAAGGTCGACGGAGGGCCGCGTTGATGGCTATATCGTTGGCCAGGTGGAGCTCAGCCATTCAAGGGCGCGACCTTGGAGTAGTGCTCGCTAGCGATATTGACCTTCGACTCCCAGTCAGTGACGAGATATGGTTCGCTGCGGTATGGCTGCATCCCCTCGCCGATCCTTTTTTTTCCCTCCCAAACATGTTCCGCCCTGACTTGCGCAAATTAGGGGCCGAGTCGACCCGAGACGGACACCATCAGCAATATCGACCAGTGTAGTATTCTAGGACCCTTTGCTCGCTTTGTGCAAGTAATGGGCATCTATGCGCACATCAATTCCTTTAACGTTGCAGGACGGCAGGATGGTGGTGATTCGAATGGTGCTGCGCTGCAGCAAGTCGACAAGCTGATTGAGTCGTATTTGCAGAGTTTCCCTGCTGACTGGCAGAAAAGATTAAGCTGCAAAGGCGAATATCTCCTAGATGTCACGACTATATCAGTGGCCCATTGGTGTGTAGAAATTCCCCTTCCTATTTGCAAGACTCCTTCTCCTTCTCACCCCTCCCTACCTCATTTTCTTGTTCCCAAGTAACCCTAGCTCACTAACGGGGTCGATGTTTTCGGAATATAGTGCCAGTCTTCTCCTGCATCATCCCACTCTCACCGGTCCACAATCCGACCTCCTCGCACTCGCCCGTCAACGTACTTCGAGCCACGCGGAAGAGATCCTAGATATCGCGTACTTTGCCCAGCTCCATCCCGACTCTGCCAACTACATGCTTCCGCACTCTCTCCTCCTTGCCGCTCGGGTGAGGTTGGCGGAGCTCCTCGAACGCAAGGGCCACTATCGCGGGCGCGATATGGATCTACTGATCACCGGATTGCTCACCTTTGGCAGACACTGGGGCCTAGAGGGTGAGTGGACCTAATATGGAACGAAGTGCGAGCATTTGTTCGAACTAACCCGGTTCGGGAAATTCAGACAAGCTATCTGCCCATGTGGCCCGCATACAAAGGTGCGACCTGCTCCTCTCAGAGCCCCTGACAACTTTCGAGCCTAAGCCGCCGGCCGGCAACTCGACCGCCCAGCGCCAACGTGCGGCCACCCTTGTCCATTGCCGACTTCCACTGCCGAATCTGACAGATCTCGGCATGGCCTCCCTCATACGTCCTCCCGCCGCCCCTGATCTATCAGATGCCGTCGTCGTTCCCGAGAACGGTGATCACCAGATGCGAGGCGGCTTGGCAGATGTGTTTTCCTATCCCGTGGATGAGAACCTACTCAGGCTTGATCCGCTAGAATGGTCGGCTCAGTTACTGGGAATGGATTTTTGATTGTCTTTCCTGTTCCCCCTGGTTTCTTCGACTCTGGTTTGAGTATTATATGGCTGGTTATTCCACCCTAATCAACGTCTGTGAGGCTTTAGACACAACTTGAAGACAGCGATGTAATCTACTCCTTCCCCCCAACCCCGTTCCCCTTCCTTCTCCCCTTTGCTTCGGCCAAAATAATGTAGAATAAGGAAAATCGAATTGAATGAGAACACCATACTAGCACTCATCAGCGCTGACTCGAAAACGATGTCACAAGTATCTAACCATAAATACCTAATGTACCTGCTAGGGGGAGATAACCAATATTGCACCGAGCGTTGTGTCCGGACAAATGTTAATTTTGGTAGTACAATATTTACCCCGATCGGCATTTACAAATGCTAAGACAAAAAAAAGGGGGGGAAGATTAAGTTAGACGGGATATTGCCCCAATGACTGCGCACTAATTTGGGGGGGGGCCTTCCTCGCTAGAAAATCCTGCCAGATAGGTACCTAGTAGTCTAATAACCCATCTCACCGTATGTATGCGTATATATTCAAAACGTAATCCTCTCCAATCATTATTAATACGAGTGACAGAAGAAAGGACAACTGGAGCGGAAAGCCATGGCGCGAACCACCGAGACCCCATCGCAACCCCTCGTCATCGTCGTGGGCGCCGGCCTGGGGGGCCTAGCGGCAGGCATAGCCATCCGTCTCACCGGTCGTTACGCTGTTCTCGTACTGGAGTCCGCCGCCGAGCTGCAGGAGATCGGCGCCGGCATCCAAGTCTCGCCAAACTGCACACGCCTGCTGGAACGCTGGGGCATCGCCAGATACCTCGAGGGCAAGGCGGTGATGCCAGCATGCAGCCGCGTGTGCCGCTGGCGAGACGGCGCCATCCTCAGCCAAGCCCGTGTCGGCGAGGACCTGCAGGCGCGGTTCGGTGCTCCGTATTGGCACGTGCACCGCGCCGACCTCCACTCCGCCCTCCTCCGGCGACTGGAGGACCTAGGGGGCGTTCTCAGGACGGCGTCGCATGTCGTCGACGCGGACCCGGCGGGCGACGATCGCGGCCAGCCAAGCGTGACGTTGAGGACCGGAGAGGTGCTGGCCTGCGACTTCGTCGTCGGCGCCGACGGCCTGCGGTCCAAGATACGGGAGGCAGTTGTTGTCCCGGGATTCGGGGCCGTGCCGCGGGCGACCGGCGATTACACTTTCCGCTTTACCGTCCCCGCCGAGGAGCTTGCTCGCGACCCGGCTCTTGCGGAGATGGCGGAGACTCCTATTACGTACAGCTGGTGGGGTCCGGGGAGGCACGTCGTCGCCTACATGCTTAGAGGCGGTACCGTCTGCAATGTAGTGGCCATCTTTCCGGACGACGGGACCCTTGGTTTGGAGAGTAGGGGAGCGGGTGATATCGACGAGATGAAGGCAGCATTCCGAGGATGGTGCCCAAGGTGCGTCGCGCGCCCTGCATAAGTTTAAATTTGGGCTTTTATGCCAACTTCGTTTTTCTAATTATTGTCTAGGGTTCAATCTTTACTTGACCACGCGAATCCTGGGGGTTTGACGAAATGGCGACTCATGGATCTATCACCTTTACCAACATGGAAGAAGGGCCGGTGTGTTCTTATTGGAGGTGAGATATTTTCCTTCTGCCGCCAGATCGTGATCCAGGGCTTGCTCGTTCTCTGACAGTACAGCGCAGATGCTTGCCACCCGATGCTTCCGTACTTAGCCCAGGTAATTAACTCCAAAACCCAACCAAATGCCCTCCAGAAACGCGGCGGTGCTGACAATGGTTTTAGGGGGCCGCGCAAGCTATCGAGGATGCAGCGGCATTAGCCCAGTGCCTTGGTCGTTTGCCTGATGACCTCGAGAAAGCAGCAGCCCTTTACACGGAGATCCGATATGACCGGGCAACAAAGATACAAAGGTTTGCGAGAGATCAACGGAACCGGAACCACATGGAAGATGGACAGGAACAAGAGGCTCGAGATGCAGACCTGCAAATGGGTACGTCGCATTCTTGGAAATGGGAGGCGACAGAACACGAGGAGGAAAGGGAATGGATCCCGGGGCTTTTTGAGTATGACGCTGAGGAAGTTGCACGGAAGATATTGGAGGACCGAAAATAGTTATCCGAAAGGTTGAAAACTTCCGTAGCCCAGAATAGAGGCCTGGTTATCGGGTAGTCGAGTACCCCCGGATGTCTCTAGAATTCATTACTACCTACCTACGCATCCCCCTCAATATTGTCAATACACCCCAACTTACATTGGCATCTGCAGCTAGTAATTAGACCCGCCGAGGAAAAGATTGCTCCGGCGATGAACGATAATTATGCCGAGCCCACTCTAACCCAGATTCTCCTTCCGTAGTCAGGCCACATAAAGGTACAACTGCTCCTATGTAGAGGCTACGGTGTCAATTGCCCTTGGTCAAGTGGCCCCGAAGTCCAAGAAAAAGATCATGAGGGAGGACAAGATGCCAACTGTGACTAGAAACGTTCCAATCTTGGGCCAAATCGGCACCAATGTCACATACTATTCGGATGCTGTGGCTCAATTCCGGGGTATTCCATATGCGACGGTCCATCAGCGATTTCGCCAGGCGAAGCTTCTAGACAGCTGGCCAGGAGGTCAGCTGGACGCAAGTAAATTTGGGTAAGACATCCAACTCAAATTGGGAGACTCCTTTTTTTTGGGGGGGGAGCCAGTGTTCCATTTTGATTGAACTAACAAACATGACCTTAGACCAGTATCCCCTTCACCGGCCGCGGCAGCTTCATTTAACTTGCTTGGGATTGCTCTGGAAGAGGATGAACCGCTTGTGATGGATGAATTCGCGTGTCTGAACTTGAACATCACAACGCCGCTAGAGCAGCAAGATGAGCTACTTCCCGTGGCAGTGTTCATCCACGGGTGCGACTACTACCCCCA
>Ga0164242_10004060_pt1 | contig 16493 bp, 19 predicted proteins | sample OricomgcompostMG_FD_108783 | JGI IMG/M metagenome (GOLD analysis project Ga0164242, IMG submission 108783) | Miracle-Growth compost microbial communities from Emeryville, California, USA - Original compost - Miracle growth compost (MG) ...
GCGCCACGGAAGACGCCCGGGAACGCGAGCACGTTGTTGATCTGGTTCGGGAAGTCGCTGCGGCCGGTCGCCACGACGCGGGCGTAGTGACGCGCCACGTCCGGGTGGATCTCCGGGTCCGGGTTCGCCATCGCGAAGATCATCGCCTCGGGCGCTAGCTTCGCCACGTCGGACTCGTCGACCTTGCCGGCCGACAGTCCGATGTAGACGTCGGCGCCGACCATCGCCTCTTCGATCGTGCCGGTGAAGCCGGCCTTGTTCGTGAGGCCGGCCATCGACGTCTTGATCGGCGTGAGGTCGCCGCGGCCGCTGTGCACGATGCCCTTGCTGTCCGCGATCGAGATGTCGCCGATGCCGGCCTCGAGCAGGATCTTCGTCACGGCAACGCCCGCAGCACCGGCGCCCGACACCACCGCACGCAGGTCGCCGAGTGAGCGCCCGGTCAACCGCGCCGCGTTCTTCATCGCGGCCAGCGCGACGATCGCCGTGCCGTGCTGGTCATCGTGGAAGACCGGGATGTCGAGAGCGGCCTTGAGCCGGTCCTCGATCTCGAAGCAGCGCGGTGCGCTGATGTCCTCGAGGTTGATGCCACCGAAGCTCGGGGCGAGCCGGATGACCGTGTCGACGATCTCGTCGACGTCCTTGGTCGCCAGCGCGATCGGCACGGAGTTCACCCCGCCGAACTGCTTGAACAGCAGCGCCTTGCCCTCCATGACCGGCAGGGACGCCTCGGGACCGATGTCACCCAGGCCGAGCACCGCCGTACCGTCCGTGACGACCGCGACGACGCTGTTCTTCCAGGTGTAGTCGTTGACCAGGTCCGGCTCCGCCTCGATCGCGAGGCAGACCTCGGCGACACCCGGGGTGTAGGCGAGCGAAAGGTCCTCACGGTTGCGCAGCGGCACCGTCGATGCCATCTCGATCTTGCCGCCCTTGTGCAGCGAGTAGAGCGGGGTGTCGTCACGCGACGTCATCGTCAAAGTCTCCACGGCCATTGGTGAATCCCAAAACACAGCGCCACTAAGCGTGGCATGAACGGACGGTGCCGATCGGGCACCAGCGGCTCGGACGTAGTCGGCCCTACCGCTTAGAAGGACACGGTGTGCGGGGATCACCCGGTACCCCTCAATCTTGTCACATCTGCGACCGATCCCAACCGGAATATCGGCGGAAGTGTGACCAAGCGCCCAAGATTGGCGGTCCACGATCCCCAGAGTTGGCGCTGCGCGGTGCACAATGCGTGCAAGCACAGCCAGATGATCATGAGACCAGCCGAGGAGCCAGAATGCCGACCTTGACCCGCCGACCGGTCCTCGCGACCGGCATCGTCGCCCTGACCCTCACCGCGGCAGCCGCCTGCAGCAGCAGCTCCTCCGGCGGCGGTGACGCCACCGTCAGCCCCGCGAACACGTCCAACGGCGCCAGCTCCGCCGCCGCGCTGGTGCCGGACAACATCAAGGCCAAGGGCACGCTGCTCGTCGCCGCGGACGCGTCGTACGCACCCAACGAGTTCCTCGCCGCGGACGGTACGACGGTCCAGGGCATGGATGCCGACCTCGCCGAGGCGATCGGCACGGAGCTCGGCTTGGCCGTGAAGGTCAAGAACGCGACCTTCGACGCGATCATCCCGGGCTTGGCAAATGGCCGGTTCGACCTCGGGATGTCCTCCTTCACCGACACCAAGGAACGCGAGAAGACGGTCAACTTCGTCACCTACTTCAGCGCAGGCACCTCCTTCTTCACCAAGGCGGACAGCGATACCCAGATCACCTCGATGGACAGCCTCTGCGGCTTGAAGCTCGCAGTCGAGAGCGGCACGACCCAGGAGGCTGACGGCAAGGCGCAGTCGAAGAAGTGCACGCAGGGCGGCAACGAGAAGGTCGACGTGTTGTCCTTCAACGACCAGAGCCAGGCGAACCTCGCTCTGCGGTCCGGGCGCGCCGACGCGAGCGCCGCGGACTCACCGGTCGCGGCCTACCAGGTCAAGCAGTCCAACGGCGCCTTCAAGCTCTCGGACTTCGAGTACGGCGAGGCGCCATACGGCATCGCGGTCCCGAAGCAGGCCGGCACGCTGGACCAGGCAGTGCTGCAGGCCATGAAGGACCTGATCGCCGACGGCACCTACGGCAAGATCATGAGCAAGTGGGGCCTGACGAGCGGTGCCATCACCGACCCGGTGATCAACGGAGCAATCAGCTAGTCCGCTTGCGCTCGTGACGCCATGAGTTCCGAGGAGGTCGCGGCCGGCGCCGAGATCAAGGCGGTGCCGATCCGCCACCCGGGCCGGTGGATCGCCGCGGCCGTCATCGCCGTGCTGGCGGCGATGCTGGTGCACTCCTTCGTCACGAACGACAACTTCGGCTGGTCCTACTTCAGCCAGTACGGCTTCACCGCGCCGATCCTGCACGGGGTGGCGATTACCCTCGAGCTGACCGCAGCCGCCATGGCGATCGGCATCGCCGGTGGCGTCGTACTGGCCATCATGCGCCTGTCGCCCAACCCGATGCTGTCCTCGGTGAGTTGGGTCTACGTCTGGCTGTTCCGCGGCACGCCGGTGCTGGTGCAGATTCTGCTTTGGTACAACCTGTCCTACCTCTATCCGCACCTGTCGCTCGGCATCCCGTTCGGGCCGACATTCGTCACGGCCGACACCAACGACGTCATCTCCGCGCTGACTGCGGGCATCCTCGCCCTCGGCCTGAACGAGGCGGCGTACATGGCCGAGATCGTGCGAGCGGGAATCCTCTCGGTCGACGCGGGCCAGTCCGAGGCCGCCGCCGCACTCGGGATGACGCGGGGACTCGTGATGCGCCGGATCGTGCTGCCACAGTCGATGCGGGTGATCATCCCGCCGACCGGCAACGAGACGATCTCGATGCTGAAGACCTCAGCTCTCGTCAGCACCATCGCCGTAGCAGAGCTGCTTCAACAGACGCAGGGAATCATCAACCGGACGTACGCAACCGTTCCGCTGCTGCTGATGGCGAGCCTCTGGTACCTGGCGATGACCTCGATCCTCACCGTGGGCCAGTACTACCTCGAGCGCCACTACCGGCGCGGGAGCGGGTTCAGCGGTCCCGACCAGACGCTCCCGGGACGCCTGTGGCACGCGATCCGCTACATCCGGCCGGGCAACGAGCAGGCGGCGCTCCTCTCGACTGGCAGCGAGCACCAGCGATGAGCGATACCCCGATGGTCCGAGCGGTCGGCGTGCGCAAGCGCTTCGGGGTCAACGAGGTGCTCAAGGGGATCCACCTCGAGGTCGGCCACGGGGAGGTGATGTGCGTCATCGGGCCGTCGGGATCCGGCAAGTCGACGTTGCTGCGCTGCATCAACCATCTGGAGAAGATCAACGCCGGCCGGCTCGAGGTCGACGGTGAGCTCGTCGGCTACGCAGAGCGAAACGGCAAGCTTCACGAGCTGCACGACCGCGTCGTCGCGCGGAAGCGAGCCGAGATCGGCATGGTCTTCCAGCACTTCAACCTGTTCCCGCACATGACGGTGCTCGGCAACATCATCGAAGCTCCGTGCCGGGTGAAGGGCGTGCCGAGAGACCAGGCCGTGGCGAAGGCCCGCAGCCTTCTGGCGCAGGTCGGGCTCGAGGGCCGTGAGGAGTCCTACCCCCGTCAGCTGTCCGGCGGTCAGCAGCAGCGGGTTGCCATCGCCCGAGCGCTGGCGATGGAGCCGAAGCTGATGCTGTTCGACGAGCCGACCAGCGCACTCGACCCGGAACTCGTCGGCGAGGTGCTGGCCGTGATGCGCGACCTGGCGAAGTCGGGCATGACGATGCTCGTCGTCACCCACGAGATGGGCTTCGCGCGCGAGGTGGGCGACAAGCTCGTCTTCATGGACGAGGGCGTCGTCGTCGAGGCCGGCGCACCGCGAGACGTCATCGCCACTCCGCAGCATGAGCGCACCCGCGCCTTCCTCTCCAAGGTCCTCTAGAGCCGGCGCGGGCGAGGCCAGACCCGAGCCAGGACGACGCCGCGGACCGCAGCTGCGGGTTGCGGACCCAACGTTCGGCTGTCCGTGCTCCCGAACTCGTTGTCACCCTCGATGCGGATCTGCCCGCCGGGCTCGACAGCGACGAGGCGCTTCACCGACAGCGGGCGCCCAGGGAGCTCGACGAGTACGACGCGCCCGGGCCGCAGGCCGCCACCGAGCCGCACCAGCACCCGATCGCCATCCCTCAGCGTCGGAACCATCGAGGGCCCGCGCACCAGCGCGAGCCGCAGCTCACCCAACAAGATCACTCCCGGTGTGTAGCAGCCAGGCGTCGCGGAATAGTGTCCTAGTGAACGAGAACGAGCTTCAGCACTGGAGGACTTGATGCTGCGTAGGACGCGCTCCACCCTCGTCGTCTCCGCCCACTGCGACCTGCCCTGCGGCGTCTACGACCCCGCCCAGGCCCGCATCGAGGCCGAGTCGGTCAAGGCAATCATGGAGAAGTACCAGGACAACGACGACCCGGTCTTCCGTTCCCGCGCACTGCAGATCAAGGAGCAGCGGGCCGAGCTGGTCAAACACCACCTTTGGGTGCTGTGGACCGACTACTTCAAGCCGCCGCACTTCGAGAAGTACCCGAACCTGCACCAGCTGTTCAACGACGCCACCAAGCAAGCGGGTGCCGCCGGCGGCAAGGGCAAGGTCGACCCGGCCGAGGCACAGAAGCTGCTCGACCAGATCGCCGAGATCGACAAGATCTTCTGGGAGACGAAGCAGGCGTAACGCCACAGCTCACGTCCTCGATGACGGGTACGTCGCCGGTCCGCAATGTCGCAATACGCACAGCGCGGGTGGACGACGTGCCCGTCGTCGTCTCCCTGATCAGGGAGCTTGCCGAGTACGAGCGAGAGCCGGACGCCGTCGAAGCCACTGCGGACGACATCCACACGGCGCTGTTCGGGCCCTCACCCGCAGCGTTCTGCCATGTGGCGGAGCAGGACGGCGAGGTCGTCGGGTTCGCCCTGTGGTTCCTCAACTTCTCGACCTGGACGGGCAAGCACGGCATCTACCTCGAGGACCTGTTCGTCCGGCCGAGCGCTCGCGGAACCGGCCTCGGCAAGGCCCTCCTCACGACGCTGATCGAGATCGCGCGCGAGCGCGGCTACGGACGCGTCGAGTGGTCGGTCCTCGACTGGAACACATCGGCGATCGAGTTCTACCGAAACCTCGGTGCCCGCCCCATGGACGGATGGGCGGTATGGCGGCTTGACGGCAAGGCGCTTCGGTAGGAACCCAGAGACCGTCGGGCGGCGTCGTACACAAGCTGCCAGCGGACCTTCGCGCTGCCGGGATGCAAGCACCGTGAGCGGAACGGCCGCTAGCGCTTCTGTTTCGTTGCCTTCGCAGTCGGGCTGGGTGACGGCGAGGCCGTCGTGAAGTGCTTCGGGTCGGCCTTGGTGCATTCCGCGATGAACAACGGGCGCGCCGCCTTCGTCTCGGTCACGGCGTTGTTCACCCGCGCCGTGTCCAGCTGAGTCGACCCCTCCGCGCCTTTGACGATGATCTCGAACCCGGCAGCCTCACGCTCCGCCGCGGACTCGAGCGCCTTCCACCGCGGATCCACGGCGGCCGCCTGGCTGGCGAGATCGGCGGCTTTGAGGAACGCGCCGTACGTCGCCTTCGCGTAGTCGATCTGCGAGTCGGCGCCCGACCCGGGAGGCGGCTTGAAGTTCACGAACACGTCACACGCGGCCTTCGCGTGTGCTGCGGCCGCGACGTCATCCGCGGCGGCGCCGTCGCTGCCACTGCTGCAGCCGACCGCCGCCGACAGTCCGAGCGGCAGGAGGAGCAGCGCGCTCATCCGCAAACGCATCAGCTCAATCCCGGAAGAACCACGGGCTTGCATATGCCACCGCGCCACCGTACGTCGAGTCCTCGAAGGGAGCGTGACCGAGCGGATCGTTCTTGCGCGCCGGGTCGCAGATCCGCAGGAACAACCAGTCGCCACGGGGCTTGGCGCGGAAGGAGATGACCGGCTTGTGGTCGCCCGGCACGTGGATCGGGAAGACGTCGAGCAGAGTCGGGTCGTCCTTGCCCGGCCCGATCACCTGCACCCACAGCTTGCGCCCTACCCACTTCGGTCCGCGGTCGATGTCGAGCTCGATGTCCAGCGGCTTTCCGCGATGGGACAGGTGCGCACCCATCGGTACGCCGTTTGCTGTCGCGTCGACGCGTAGCCCGGCCTCGCGGGTGCCGAAGGTCCGGCGCGTCATGATGGCCCGCCGTACGCCCTCGCGCGTGACGTGCTTCACGTAGAGGCCGCCCCGACCCTTGCCGGTCTGCCCGAAGGTGCCGGAGTGCTCGTCGCTCACTCCGGAGAAGCCCACCTTCCAGCCCGCGTTGAAGCAGGCGTTGAACGGCTGTGGGAGCTTCGAGTCGCGCCCGTACCAGAAGTAGTCGGTGGCGTCGTGGCTGGCGCCACCGTCGAACGTGATGGCGTTGAAGGCCTCGATCAGGAAGATCTGCTTCGCGGCCTTGTGGTGGTAGATGAAGTCCTGGAAGTTTCCGAAGTAGCCCGGGTGGTTGAAGCTTGCGATCGCATCTGCCCCGCCGCCGAGCAGCCCAGTGCCGGGCTCGGTGGTCAACCACTCGTAGAAGGGCAGGATCGTCGCGGTGTTCGGCAGCTTCTTGAACAAGCCGCTGACCGGCTCGAGCGGTGGAAAGACGCGGTATGCCTCGCCGACCTCGGTCGGCGTGAGCAAGGCTCCCTCGTGCAGCGGGTCGGTGAAGTCCTGGCCGAAGAAGACGCTGATGTGGCCGACGGTCGGGGTGCTGTACTCGAAGCCACGGAACGAGACGAACTTGCCCGGCTCGTAGGCATCGTCCGCGATCTTCGCCATCACCTTCCAGTCGCCGTCATCGATGCCGGTGATGAAGCGGCATCCGCCGTTCTGCCACTTCGAGCACACGTGATCGCCGACCCCGTAGCCGCCCGACACCGCGTGCTCTGTCATGCATGCCACGTCGAGGCCGGCACGCCGAAGCTGGCGCAGCGCGTCGCGCGGATCGCCGTCCGCGTCACCGGACGGAAGGCTGTGGTTGTGCAGGTCGGAGTGCACCAACGTCAACGATCCGGTGTGGTCGAGTCGCGAACGGCGGGAGGCACCGGTGATCCCGTCGTCGAGGCCACCGAGCGTTGTTCCGAAAGCGGGTCGGACGGCGGCCGCGCTACCGGCGAGCGCCATCGCCTTGACGACGGTACGTCGTGAGAGCCGCTTCACCCGTGCGCCCGTTCCACGATGTGGTTCTCCATCCGACGGTCCGGAATCAGCCAGATGCCGGCAACGACGACGTAGATCGCCACCGAGATCCAACGAGAGACAAACGCGAGCGGCACGGCAGCGATGTAGAGCACCGGCGAGAGCTTGCCCTTGACGTCACGGCCAATTGCTTCGGCAATGCCCGACTCCTCACCTTGTGCCCGGACGACCGTCTTCTGCAGCAGGTAGTAGGCAACCGCCGCGCCCACGCACACCACGCCGTAGGCCGCGCACGGCGTCGGCGCGAAATGGTTCTCGCCCATCCAACCGGTCGCGGAGGGAAACAGTGACAGCCAGAACAACAGATGCAGGTTGGCCCACAGGATCACGCCGTTGACGCGGTGCGCCGCCTGGAGCATGTGGTGGTGGTTGTTCCAGTAGATGCCCAGGTAGACAAAGCTCAGCAAATAGGTGAAAAACACCGGCACGAGCGGCCGCAAGGCATGAATTCCGCCACCGTGGGGCACGTGCAGTTCAAGAACCATGATCGTGATCAGAATCGCGATGACGCCATCGCTGAAGGCTTCGAGCCTGCCCTTCGGCATGACACGAGGCTAGAAGCGAGCGACCACGGGGGCAGGGCTACGTTGGAAAGTAATAACAGGACAAAGAGGCATGCAAGGGGAGCACTGTGACGAACGCGACTGACGCCACCGAGGTCGCGGCGGTGACGCCGCGGGACGTGGTGGCGATCACCCTGCCCGCCTCGAGTGCGTACCTCACCGTTCTGCGGACGGCGACGGCCGGACTGGCCGCGCGTCTCGACTTCACGATCGATGAGATCGAGGATCTCCGGATCGCCGTCGACGAGGCGTGCGCGATGCTGCTCGCCCAGGCCCTGCCAGGGGCCGACATCACCTGCGAGTTCCAGCTCGAAGGCGACGCCATGACCGTCACGGTCAGCGTCCTGACGGTCGACGGCGAGGAGCCGTCACGGGACACGTTCGCGTGGACCGTGCTCACCGCGCTAGCCGGCGACGTCACGAGCGGTTCCGATGTCGACAAGCGGGTAACGATCACCCTGTGCAAGCACCGGAGCGGGTCGCAACGATGACCACCGAACCCGTCGCGCCCAGTCAGCGCGGCGGCGAGGTCGGCACCCCTGATGCCCCAGGGGTGCCTGATTCCGCGCCGCTCGCCACCGACACCACCACCCGCCCCGACCGCGCCCACGCTCGCGAGCTCTTTCACGAGCTCGCGAGGCTGCCCGAGGACGACCCGACCCGCCGCAAGATCCGCGATGAGCTCGTCGAGATGCACCTTCCCCTGGTCGAGTACCTGGCCCGCCGGTTCCGCAACCGTGGCGAGCCCTTCGACGATCTCGTGCAGGTGGCGACGATCGGACTGATCAAGTCCATCGACCGCTTCGACCTCGAGCGTGGCGTCGAGTTCTCGACGTACGCCACCCCGACCATCGTCGGGGAGGTCAAGCGCCACTTCCGTGACAAAGGCTGGGCGATCCGGGTCCCCCGCCGCCTGCAGGAGATGAAGCTCGCGCTGACCAAGGCAACGAGCGAGCTCTCGCAGAAGAACGGTCGTGCTCCGACTGTTGCCGAGCTCGCCAAGCATCTCGAGCTCAGTGAGGACGAGGTGCTCGAGGGTCTCGAATCGAGCAATGCCTACTCGGCGATCTCATTGGACGCACCCGACCTGGACGACGAGAGCTCCGCGATGTCGGAGACGCTGGGTCAGACCGACGCGGCGTTGGAAGGCGTGGAGTACCGCGAGTCGCTCAAGCCGCTGCTCGAAGCGCTCCCGCCCCGCGAGAAGCGGATCTTGCTGCTGCGGTTCTTCGCCAACATGACCCAGTCGCAGATCGCTGCCGAGCTGGGCATCTCGCAGATGCATGTCTCGCGCCTGATCACCCGAACCCTCGTCACCCTGCGCGAGGGGCTGCTCGCCGAGGACTGACTTCCCGGTGATCACGCGGAACTGGCGGACTAGATGCCGCCGAGCGCCTGACGACTTGGCGGCAGCGACACCATGACAAGCGTGCCGATCCCCACGACCAGCAGCGGGATCATCATCGCCGGCAGCTTCGTGAGCTGACCCATCGCGATGATGACCGAGAAGAACTGCACGAGGTACGTCGGTGCCTGCGCCCACCGCTTCATCCGCCACAGCCCGTACGCCGCGACCGTCACCCCGGCCGCGCAAACCAAGAACACGAGACCGAGCAGGACGGCGTCGTCGCGGTGGCTCGGATGCCCCACGAAGGCGCGGACGAGCAGCACCGCGCCGTACGTCGCGAGCGCGGCCGCCTGCAGCGCCACGAGGAGCGCGGTCACGGTCAAGGTCTGGGGTCGTTCCATCTCGAATCGCAGGGTAGCCAGCGCGCGTTCGGGTGATGGCCGGCCCGTCACCCACACCGGGTGAGGGCGGCCCGATACCCTCGGGCGATGCGGGCGCTGCTCGTGGTCAATCCGAAGGCCACTCTCACCTCAGCACGCGAGCGCGACGTTCTCGCCCGCGCCCTGGGCAGCGATCTCAAGGTCGATCTCGAGGAGACCACGCACCGCGGCCACGCGATCGAGCTCGGCGCCCGCGCCGTCCGCGAGGCCTACGACCTGGTGGTCGTCCTCGGCGGCGACGGCACCATCAACGAGGTCGTCAACGGCCTGCTCGGTCCGGACGAGTGGCAAGGCCCGTCCGAGGACATGCCAGCCCTCGCGGTGGTTCCGGGCGGCAGCACCAACGTCTTCAGCCGCGCGCTCGGCATCTCCCGCGACCCAGTCGAAGCGACCAGCGAGCTGCTCGAGGCGTTGCGCTCCGACCGCTCGCGCCGGATCGGGATGGGCCGGGTCAACGAGCGGTGGTTCACCTTCACCGCCGGGGTCGGACTCGACGCCGACGCCGTACGCCGGGTGGAGAAGGCCCGCGCCAAGGGCAAGCGAGCCACCCCTAGTCGCTACACGCGCTGCGCGGTGACGTCATACTTCGCCTCGGAGAAGCACAAGCCCCCGATCACGCTGCGCATCCCGGGCGAGGAGCCGATCTCCGGAATCCACCTGGGCATCACCAGCAACACCTCGCCGTGGACCTACTTCCGCTCCCAGCCGGTCGTGCTCGCGCCGACCTGCACGTTCGAGGGCGGCCTGGATCTCGTCGTCCGCGACCGAATGGGCCTGATTCCGACCCTCTGGGCAGCCGGCGGGATGCTGACCGGCCGCGGGCTTCGCGGCCGGCACTCCAAGACGTTCACCAACCTCGCGGAGTTCACCCTCGAGCTGGAGGTGCCGATGCACCTCGAGGTCGACGGCGACTACCTGGGGCAGCACGGCGAGTCGCTGCGTCTGCGGTCGACGCCGGACGCCATCCGCGTCATCGCCTAGAGATATCCACAAACCCGGCCCCGGCGGACGGTCGGCACCGAACGGGCCAGGCGCCCAAACGGGTGCTGTGTGAGGTATGCCACAGCGGATCCGAGCCGGATTCCGCCAAGGTCGCTTGCTCCGGGCTAAGCCACCGCTTAGCGTGCGGAACAGGCCTAGTGGTGAGTCCCTGGACCCGCTCCCTGGACACCCTGCGAGGCGACGCAATAGCGTCCCGGATGCTTGATGGTCTTGATCGACGATCAAGCGTCCGGACTAGTTCGTGAAACTGTTCACAAAGTGGACATGGGCGACGAACTGGGAACCACGACGGACGACGGCCAACCAGGCCGCGCCCTGACGGAAGGACGAGACCGCATGGACTGGCGCCACCGAGCAGCCTGCCGTGACGAAGACCCTGAGTTGTTCTTCCCCATCGGCACCACCGGGCCGTCGCTGCTTCAAGTCGACGAGGCCAAGGCTGTCTGCCGACGTTGTGACGCGGTCGACGAATGCCTGACCTGGGCGCTCGACAGCGATCAGGACGCCGGGGTGTGGGGTGGCCTGTCGGAGGACGAGCGTCGGGAAGTCCGCCGCCGCCGGGTCCGCACCGCACTTCGAACCGCGTAGCAGCAGCCGACATTCAGTACGGCGGTGCCCGCCGTACCCTGGACGGCGTGGCCGAGGACTACGTCCGTCCCCCGATCGTCGCGCTGGAGGCACCCAGCCAGCGCGCCGCGATCTGGCGCTTCCGGATCGTCATGGGCCTGCTGCTCACACTGCTGGTGGCCCTGATCGCGTGGGTCGCGCACATCATCATCACCAGCGGCAACGACACCGGCGGGACGGTGGGCGGCGCGTACCAGGTGCACGTGTTCGTCACTTGGCTGCGCTGATCTCGACGGTCGCCACGGTCCCACCGGCCTCGCCGGACGTCAGCCTCAGTTGACCGCCGAGCTCACTCTCGACGAGGGTTCTCGCGATCGCCAGGCCGAGCCGGTCTGACCCGTCGATCGAGAAGTCCGGCGGCAACCCCCGTCCCTGGTCGATGACCTCTACCCGCAGCGATTCGTCTTCCGGCCAGGTGACTCGTACTTCGACCTCACCACTGGCGCCCTCGCCGTAGGCGTGCTCGACGGCGTTCTGCACGAGCTCCGACAGGACCATCGCCAAGGGCGTCGCGACCTCCGCGGTCAGCACACCGAAGGAACCGACGCGCCGCACCGCAACGTGAGAGCCGGCCACCTCGGCAACCATCGCCGTCACCTGGTCAGCGATGTCGTCGAAGCGCACCGACTCATCGAGGACTCCCGACAACGTCTCGTGCACGACCGCGATCGATGACACCCGCCGTACCGACTCCTCGAGCGCGGTGCGTGCCTCCGGCGCGGCGAGCCGCCGTGCCTGCAGCCGGAGGAGGGCCGCCACCGTCTGCAAGTTGTTCTTGACCCGATGGTGGATCTCGCGGATCGTCGCGTCCTTGCCGACGAGTGCGCGTTCCTGCCGCCGAAGCTCGGTCACATCGTGGACCAGCACCAGCGCCCCGATGTGCTCTCCGCCCGGGCGCAGGGGCAACGCGCGCAACCGTACGACGGCCTCGTGCGCTTCGACGTCGGTGCCCGCGGGAACCCGTCCTCTTGCGACGTTGGCGAGCAACTGCACCGGCCCGGACTCGGCCAGCGCGACGGTCACCTCCGACAGCGACTGTCCCGCCAGGTCGCCGCGATGGCCGAGCCGACGGTAGGCCGACAGCGCGTTCGGGCTGGCGAAGGTCACGACACCGTCCGCGTCGAGCTGGATCAGGCCGTCACCGACCCGGGGACCGCTCCATTCCGCCCCCGTCTCTCCCGGGTAGGGCCAGCGCCCCTCGGCGAGCATCTGGGCGAGCTCGCCGGCGCTGCGCAGGTAGGCGATCTCGAGCTGGCTGGGTGTTCGTGCCGCTGCCAGATTGGTGTCACGGGCGACGACTGCCACCACCTGACCGCCGACGCGGACCGGCAACGCCTCCTGTCGCAGCGGCGAGTCGCCCGACCACACCGGGTCCCCCTCCCGGCAGATCCGTCCCTCGGTGACCGCGAGCCCCAGCTGCGGGCGATCCGAGGAGGTGATCACGCTTCCCACCAGGTCGTCCTGGTAGACGGTCGGACCGGTCGTCGGTCGCATCTGCGCGACGACGACGAACTGTGAAGCGGTTTCGTCAGGAACCAGCAGGAGGAGGTCCGCGAACGACAGGTCGGCAAGCAGCTGCCAGTCCGCGACCAGACGGTGCAGCGCCTCCGTCACCCCGCCGGCCCGCGGCGCGGCGGCGTCTGCGAACCCGCGCGCTGCGAGCAGCTCGTCCATCGTCGGCACCCGACGAGCGTAGGTGCCTCGTGGCGCCGCGACTCCGGTGGCGTCGTGGACAGAGTCCTCGAACGGGGTGCGGTGAGCCGTGAACATCACAAAGCCGACGGCGGTCAGTCCCACGAGGACCGAGCCACCGCCTCGCCTCGGAGTAGCACACGACTCTCCGAGGATCGCGGACGGAAACGCACCCTAGGGCGCATTACACCCGCATACCAAGAGGGCCGTGTGCTACTCCGAGCCAGACGAGTCCTCGGCCGCCACATCCTGGGGATCTTTCTCCAAACTTCCCGACGGCAGCGAATAGTCCACACCGGAGCCGTCTACATCGCGTTCATCGTCGACTGTTACGCACAGCGGATCGTGGCCTGGCACGCCTCGACGTCGAAGAGCACCAACCTGGTGAGAACCCGGCTGCGGATGGCGATCTGAATCCGCGTCCTGGACGGGCTACCCGACCGGAGTGACGGGTGAGGTGATCCATCACTCCCATGCGGGCAGCCAAGAGCACCTTGATCGCGCTGACCGAGCACCTCGGCCTGGAAGACACCAAGCCCTCCATGGGTACGGTCGGCGACGCGTATGACAACTCGCTGATGGAGAGCACCAACGGTCTCGGCAAGACCAAGCTGATCCGTCCCGAGGGACCATGGCGCAACGGAAAGATGGTCACTGCATAGAGGATGAATCCAATCCGGACCCATCCGGAAACCGATGAAGCAATTGCCTCACCAACGAGGAACGCGCCCGACCAGAATCCGAAAGAACCGATGAGTCGAACGGCTCGGGGCAGAGGCTCGTCATATCCCGGCCCCCGCCCGGTTTGGAGCACCCACCGATCTAGGCGCTGTACGAGCGATCGAGATGCGCAGTCGGCGCGCGTCGGACGACCCCCGATCCTTGTCGCGCGGCTCACCCACCGCACCTCTTCTCACCACCCTCACCAGTAGCGTTCGCATACGCTGCGGATGGCCTCCGCGTTGGTAGCGGATATCCCCCTCGCGATCCATTTGGCATCCCGCATCTCGTCAAGCCCTGGGATGAGTTGCTCTCTGCCGAAACCTAATAGGTGGAATGACACCAGCCGCTGGGGCGCATGCCTTTCGATGTCCGGCGGCTTTCACCCCGGTCAGCCGGTCGCGCCGAGCAAGCCCACTACACGCCGATCAGCCGAGAGCCGCAACCCGCATAGGAGCGGCAAAGAACCTGGGGCGCTTCAGCCCTGTGGTCTGGTGCCCACCTCAAGGACGATCCACGGCCGCATACCGATCAGGCCGAGGACTAGATCATCAACCACGTACGGTGATGGGTCTCTCGGTCGACATGTCACGACCACTTGGGCATCCGGCGCACAAGGCACTTGGATGCGCCTACTCCGGAAGCCATCGATACTTACCTGTATGAGGTGCGTGCCACGAGCGACCTCTAGGAGTAGTTGCCCTCCCGCTTGAACCTTGCCGGCACGTCGGCGGTCAACCCGCACGAGGTACAAACGACGCCTGTCGCGGCTGTAACCAGCAGAACGGTCGACGATCAAAGTGCAGCGTAGATCCGGATCCGCTGCCTCACGCGCGAGCCAAGGGCCACGCCGGGCGTGGCGCCAGCCGAGGGCAAGGTTAAGGATGATTACAACTCCTAACAGACTCGCACCCAGGACAGTCCGGGTACTCACCGCGGGTCTCGCATGATCTCGTTCAAGAGTGCTCGACGCGACCGTCGCCGAGACGCGAACGGGTGCACCGAGAGGTCCGGAGCAGCCAAACGGACTGAGCCAGTCGATGCCGAACCACCCGCCAAGCCGGCGCCACCGCCTTCCGTGGCAGCCAGAATCTCAGTCCCCCGAGCCATCCGTAGTTCCGGGGGGCCGCACAGTCACATAAGTTGGTTGATAACCGTCATAGCGCGTGTCGTAGAGCGACGGTTGCGCGAGGCTTAGCGGCGCTTTCGGGCCGGTTGCGAAAGGCGGCCGGTTCTTAGGACCTCCGCGAGCTCGGCGGTGTCGTGGACGAAGTCTTCGAATGCGGCGCGATGAATGGCGTTGTCACGCCGGGACAGATGGATGCTTCCGGCGCCGAGCGCCAGGCCCAGCAGTGCCAGCGCCATGAACCCGCCGGAGAGCAGCCACGGCATCTGCAGCGGGACGTAGACCGTACGGGCGACACCGCGCCACGCCAAGCCAAACATGACGAATGCGACGACGGCCAAGCCGACGAGCACCGCACCCGACCGCACCCCCGGGTCGCGCGCGGGCTCGGCCAACCGCCGAAGCGGGCTCGCGCCGCGCACCTCGGGAGTGACGAGGGTCTCGGTGTCCGTCACTTGTCGAGTGACTTCTGCAGGTCGCGTAGCGCCTCGGTCAGCGTGTCCATCTGTCGTGCCCGCTCGGCGCCGTCCTGCCGACGTGAGCTCACGTTGACGACGATGAGGCCGGTCATCACCAGGCCAAGACCCGGCAGGCCGGCGGACACCACGTAGGGCATCTGGCGCCACACGTCGACGAGGCCAGCCACCTTCGACCACGCGAAGCCGAGCAGCGCGAACCCGACGAGGGCGATGAGGATGCCGGCGTAGGTCGGCAGCAGCGACGCCGGGTCGGTGAGCCCGCGCAGTCGCGTCGACTCAGCACCGAAGTCGATCGCGCCCGAAGAGGACGAGGCTTCCGATGCCTCAGACACAGTGACCTTGCTCATCTCGTCTCCTCCAAGAGTTCGCGAACCATCGCGGCGACCAGCGCCACACGTTGTGTCATCGCCGAGAGGGAGGCCCACTCCCCTTCGGCATGGGCATTGCCGCCCACCGCACCCAGCCCGTCGAGGGTCGGGATGCCGAGGGCCGCGGTGAGGTTGCCATCGGACCCGCCGCCGACGTCGACACCATCAAGACTGTCGATGCCGACGGTTCCGGCAAGGCGGCGGGCACGTTCGAACAACGCGCGCGACGTTCGCCGCTCCAACGGCATTCGGATCGAGGTCGGCGTCGTCGTCACAACCGCGCCGTCGACCCGCGGCGAGAGTGCACTGAGTGCCTTCGCGACCCGCTCCATCTCGCCCGCCGTCTCCACACGTACGTCGACGGCCACCGTCGCGCTCGCCGGGACGGTGTTCACCGTCGTACCGCTCGACACGACGGTCGGTGTGACGGTCGTCCCGAGCTGGTCATGGGCGAGCTGACTGATGGCCAGCACCTGGTGTGCAGCTTCGATCGTCGCGTTCACGCCACTGTGCGGATCCAGCCCGGCGTGCGCGGCGCGTCCGGTGATGTCCACGCGGAACATCCCCACGCCCTTGCGCGCCACCTTGAGGGCGCCGTCGGCGCTCGGCTCGAGGACGAGCACCGCGGCCGCGCTCCTGCAGGTCTCCTCGATCAGCTCGCGTGACGACGGCGATCCGACTTCCTCGTCACTCGTCAACAGAACGGCAGCCCCCTCGGCGGCGTCGAGTGACTCGAGCGCGGCGAACGCCTGGACGATGCCGGCCTTCATGTCGAAGACGCCGGGCCCGGTCATGCGGTCGTCCGCCACTGAAAACGGCCACCGCGACAAGGTTCCCAACGGCCAGACGGTGTCGTAGTGCCC
>Ga0164242_10004061_pt1 | contig 16493 bp, 11 predicted proteins | sample OricomgcompostMG_FD_108783 | JGI IMG/M metagenome (GOLD analysis project Ga0164242, IMG submission 108783) | Miracle-Growth compost microbial communities from Emeryville, California, USA - Original compost - Miracle growth compost (MG) ...
AACAACCTGGCGCAGGCCGCCAGATCGGCCGGCGTCGAGCGGACCGTCGTGCTGTCCATCGTCGGAGTCGACGAGGTGGCCTCCGGTGACGATGCCGGCACCGGATTCGACGGCTACTACCGAGCCAAGTACGCCCAGGAACGGGCCACGGCGGACGCGGGACCGGGCACCCGGATCGTCCGCTCCACCCAGTTCCACGACATCGCCCGCCAAGCCATCGGTTGGGGCCGGAACGGTGACCAGACCGTCATTCCGGATCTGCGCATCCAACCGGTCGCGATCCCGGCCATGGTCGAGGTGTTGGTCGCCGCTGCCACCGACGAGATCCAGGGCGACCTCATCGAGGTCGGCGGACCCGGCGAAGAGCGGGTCGCCGACATGTCGGCACGGTACGCCGCCCATGTCGGCGATCCGGTCACCATCGTCCCCGGCCCGGTCGGTCAGCCGGTCAGCGACGGCATCCTGCTGCCGCACGACGGCGCCCGGCTGGTCGGACCGTCCTGGTCCGAATGGCTGGAGACCGTGCCGGTCCCCCAGCGGACCGCCTGAGCAGCAGCGAACCGCCTGAGCAGCAGCGAACTGCGACGCCCGGCCGGTCAGCTCCTCAGGGATGCGGCCAGCCGGGCGTTCACCTCGGTGAAGGCCCGCCATTCCTGCGGTGTCTCGGCCACCCGTCGTCGGCCCTGGTCCGCGGTGCACTCGCGGATCCGCCAACCGCGCATCCGGCCGTCCTGCCACCGGAACTGCACCAACACGCCCTCACACCAGCCGTACAGCTCGTGGCCGGTGCTGTCATGCCGGTCGGCCCGGTGCGTTGCCGACAGCGGTGTCGGTCCGACGGCCAGCCGTTGCGGTGCGAGCAGCCAGGCGGCCGCCTCGAGTTCGTTCTGGATCCGGCCGGCCGTCTCGTAGGAGTGCAACTGGGACGCGGAGTCGCGGCGCTCCCGCAGCTCGGCCAGGAACTCCGTGACGGCGACGGGATCCCGGGAGAGCAACGCGATCACCGAGCCGAGCATCCGATCCCGATCGGCGGCAGCCACGCCGAGGATCCGGCCGAGGTCACGTTCGGCGCCGGTCAGTTGATCACGGGCGTACGCCATCGGGTGGACGCGGCTGATCGCCGAGGCCAGCAGTCGTACCTTCACACCGCCGAGGAAGGGTCCGAAGATCAGCTCGTCCTCCGGTGGGATGCCGGTCTCGTGCAGGATCCGCAGCCGCGGCGGACGCTGGTCGACGACGATCATCAGCGGCACCTCTGCACCGCCGATCACCCGGTTCCACCGTGGGCACGATTCCTCCAGCAGATTCCGTTCCAACCAGCTGGCCTCATGTCCGGAGACGCACACCGCGGCCTCGATCCGGGCGATCCGCGGCACCATCCGGGTCAGCTGCCGTCGCCCGCGCAGATCACCCCAGTAGGAACGGACCCGGCGGCGCAAACGGACCGCACGGCCGATGTAGAGGGTTCTGCCGTTGCCGTCCCGGAAGCGGTAGACGCCCGGCTCCTCGGGGAGCCGGTTGATCACTGCCGGCGGGACGGCCATCGCGTCAGGGGCGGTCGCCGGTCGCGATCGGCCGGCGGGGGTCGGTGATCCAATCGCTCCACGAGCCCGGGTAGACCGACGGCAGCGGCAGTCCCGCCGCGGCCCGGGCGAGGGCCGTGTGGGCTGCGGTGATCCCGGACCCGCAGTAGACGATCGGCCGCTCGGCTTCCTCCCTCTCGGAACCAGGACGATCGGAATCGGGGAAGTTCGCCGAGATCTCCGCCCGTGTGCGGAAACGTCCGGAGTCATCGACGTTGATCATGGACGGCACGTTGATCGCTCCCGGAATGTGACCGGCGACCGGGTCGATCGGTTCGGATTCACCCGAATACCGCTCCGCACCGCGAACGTCGATGATCATCGGGGCGCGTCCCGACGCGATCAACCCGGCGAGTTGATCACCGTCGACGGTCGGCAGCCGGCCAGAGCGGGCCTCGAAATCCCCGGTCGGCACCGGCTCCGGTTCCCCGGTTTCGGTGGGTTGTTCGGCGGCGACCCAGGCCGCGAACCCGCCGTTGAGCACTCGGACGTCCTCGTGACCGGCGTCGGTCAGCATCCACCACAGCCGGGCCGCGGCGAGTGCGTTGTCGGCGTCATAGACCACAACAGGTTGGTCCTGCCGGACCCCGAACCGGCGCATCGCCGCCTGGAATGCCGCGGGCTCTGGCAGCGGATGCCGTCCGCCGCTGCGCTGCGGGTCGGACAGATCGGTCTCGAGGTCGACCCACCGGGCACCGGGTAGGTGCGAAGCCAGGTAGTCCGGCCGGCAGGACGGCCCGCCGAGCCGCCAGCGGACGTCCAGCAGCGTCGGTGCCCCGTGCTGTCGGCTCAGCAGAACCGCCAGTTCCTCAACCTCGATCAGCACCATGCTCCCATCCTTCATGCCGCCCATCCTCCACGCACCCCATCCTTCTGGCCACCTGGTCCGCAGTGCAAGACCGTGCCGGACGGCTCCGGACGACCGGTGGTTAGGCTGTTGGCGTGCCGACCACTTCTGCGACGTCGTCGTCGCCATCAGTCCCGCCGCTCGAACGCGCCACCCCGGAAAGCCAGGGTGTCGACTCCGCAGCGATCAGTGCCTTCATCGACGGTGTCGAGCAGCACGACGAGATCGAGCTGCACAGCCTGATGATCGTGCGCCACGATCGGGTGATCACCGAGGGCTGGTGGGCGCCGTACACCGCCGATCAGGTGCACCTGCTCTATTCGCTCAGCAAGAGCTTCACCTCGACCGCCGCGGGGATGGCCGAGGCCGAGGGCTTGTTGTCCCTCGACGACGCGGTGATCGACATCTTTCCCGAGCACGCCGACGCGGTGGTCGACGAGCGGTCCCGGCTGTTGACGCTGCGGCAGCTGCTGCGGATGGCGACCGGTCACCGGGAGGACGCGCTGGAACGTGCCTACCGGAACTCACCCGATGATCTTGTCCGTGGTTTCCTGTCAGTCCCGCTGGACGAGGATCCCGGATCGATCTTCTGCTACAACAATGCGGCCACCTTCGTCGCCGGAGCCGCGGTACAGAAGCGGTCGGGGCAGGATCTGGTCGACTTCCTGACGCCGCGGCTGTTCCGGCCGCTCGGCATCGACACCTGTTGGTGGCAACGCGACACCCAGGGACGCAACCTCGGGTTCTCCGGCCTGCATCTGACCACCGAGTCGATCGCACGGTTCGGGCGCTTGTTGATCAACGGCGGCCGGCTCGGCGACCGGCAACTGCTCGATCCGACGTGGCTGGCCACCGCGACATCCGCCCAGACCGACAACAGCAACCAACAGAACCCGGACTGGCGGCTCGGCTACGGTTACCAGTTCTGGATGGGCCGCCACGGCTACCGGGGTGACGGCGCGTACGGGCAGCTCTGCGTCGTCCTTCCCGATCACGATGCCCTTGTCGTGGTCACCGGGGCATCGCCCAACATCCAGGCCATCCTCGATCTGATCTGGGACATCCTGCTTCCCGCCTTCGGTGATCAGGTGCTGCCGGCCGACGCCGGGGCGGCCGATGCCCTCGCCGACCGACTGGCCGGCCTGACGCTGACTCCCGTCGGTTCCGCGGCGTGGCAGCCCCAGCCCGTACCGGAACCGACGATCAACCCTGAGCAGAACCGCGACCCGGTGCAGGTGATCAAGATCGAACCGGGCGACGGCACTGTGGTGCTCACGATCGATCATGGCGACCGGGCGGTCGGAGCACCGCTGCGACCGACCACCGACCGGTCGGTGCCCCTGGAGATCACTTGTGGGCTGGGTCATTGGCGGGCGAACACGATCACCCTCGGTGATCACACCCTGGCCTGCGCCGGGAGCGCGGCGATCGGCGCCGACGGAGTGGTGGACGCCGAACTCAGCTTCACCAATACCCCGCACCGGTTGCGGCTCCGCCACGCCGCCGACGGCCCGACCCGATCGGGATGGATCACCGAACCGCTCGGCGAGCCGTATCCGGAGAACCTGGCGATCAAGGCCGTCCGACTGCTCTGACCAACCGCGGCCGCTCATCGGCGGCCCGTTGATCAGTGACCGCGGAAAGCCTCCGCGAGCCACCAGGATCCGCCGTCACTGACGATCTTGGCGTCGATCACCAGAACACCGGTCGGCTGCTCCGCCCAGGTGGCGACGGTTGAGAGGTCCTCGGGGCGACGGACGGTGACGCCGGCGGCGCCGAAGCCGCGGGCGATCGCAGCGATGTCGCTGTCCGGGAACGTCACCGCGGCAACGTCGGCTTCGACGCCGAAGTGATGGACTTCAGCACCGTAGGCGGCGTCGTTGTAGACCGCGATCACCATCGGCCGGCCGAGCCTGACCGCAGTGTCCAGTTCGGAAACGGCCATGTGGAAGCCGCCGTCACCGGTGGCGACCACCGGCAGCCGATCCGGTCTGGCCAGCGCCGCACCGATGCCGCTGCCGAGTCCGAGCCCGACCGACTGGAACGCCTGGGTGAAACAGAAGCCGTGTTCGTCGGGCACCCGCAGGTAGGCGCTGGGGTAGCCCATGAAGTTGCCGGAGTCGACCGCCACCACACGGTCGGCAGGCAGTGTCCGATCCAAGATCGTGGAGAACCGGCGGGGGTCGATCCGGTCGACAGTGCCGAGGTCGTCGGTCGGGGTGTCGTTCCACCAGCGCCGCTCGCCTAGCCGCCGGGACACCGCGGCGGTCCGGTAGCCGTCGCGCTGGTCAGGGAGCGCGGCGAGCAGATCGATCGCGGTCGCCCGGCAGTCACCGAGCACACCGAGATCGACCGGCCGGTGCCGCCCCAGCGCGGCAAGATCATCGTCGACCTGGACAACGGTCGTGTCGGGCCCGATCAAGGCGCCGTGTCGCATCGTCCACATGTTCAGCGCACAGCCCCAGCCGATGATCAGGTCGGCCTCGGTGATCAACTCGGCGACCAGCGGAGATGCGAAGCCGCCGGAGATGCCGCAGTCGAACTCGTCCCCGGCGAACAGTCCGTTGGCCACAGCGGAGGTGGCGAGCAGCGCGCCGCTCCGACGGGCGACCGCGGCAACCTCCGGGCCCGCTGTTCGAGCGCCCCGCCCGGCGACAAACACCGGTCGCCGGGCCGCGGCAAGCAGTCCGGCCAACTCCTCGACCGCCTCATGGGCAGGTCGGACCGGCGCCGGGGCGATCACAGCCGGCGGCGCGACGTCGTCGGCCGGCGCCGCCTGAATGTCCAGCGGCAGGTTGAGCACCACGGTGCGACGCCCGTGTACTGCGGTGCGGTACGCCCGGACCACGTCGTCCACCACCGACTCCGCGGAATGGACTCGTTCGGCGACCGCGCCGACACTGGAGACCAGGCCGTCCTGGTCGATCCGGAAGTTGGAGTTGACCGCGGCACCGGCCGTATCTGCGGCGACCACCAGCATCGGCGTACGGCTCTTGGCCGCTTCGGTGATCCCGGTCATGGCGTTGGTCAGGCCGCAGCCCTGGTGGACGGTGAGCACACCGGGCCGGTCGGCGAGTCGGCTGTAGCCGTCGGCCATGGCGGCAGCACCGCCCTCGTGCCGGGCCGGGACGAAACCCACGCCGTGATGACGCAGCGCATTGGTGACCACGAAGTTTCCGCTGCCCACCACGCCGAACGCGTGGCCCACGCCAAGTTCGGCAAGCAGCGACCCGACTGCCTCGGCGACGGACGCGGCCATGGTCAGGAGCCGTCGCGTTCCGGGATGATCGCAAGGGCCCGGGTGGGTGAGCCGGTGCCACCGACGATCGGCAGCGGCGCGGCGATGATCACTGCACCGGTCACCGGTAGTTGATCAACGTTCTGCAGTTGGGTCAGCCCGTACTTGTCGGCACCGAGCAGGTGATGGTGAGCGGGGAACGGCGGCTCGAAACCACCCGCTCCTCCGGCGTCGATGCCGACCGTCTCCACGGCGAAACCGGTGATCGCGGATCGGGCCAGCCATTCCGCGCCGGCCACCGACACCCCGGGAGTGTGCGGGCCGTTCCGATCGGCGTTGAGGAAGGCGGCGGCATCCCTGTTGTACCGGCTCCAGCCGGTACGGAAAACCAGCCAGGCGCCGTCGGGCAGCGGACCGTTGGCCGAGACGAAGGCCTCCAAGTGCTCGGGTTCCAGCAGGAAGTCCGGGTTCTCGGCGACCTCGGCGGTGAAGTCGAGGACAACGGCCGGGCCGAGCAATCGCGACGGTGGAATCGCATCGACCGACCGGCCGCTGCGCCCGGTCGCCCAGTGGATCGGCGCGTCGAGGTGGGTGCCGGTGTGCTCTCCCAGATGGATGTTGTTCCATCCCCAGAACGGGCCGTCGTCGTCGAAGTCGCTGACCTTCTCCAGTGACAGCGGGATGGTGTTCGCGAACGGAGCCGGCAGCTGCAGCACCGGCGTCTGCGGCGACAGCGGCGCGGTGAGGTCGATGATCCTGGCCTCCCCCGAGCCGAGTGCACCGAGAAGGGTGTCGATGGCGGTCATCGTGCCTCTCTTCGTTGATGCCTCGTGACTGGCGCCAGGCTATCGGTATCGGTCAGATCTCCGAGCGGTCCCACAGCCGATCGCTTCCGTCCTCCTGGTCGCCCGGTTCCTCCCCGAACGGCAGCGGATCCGACAAGGTCGCTCGGGCCACCGCCCGGGTCACTCCCCGTCTGTGATGTCGCCGGCACAGCACCTCGTAGGAATACCGCCGTTCATGATCATCGGTCACCGTGTCCCCGACCACGACCTGATCGCCTTCGGTGACCATCCGGCCGTCCACGGTGCGTGCGTTGTGGGTGGCGCGGGCGCCGCACCAGCACAACGCCTGCACCTGCAGCGTTTCGATCCGATCGGCCAGCTCGACCATCCGTCGCGATCCGGGAAAGATCTTGGTCTGGAAGTCGGTCAGGATGCCGAAGGCGAACACGTCGAGCTGCAGCTCGTCGGCGATGCGGGCCAGCTGGTCGACCTGGACCGGCTGGTAGAACTGCGCCTCGTCACAGATCAGATAGTCGATCCGCTGACCACTGGTCAGCTCGCCGACGACGTACGCCCAGAAGTCGATCTCCTCGGTGACCTCGATCGCCGGGCGACGGAGCCCGAGCCGGGAGGAGATGATCGATTCCCCGGCGCGGTCCTGGCTGGTGAACAGCCGACCGAGCCGACCGGTGCTGCTGTGGGTGTAGTCGATCTGGAGCGCCAACGTCGACTTGCCGCAATCCATCGGCCCGGTGAAGAAAACCAATTCCGCCACGAGCGCCTATCCTGCCAGCCGGCACACCGGGTCCTCCAACCGCCGGACCGGATCAGCCGATCAGCAGCGGCACGGTCATCTCCGCCGGGGTCAGCGAACCGTGCATGCCGACCAGTCCGTGCTCGCGCGGCTGTGTCTGGGTCATGATCGCCCAGTCGTCGCGCATCGCCACCAGGACATGGCCGAAGCGTTCCAGCACCCGGTCGTCGACCGCACCGAACCAACCGTCGTCGATGGCGTCGTCCCGGGTACGCACCCAGGCCCGGTCGCCGAGCAGGTCGGCCCAGCGGGCGGCCACCAGATGCGGGTTGTCCTGGTCGACGTACAGTTGCCGGAAGCGTGCCTCACCGGCGATCGCATCCACACCGACCAGCAACTGGGGCTCGTCCTCGGCGACCAACCGGTGGCCGGGCAGGATGTCGACCATCCCATGATCACCGGTGACGATCATGGTCACGTCGTCGGGCAGCATCTGCCTGACCAAGGAGAGTCGGCGGTCGATCAGGGTGAGTGCGTCCAGCCACTCGCCGGATTCGCAGCCGTACGCGTGCCCGGCATGATCAAGATCGCGTTCGTAGGCGTACACCAGGCTGCTTCGACCGCGGAGCGCCGCCCGGGTGATCATGGTCGCGCGCTGATGATCATCCTCACCGTTGGCCATGCCGACGAACTCCGCGCCGCGTTGGGCGGCGATGGTCAAGCCGCTGGCGGCGAAATGTGCCGGCGACACCGAGGACACGGCCACGCCGGAGGCGTAGGCCCGTTCGAAGATGGTCTGTCGCGGCTGGTAGTCGCGGGGATCGACCGGAGCGTCCCAGTAGAGGGCATTGAGCACCTGCCCCAGACCGGGCACCCGGGAGGTGTAGCCGACCATGCCGTGCTCACCCGGCGTCAGCCCGGTGCCCAGGCTGGTCAGGCTGGTCACCGTGGTGCTCGGCACCCCGGCGGTGATCGGCCGGGCATCGCCCAGCAGGCTGGTCAGGTATTCGGCGCTGCGCACCGCCCGGCGCAGCAGATGCCAGCCCAGGCCGTCGACGAGCACGATCACGTACCGCTGTGCGTCGGGCAGATCGAGGATGTCCTGGCACTCCGGCACGCCCAGGTGCGCGCAGACCGACGGCAACAGATCGGCCAGGGTCGACCGCTGGTAGGCAGGACGGATCATCTCCGGCAGGCGCCGGGGACTGTCGACGGTGCCGACCGCGCGGGGCATCCGGCCACTGGTCACTGTCACAGGGCTGCCGCCCGTTGCAGGTCGCTGGCGAACCGGACCAGACGGGCCACCCGGTCCGCTCCGTTGGCGGCCGGGCTCATCCGGATCGTCAGATCGTCGGACACCAGATTGCCGGTGTAGCCGTGGTCGGCTTCGCATTCCGGGTCGGAGCAGCTGGCCGGCTCGAGATCGACCCGCCGCATCGCGCCCCAGCCGATCGACAGCCAGGTCTCCTCAACCGGCGACTGGGCGGGACGGAACTGCTCGGGGTCGGAGACCACCCGGGTGAGCACGACTGTGTTGATGTTGCGGATCGCGATCGACTCCGTCGAGGATGACGCGTAGGTCCGGTTGTCCCGCCCTTCGACGGCGTGGTCGTCGGTGTGTCCGACCAGCAGCCGGGTCGGGGTCAGGGCCAGCACGGTGAGATGCCGGTGGAACTCGTCCCGGTCGAAGGTCGGCTCGTAGTGCACCAGGAACCCCAGAACCGGTTCGTCGGCGGCTGCCAGCAGGATCCCGTCCTCGACGAGATCGGGGAAGAAGCCGCACGATTCGATATCGGCACGGAGTTCCTGCCGGACGCTGACGGACGCCTGGGTCATAGGATCATCCTTGCACGCGCCACGCCGAACGCACTTATCAGATCCACACCCACCCCCACCCCGCCGAGGGGTCGGATAATCCCGCATTTCGGCGGCGTGTCGTCGTTAACAGCTCCGGATCGGGCTGCCGCGCACGAGCCTTCCCGGCAGGAGCTTCCGGGCAGGAACTAGAGGACGCGCGCCAACGGATCGCGCTGGTCGTGTGCCGGGGCGACCTCGACCCTCGCCCCGAGCACCGAGAGACCGGTCCGGTTGGCGATGCACGGGGTGAGCAGCAGCCAGGACAGCTGCGGCAGTTCATCGGCCAACTGCGCAACCCGGTGCAGCAGATCCTCGACCCGGGAGACGTCCACGCCCGGGGCGCCGTGCAGGCCGAACAACGTCGGCGCGGCACGCAGGTCGCGGACCATCGCCGCCGCGTCGACGGTGGTCAGCGGGGGAACCCGGAACGCCTGGTCGCCGAGCAGATCGCTGGCGATACCGGCCAGGCCGAGCTCGATGATCGGCCCGAACGCGACGTCCTCGTGGCTGGCGACCCGCAGCGGCACACCGGCCGCCACCATCGGTTGCACCACCGGCGCTGCCTCGGCCAGCCCCGACCCGGTGTCCAGCCCGAGTTCGGTACACAGCCCGGTCAGCTCGGTCCAGGCCCGCTTCATGGCGTCCGGGCCGTCCAGACTGCGGAAGACGCTGGCCAGGTCCGGCCGTCCGCGGACCCGCTCGGCGGTGGCCTTCAACACGACGTTCCAGCCGTACGACTCGGCGGCGTCCAGTGCCTGGTCCAGGGTGTCCACCCGGCGCTGCCGGACCAGGTCGATGCCGTACGCCGCCAACAACTCCGCTGCCGCGTCGTCGGACAGCCGGCAACCCTGGGGATGCTCCGCCAGCGCCCGATTGACCACCCGATGGGCCGCCGCCGGATCGATGTCGTCCAACATCGGCACCGCACCCGGATCACGGGACCGCCAGTGGGCGTACGCGGCGACCGCCGCCAGGGCGTGGATGGCATCCGACCCGCCCTCGAAGATCGGCAACGACTGGCCCTCGTCCGGGCCCTCCGCCGGCTCGTCGAAATCCTCGAAGTCCAGGAAGGCGGCCAGCAACGGCTTAGTCGACGACGCGGCCAGATCCTCCAGCCGCCATTTGGCCTCCTGCGGGTCGGAGCCGAAGACCCCGACCACTGCACAGATCACGGCATCGCAGCGGTCGTCCTTCAACGCTTCGGCGGCCATTCCGGCCAACTGCTCGGGCGGCTGCGCAGGTGCCAGCACCGCCGGTTCTCCGGCCTGGATCAGGCCGGTCGACACGATGGTCTGCGTCAACTGGTGTGCCAGCGTTTCGGAGTTGGTGATCAACTTCGTCCGCGGTCCGGCCGGCAGCGGCTGCCGGGCGGCGACCTGGGCGATCCCGAACATCTCGTCCCGGCGGTTGCTGACGATCACTCCCGACTGTCGGAACAGCGCGTCGACGGCGGCCTCCGGGGCCTGCGATCGCCCGTGATCATCGGCTCCGGTCGTGCGCCGGGTTTGCCCCGGTGAGAAAACCACAACGGGTTTCCTCCGGGCCAGCCGACGGATGATCCGGGTGAACTTGCGTGGGTTGCCCAGACTGTCCAACGACAACAGACAGACCCGGGTCTGATCATCGTCCTCCCAGTACTGCATCACGTCGTTGGCCGTGACATCGGCGTACTCACCGGTGGAGATGAAGGAGGAGATCCCGATCTGCTGTCGCAGCGCCGGCGTCAGCAGGGCGACACCAACCGCCGCCGATTGGCAGAACAGGCCGACACCGCCGGCTCGCGGCATGGGGCCGGGGCTGGCGTTCAGCGCGACATCCGGATTGGTGTTGATCAATCCCAGGGCGTCGGGTCCCAGTGCCCGGATGCCGTACGATCGCGCCAGGCTGACCACCCGGGGACTGTCACTGATGCCGATGTCGGCGCCGGTCAGCACGACGATGGCATGGGCACCCTTGTGTGCCGCGTCGATCACCGCAGCACCAAGATCATCACGGGGAATGGATGCCACCACAAGATCGATCCGGCCGTCGACAGTCGCCAGGGACCGACTGGTCGGGACACCCGACACCTCGCGGCCGTCGGTGCTGATCGCGATCACTTCGCCGCGGAACCCGCCGGACAGCATCGAGGTGACGATCGCCTGCACCCGCGCGCCGTCACCCAGCACCACCACGCGCTCGGGGGTGAGCATCCGACGCATCGAGGCACCCTCCGCGCGGTGTTCCCGCCGTTCCATCACGCCGACCGAGGTGTCCGACGGCAGGATCGGGAACTCCACCAGCAACAGCCCGTCCTCGTACTGTCGGGTGAGCTTGTAGCCGGCATCGGCGAACACCTGGGCCATCCGGCTGTTCTCCGGCAGCACCTCGGCGACGAACCCGGTGATGCCGCGTTCCCGAGCCGCCTCGGCCAGGTGTTCCAGCAGCAACTGACCGACCCCGCGGCCCTGATGGGCGTCCTCGACCAGGAAGGCCACCTCGGCGCGGTCGTCCTCCAGCCGCTCGTAGCGGCCGACACCGATCATCTTGTCGGCGACGGTCAGGATGAGAGCCACCCGATCGACATAGTCGACCGTGGTGAAGTGCTCCACGTCGCGGGCGCTCAGCCTCGGGTACGGCGCGAAGAAGCGCAGGTACTTCGACTCGTCGGAGACCCGGGAGTAGAAGTCGACCAGCAGTTGGGCATCATCCGGCCGGATCGGACGGAGCCGGGCCAGACCGCCGTCGCTGAGCACCACATCGGCTTCCCAACCTGCCGGGTAGCCGGGCGGGTTCTCGCGGGGCGTCTGGGGCACGGCCCCATCGTACGAGTCGAGCCGGTCGGGGCTGTGCGCTATTTCGCCGCGTAGAACCGCACATAGTCGAAGCGTGCGTCCGTTGCGGGGCTGCTGCCGCCCTGGGCGACCAATCCGATCCGTGGCACGTCGCCGGGGTCGAAGGTCCAGACACCGCCCCAGGTCCATCGGCTGCCGTCCCGGCTCACCGCGGCCCGGAACTGGTGCTCGCCGTCGGCCGTCCGGTGGTAGGCAAGCCGCAACCAGGTCGGGCCCTGCGCCGGTCGGGCCTGGATCGATCCGCCCCACGCGGTCCGTCCGTCGTCGGTGGCGACCAGTTGCCTGCCGAACTCGACCTGCCGGGTGTTCCAGATCGCGACCTTGTCCAGCCTGGCGAAGTCGTCGTCGTTGCGGTACGCGACTAGTCCGGCCTGCTGATAGTTGCGCACCTCGTCGCGGCCCAGGTCAAGATCAAGTTTGGTTTCGACGATCCAGTCGCCCTTGGTGGTGGGCGGATCGTGCAGCAGCACCGAGGCGTCCACATCGTCCCCGGACAGGTCGCCGGATTGGACGGGGAAGACGAATTGTCCGCCGGTCACCGACGCGTCGGCATCCGGTCGGACCCAGGTCCAGCCGGCGAGATCGGAATCGGAGAATTCCTCGTCGGCCAGGAGTTTCCCGGTCCTCGGGGTGGCGACCGGACGGGTCGTCTGCCGGGCGACCGGGCGTACCGTCAGGTTGTCCAGCAGGCCGTTGCCGGTGAAGCTCACCGGTGCCGCCGGCAGAGCAAGATCATCGCTGATCCGGACCTCGGCAGCGGGATCGGCAAGATCGGATTCGCCGGCCCAGGCCTGGACGGTGTGCCGGTCGACCTGCACCGAGACCGTGTGCCAGCCGGAATCCCAACCGGCCAGATCGGCGCTGTCGGTCCGCCGGTGTCCGTGGCTTGTGGTCGTCACGCTGAGTCGGCCGGCGGCCGGATCGACCGTCGTGGTGACCTGGTTGCTCCGATTGCCCAGCTGCACGGTCACCGGCTGAGCGGTCTTCAGGTCGAAGCGCACCCGGACCGATCCGGCCGGCGCGGGCTTGTCGGTCCTCGCCGACCCGGCCAGTGCAGCGGTGGGTCCTGCTTGATCATCGTCGGGGCCGGCGGTCAGGCCGCGTACGCCACCGGCCGCCGGGTCGTCGGCAGTGATGCCCAGGCCGGACGTGGTCACCGGCGGTTCCTGCGGCGTGTCGGAGGGACCGGCGCCGGCCCTGGTCCGCGGCCAGCCGTCGATCCAGTCGATCCGGTCGATCAACATCGGCCGCCGGTTGATGCCGAACGGCGCGTTCAGCCAGGGATTGTTGCGGTCGATCGCGTGGTAGACGATCCAGGTGCGTCCTTCGGCGTCGGTGGCGATGGCGTTGTGTCCGGGACCGATGTAGCGGTTGCCGTTCTGCATGATCACGTTCGTGCCGCCGACGTAGGGATCCATCAGGCTCTGGCCGTCCTGGTCGACGAACGGGCCGAGCGGTGACCGGGAGCGTCCGGCGTAGACCGAGTAGCCCGTGGTGGGTCCGGCGCAGCAGTTGGCGACCGAACCCATGAAGTAGTACCAGCCGTCGTGACGGATCAGGTAGCCGCCCTCGTAGCGGTTGTCGATGGTGACCTGGGTGTAGTCGGTGTCCGCGGTCAGTCCGTCGGCGCTGACCTTGGCGGCCCAGATGCCACCGTTGTACCCGCCGAAGTAGAGATAGTGCTGTCCGTCGACGTCGGTGAAGCCGGCGGGGTCGATGGTGCCGAGGTAGTCCGAGGTGCCGGGCCGCAGCCGCGGCTTGATGATCGGCTCGTCCGCCGCGGTCCACGGTCCGTCGGGTCGTGGTGCGGTCGCCACCCCGATGGCGTTGTCCGAACCGCTGGCGTTCAGCGCGGTGTCGGTGACGGCGAAGTAGAGCACGTACCGGCCGTCGATGTAGCGGATGTCGGGCGCCCACAGTCCGGCGCCGGGCGTGGCGTAGGACGGTCGGTTGGTGCTGGAGAACACCGTTCCGCGGTATTCCCAGTGCACGAAGTCCTTGGTGCGAGCGATGTGGATCAGCCCCGGTTGATCACCGGATCGCAACGGGTCCGCGGTGGCATAGGCGTAGGTGAAGCCGTCCTTGGCCTGGATGATCGACGGATCGGCGAAGGTGTCGGAGAACGAATCGCTCACCGCGTTGGTGTAGGTCGGCGGCCGAGTCGGCTGCGCCCCGGCTGCCGTACGCCCGCCGAGCAGCCCCGCGATCAGCAGCAGGACTGCGGAGATCATGATCAGAAACTTGGCCGCAACTCCACGGTTGGTGATCATCGTCGATCCTCTTGTCGTAGTTGGTCGATACCTCTCACCGGGTTGAGAGGCGCAGGCAGTGCCAGGAGATCGGTGGCAGCACGGCGGTCACCCGGGTGCCGTCGACCCGTGCCGGGCCGGGAACGGGGACGACCCGGTCCGGTGCGTCCTCGGTGTTGTGGGCGTGCGGATCGTCGTTGTTGATCATCAGGTGCTCGATGACGGCGAGCCGGGGACCGAAACCCAGTGGGTCGACGGTCAACTCCAGCGGATCGGTTCGGCTGCGGTTGGCTGCGAAGATCACCAGATCGCCGCTCCCCTCGTCCCAGGTGGCGACGCTGTGCAGTTGGTCGACCGCGCCGTACCGTTCGGTGGTGATCACCGGGCTCCTGGTTCCGGCGTCGAGCACGACGGGTTTCGCGTGCCGGGCGGTCAGGGCGAACGGGTGGAAGATCGTCTGCCGCCACGCTCCTCCGCCGGGTCGGGTCATGATCGGCGCGATGACGTTGACCAGCTGGGCCTGGCAGGCAACCGCGACCCGGTCGGTGTTGCGCAGCAGTTCGATCAACAGGCTTCCGACGACCACGGCGTCCTGGACGTCATAACTGTCCTCGATCAGATCCTCCGCGGCCTTGACCCGCTCGACGTCGCGGTCGGCGAACCGTTGCTGGAACCAGACGTTCCACTCGTCGAAGCTGATCATGATCTGTTTGTCCGACTTGTGTACGGCTGCGACATGATCGGCGGTCGCCACCACCGATGCGATGAACCGGCGCAGGTCCTCGGCGCTGGCCAGGAACGACTGATGATCACCGTCGATCGGTTCGTAGTAGGCGTGTGCGGAGATCAGGTCCACCTGCTCGAAGCAGCGGTCGAGCACCTCCCGTTCCCAGGTGCCGAAGGTCGGCATGCCACGGCTGCTGGATCCGCAGGCGACCAACTGCAGTGTCGGGTCGATCATCTTCATCACCCGTCCGGTCTCGGCAGCCAACCGGCCGTACTCCTCCGGGGTCTTGAAGCCGATCTGCCACGGTCCGTCCATCTCGTTTCCCAGACACCAGAACCGTACGCCGTACGGTTCGGGATGTCCGTTGCGTCCCCGCTCCTCGGAGATCGTGGTGCCGGGCGAACCGTTGACGTATTGGAGAAGTTCCATGGCCTCCCGGACACCGGCAGTGCCCAGGTTGACCGCGAGCATGGGCTCGAGTTCGAGCCGGGCACACCATTGCAGGAATTCGTCGGTGCCGACCTCGTTGGATTCCACTGCATTCCAGGCGAAGTCCAGCCGGGTGGGCCGCTGGTCGACCGGCCCGATGCCGTCCCGCCAGTCGTAGCCGGAGACGAAGTTGCCGCCCGGGTAGCGGATGATCGTCGGCCCGAGTTCGGTGATCAACTCCGCGACGTCGCGCCGGAAGCCGCGCTCGTCAGCGGTCGGATGATCGGGTTCGTAGATGCCGGTGTAGACGCAGCGGCGCAGGTGCTCGACGAACGAGCCGAACAGCCGGCGCCGCAGCGGGCCGATGGTGAATCCGGGATCCAGTCTGATCGTCGCCGCAGCGGCCACGGACATCCTCTCTGCATCGACCGACGAGTTCCCCCGAGCGGGACCTTGCCACGACCCTTACAAGGTTGTAAAGGCCCACGAACTGACAAGGAAAACCCGGAGCGCGTTCAGTAGGCGACGCGGAATCCGTTGTTGCCGCCGCCACTGTTGGGATCGTTGCGGCTGCGGGCGGCGACCCGATAGCGGTTGCAGTAGGACTTGTGACACAGGTACGAGCCGCCGCGCATCACCCGTTGGTTTCCGTGATCGGGGCCCTGGGGGTTGTGGACCGGAGATCCGTCGCGGTTGAGCCGGTGCTCGGTCCCCCAGTGATCGGCGGTCCACTCCCAGACGTTGCCGACCACTTCGTGGAGACCGAAACCGTTGGCCGGGAAGCTGCGGACCGGCGCCGTTCCCCGGTATCCGTCCTCGGCGTCGTTGCGAACCGGGAACCGGCCCTGCCAGATGTTGCACAGGTGCCTGCCGTCCGGGGTGAGATCGTCGCCCCACGGATAGCGGGCCTGTTCGAGGCCTCCGCGGGCGGCGTACTCCCATTCCGCCTCGGTCGGCAGCCGGCCGCCGACCCAGTCACAGTAGGCGACCGCGTCGTTCCAGGAGACATGGACCACCGGGTGGTCGCCGCGACCCTCGAGTCCCGATCCCGGACCTTCCGGATGGTCCCAGGTGGCGCCCTGCACGGCACACCACCACGGTGTCGCGTCGGGCCGCGGACTGATCCTGCGGATCGCGGCCGGCAGGAATCCGGCGAAGACGAAGCTCCAGCCGAAGTTCTCGGCCTCGGT
>Ga0164242_10004062_pt1 | contig 16491 bp, 13 predicted proteins | sample OricomgcompostMG_FD_108783 | JGI IMG/M metagenome (GOLD analysis project Ga0164242, IMG submission 108783) | Miracle-Growth compost microbial communities from Emeryville, California, USA - Original compost - Miracle growth compost (MG) ...
CTTCATTACTCCCATGCAAAAATGGATAAAGGGTTTATCCAGCACAAGGGGTATGCTGCCATCTATGGCGGAAGCAATGGATCTATCGGGGTCGGTCTCAGGTGTTATGAATGAGGATAAGAAACCGGAATATCTCTGCCGTGCAGATGACCAGAAAAGCCAGGAAAATAATGCATCAGTAGCAAACTGTTTTGAAAAAACCGTCCAGTTTATCGGGGGTTAAGACACAACGCTTTACACTTCTTGGAGGTTTTATAACCGTTCCTCGATTATTATCACAAAATACGGCCATCTATATCGCAAATCCCTTCAATCGAAACTTCTAAAAGTTTTGAAACGTATTAAATAAGCTCTATTTATCTTGGCTGCGAAAGACAGAAATACTTTTACCGGTATTTGCCTTAAAGAAACGGCTGAAGTGTTCAGGATTATCAAATCCGAGGTCATATGCGATCTCCTTCGCAGTCTTGTTCGTATAATGCAGGCAGCGTTTGGCTTCTAAGATTATTCTGTTATGGATTAGCTTTAATGGAGAAGGCACCTGACACATTGCAAAGAAATTTGAAAGGGTCTTAGGAGACTTGTTCAACGCTGCTGCATAAAACTTTACTTCATGTTCCGTCTTAAAATTACTTTCCAAAAGCAGGGAAAAATTCCGGATCAAATCCACTTTTTCGTCACCGAACATCTTATACACATCGGTCTGTTTCTTTGCAATTCTGGTAATTTTAATAATCAACCTCTTTAATAAAGAACGAAGCATTTCTCCTTGGAACCGGTCTTCTACCGCAATTTCTTCCGAAAAAGCCCTCTCGATCGTAGATAACCCCTCTAGTTCCTTCTTGGTCAGTTCGACAAACATGGGATGATGAATTCCATAGAACAAAAACCCCACACATCCCACTTCTGCATCATGATCCACTATGCAATAAAACTCACGATTGAACTGCCATGCTACCAATGTTTCAGGGTGCTCAAAAATAAAATGTTGATTAGACACCAGCGGCACAACGGTCCGTGCGGGCATCACATATTCCACCTCATCGATCACTACCTTTTGTGCTAATCCTTTATTAAACACAAATGTATTAATAGGGTTTTGAGAAATACTATTGATGCCCTCCCCTCCGAACATATCATCATTGATATGCATAATAAAGCGCCCATGTGTGGCTACCTCTTTATATTCTCGTCTCATTTATCAATCAATATCTTTTCTCTTTCTTAACCCATCCACAGAAAAAATACCAGCCCCTGTAATCATTAACGAAATCAAACAGGCAATATACAGTAAATTAATCTCATATCCTGGAGAGCCAAATTTTGGCCCAGTGGATGTCAATCCGATAGTTGCTACAGAACTAAATCCATAACGCCACTGCACGGCCAACATTGCTACCAACATGGTGAGCAATAGTGGAATAGCCGTAATCACCACATAGGCTCCTATTAATATAGCAAAGCCTCCTAATAATTCTATATACGGAACTAAAATTGCACTCAGATGTGCTAATGGGACGCCTTCTAATACTAGTAATTTTTCAAATCCATCCAATCCCCTACTTATCTTGGCATAACCATGCACCATAAAACCGGCACCCACAATGGCCCTTAAAAATAGTGGGGCTATCCGATACGAATTTCTGATTCTATCCATAAATTACCCTATAAAATCGAGAGTCTGACTTAAGACATTTTGCGATGCAGCCTGTCTATTCAAGGCCACATTGTCACTCCTTATGGACAAAATTATCCATCGCTATTTTGCACTCACATTCAGCACCCAGCACTTCATTATTGAAATGTTGCCTATTTCGGAAGACTCAACGCTTGTCTGCCAAAAACAAGCAAGTCTCTGGCGGTCATATAGCCTTCTTGTCTCAACACCATTTTGCCTTGAGGATTGAAAATAATCAATGTTGGATAGGCATTCACCAACCAACGATCAGCCAACTCTGGTCCCTCTCCTTGCTCCATATCAATTGAAACATTAACAAAATGCGTATTAAAGAAACTGGCAACAGACTTATTTTTAAACGTGGTGGACTTCAATTGCTTACAAGGAGCGCACCAAGAAGCGTATGCATCTACAAATATAAATTTCCCCATTTTCTGGGCTTCAGCCGGGACTTCTTCCCATGTTTTTGAGGCAAAGATTATCCCTTCTTTATTTGACCATTTCTGGGTGCCTATCTTTTGTCCCAATAAATGGGTATAGCACAATATTAGTGGAAGGATCACCAAACCGCTTCTTCTCATGGCTGCCGATTATAATTTCGAATATAACACTTTAGCAACCGCCATCAACAAATCGGGATCCAGACGTTGTCGAAAATCAGGGTTAATATATTCAAATTGTATCACCCCTTTCCTATCCAAAATAAACACAGACGGAACGGGCAATAACAAATCCGAATTTTTTCCGCCTGAAGTTTGAGGCAATAGCTTGCTATAGGACTCGGGGGCCTTATATGCCAACCCAAAACTTTTCGAAACGGACAAATCGGCATCCGAAAGCAACACATAATTCAGATTCTCTTGTGTTAAAGACTGCTTCAGATGTATAGGGTCATCGGTACTGATTGCAATTAACTGATATCCGATTTTTTTTAGTTCCGGATAAATTTTCTGGAGTCCTGAAAGCTGCCTGGAACAAAAAGGACACCATCCACCGCGATAAAAAACCAGAATTGAAGGTTTAGTAGATACTGACTTATTCAAGTCAAAATATACATTTTCAGCACTTGGTATATTAACTATAGGAATTTTTTCGCCTACCAATAATGGACTGATGTCCTCAGGTCGTTCCGGTACCACATATGGCCCAGCAACCATTGGTTTTTTACTCATTTTTTGAATTTGGCTCTCATTCCCATATGCAATAACCCACTTGCCGCTGGGTTGACCATTGACAAATATTCCGGCATAAAATATCAACCATACCGTGGATACAAAACATGCAAAATAAATCGATCTGAACATCGTCTTAGGTTTATTTCAAGATCTTTTTAGGTTGTGCTTTTATTTATTGCTTGGGGACTCGATATTTAGATAAAAAATCAGTTTTCTGACAGTCCCGGCGCCAGAGGAAAATCCACTGGAACCTTAGATACTGCATGCAACAAATTGCTTATCGTGCGATCACCAACCAACATTATTACATCGACCAAATTTTCTTTACTATACCCGGCCTTTAAAAACTCTTCTACCAGTGCAGGGGCAATATGTCCTCTTTTCACTGTAAGGTCCCTCGCCATTTTAACAAGTATATCTAAGGAGGGATCGAAGGAAGCCTTACCCTCTCTTAATTCAGCCGCCTGTTTATCGGTAAACCCACTCATTTTAGCCACTACGGTATGGGCGCTCAGACAATAGACACATTTGTTTACCTCGCTTACTGCAAGATTAACTGCTTCTACTTGCTTATTGGTCAAAGAAGTGGGCATACCTTCCAAATCAAGATACGCTTCCAGCGCATTCTCCGAGTTTGCGAGCACCGTATACAAATTCGGAATCTTGCCCAGCGAATTTCTCATCCTGTCAAATTGTATTTTGTTTTTTGAAGACACTTCGTCTTTTGAAAGAACTTGGAATAAGGACATAATTTAGCTTTATGGAATTATATAATAGGGATTTATTTTCAAGACAGGAGCTGGCACTTAAATCATTACTGAATCGTTAGCTTAATAATGTCAGCAATGTCAGGCAAGGTGGTAAAGGCATTCGGGTTGGGTACTTCTTCAATAGGATTGCTCTCCGTCTGCGGCGTACCTGCGAGGTTAACCTGAGTAAGGCCCGCGCCAGGGAACTGATTTACGGCGGTGCCATCATCAAATAACCCCACTTGGGAAGAAATATCGGCTTTCGGCGTCGCATCAATCTCCCCTTTGGTTGCAAAGAACCAGTCGTTGGAGAATCCGTACATGGTAGCGATGGCAATCTTATCACCCTTCGATACCGAAATCTGCTGCGACACGCTGCTTCCCGGTTGCTCATCTATTACGGGAAGTAAAACGGTAGAATTGGCTGCTGGCAAAACATATACACTCTTTACCCCTTTTACTGTTTTCAGATAGTCAGCCAACCCACTGGCATCACCCTTTTGCGCCAAATCTGTCAATCCATGCCCTTCATCATTTTGACCTACCTTATAAATTGGGTTTTCGATTCCGTTATATATGACCACTAACACGGGGGACAGGGGCGTAAAAATGCCTGTCATTTCGCCAAGATAATCGCTCAGGTTTTTATTATTTCCCATTTCAGCAATATCAGTCAAGCCATTCGCGCTGGGCTTGCCGACAGTATATATTGGATTGGGGTCTAATAAATCGCCGCCCACGATATAAGAAACGGCCCAAACTCCAGGGCTAAAGGGGGTTTCATTTGAGGTGCCCCCGGAAATATTCTTTATTGTTAGGGTAAATGTCGAATTTCCGTTATATTTTAGAGTAACCTGCATTAATGATGAAGCGGGGAGGTACTTATTATTCTGTGCATCCATTCCGGGCACTTCCATGATATTTTTTACTGACGTTTCAGCGGTACCCGGGTGACTTACTCCTGCACCAGGCTGCTGGTTAATACGCGTTCCATTGTCCCACAACTTTACTTGAGATGATACGTCCCCTTCAATGGGGTTCCCATCTTCATCATAAAGTTTGATGCCCGGATTTTCAGGGGCAAAGAACAGATCATTGGACCACCCATACATGGTGGCAAATGTCACCGCCTGGCCTTTTGCCGCCGAAAAGGTAAATGAAGAAGAACTTCCCGGATTAATTAGTACTCCCGGCTCCTGGAATGTACCCGACTCGACGAGGGGTTTTGATTCGAGCACGTTTTCTATGGTGACGGTATTGTCACTTGTGGCAGGCATGCTAGTATGGTCTTTGCTGCAGGCCGTCAACAACAAAGGAATGCTCACTAAAGCTGTCCATTGGAATCTTGTCTTGTTTTTCATTATTTACGTATTAATAAGTACATGACATGAAAATGCGTGATAATTCATCCCCCTCACAAAAGAATCCCGGAGATTTTCATTTATTCCCGTAATGCTCTCTTTTCTTCACATGTTTTTTTCGGCGGTCAGTTGTATATCTTTCCCTTACCCAATCATTGGCAAATCCCTTTCCGATGCATCCAATATCGAGATTTTCTTCTCTAAGAGCTCCTTTTCATCAATTAAACTCAGATCACTCCACATGCATATTGTTCCCGCAAAGAACGGTTATCTGCAACCGTCCATCAATGATAATATGCCACAAAAAGATGGCTATTTTTCCCTTAGTTTAGCTTTTAAGGCCAAAAGAGTCCAGGAAAAGTCAATTGCGTGAGTTGTTCAAGCAGATCCGTTGGATCACCCACATTATCTAAGAGAGAGTACGCTTTGAATTATCCGATGCGCAGTGTGAGATTCTATCTTGGCAGCAATCCTCCCCGCTTTTTCAAAATTCCGGCCAATTCGGGCTTGCAACTGCCGCATTTTGTTCCCGCTCCCAGCCGTTCGCATAGTTCCCCAACAGCTGTACAACCATTGGCTATCGCATCAAAAATCTCGTCTTCTCGAATCTGCATGCAACTGCATACCATCCGCGCTTCCCCATTGGACACGCGTATTCCGGGCTGCAGTAATTTCTCCCGCAATCCGTCAAGTTCTGTTTTTTGGTCGATCAGATTCCAATAGTAAGATTCCGCTTCCTGTTCACCAATAAAAATGGCGCCGATAAGCCGACCGGTGTGAATACAGCATTTTTTGTAGACATGCCTTTGGGGGTCTAGAAAAAAAACTTCTTCAATGTCTTCCGTATCCTCTGTCCGCACCTCACCCATTACCGATATGGAACAGCGCTTCTTGCCGTCGCCGGTCATTAGACTCCATGAATGACGGGGAGGTGATCCGTCATAACATTGAGAAAGGTTCCCATGAAAATAGGCAGCCAGGCACCGGGCTTGTTTATCTGCTGCAGCCGATGCAGAAAAAGCCTCAGTTCCATATTGCACCATCTCACCTAACGCAAAAACTGAAGAATCATTAGTTTGCAGATATTCATTGACGAGGATTCCATGTTGAACACGGATTCCGGTCGGCTCCAGAATATTCAGGTAAGAGAGCCGTCTTTCAAAAGAAATAATCTCGCGACAGACGATAGATTTGCCACTTTCAAAAACTACTTTCTTACCTTCTTGGAACGCCAACACCCTACGTATTTTGTCTGCTTTTATGAATTTCACCCCAGCCTCCGCCAAGATATTCTCCAACAAACCGGCACCACGACTATCCAAAATACCATCTAAGATTCTATTTCCTTCAAAATGCACATACACCTTGATCCTTTTTTCGGCAAGCATGACTGCAGCTTCGCTCAACACCGGCTCATCGCCGGTGAGAAGTAATGTGTCTTCCAGCTGGATGCTTTCCATGAGTGCCGTGATCGCCGGCTTATTCCTGTAGTGCAGAATTCCCGTTATATCCCCACCCGATCCGTCGTCAGCCCGAGCTATGGGGGCCAAGATGAGGGAATCGTATCCATAGGTATTTTGCTGATCATCCTTCACCGTCTTTGCAGCCGAGTCAATCGCTGACAGGTGATGACCTTGATGAAGGGTCACCTCCAGATCTTGCACCCATTGTGCTGGATTAAAGGACGCAGGAGAACGGTCGCCCTCCAGACTTCCTATAAACTCATTGTTATCATAGAAAAACTGGTCTCCATGTCCGCAAATCCAATGTATTTCGTGGGTAAGTCCGAGACTCCGGAGTTGCTTAATGAAATTTGGGATACCCTCGCTTTCTCCAGCGATGATAATCTTCTGCGGCTGAGGGCTGTGGCGGATCACCTCCACCGCTGCGTATTTGAAATCAGGCTGCTTAGAAAGCGGATCAATCACAGAGGGAATTAGGTTATTGGCCCGAGCGAAATTCTTTCCAGCTATCTTTCCCCAGTGCATGGGAAGAAATACGGTGCCCCTCTTTTGCTGATCGGAAATATGGGCGGTCAGCTGAACATTACCTGTTCGGCTGGTGATGATGACGGGGTCTCCGTCATGGATGTTTCTCTGCGAGGCGTCCTGCGGATGTATTTCTATAGTAGGAAAGGGAATATGCTGCCTAAGCTTATTTACCTTCCCGCTCCGAGTCATTGTGTGCCACTGGTCCCGGATGCGACCGGTAGTCAATATCAGAGGAAAATCTTGGCTGACTGGTTCTGAGAGATTTTCTTCCGGTACGGCATGAATTTTTGCTCTCGCATCGGAGTGATAAAACTGGTGGTCGGTAAATAGCCTAGGGGTTCCGGAGGGAGAAGCTGGGGTTACCGGCCATTGCACGCCGCCCGCTTCTTTTAGGACAGGATAATTCAGCGAGCTGACATCTATGCGAGTCCCTGCGGTCAGCGCGGCATGTTCACGATATATTGCTGCGGCATCGCTGGGAAAGGAAGAAGCGTCCCAGCCCATAGCCCCAGCAAACCGGGATAGAATCTCCAGATCGGGTAGAGCTTCTCCCGGCGGATCAATAACCTTTGACAGGTAGCTGATGCGTCGTTCAGAATTAGTCACCGTGCCTTCCTTTTCCAGCCAGGTGGCGGCAGGCAATGCCAGATGGGCAAAGGAAAGGGTATCCGATCTCTTCGACATGTCCTGGACCACCACAAACTCAGCCTGGCGCAAAGCAGTTTCGACGCATTCCGAATCAGGAAGGCTCACCACAGGATTGGTACAAATGATCCAAAGCGCTTTCAGTTTGCCTTCCCTCATGGCGGAAAACATCTCGGTAGCAGTGAGACCCGGTGTACTGGGCAGGTCAGATACTTTCCAATGAGCCGCTATTTCTCGGCGATGTACCGGATTGTCGAGGTCACGATGCGCAGATGACAATGTGGCCATGCCGCCTACTTCCCTCCCTCCCATCGCATTGGTCTGGCCTGTCAGCGAAAAAGGTCCCGAGCCGGGCCGGCCTATTTTTCCGGTAATCAGGGAGAGGTTGATCAATGCCAGATTTTTATTCACACCAACCACGCTTTGATTAAGCCCCATCGCCCACAGGGAAATAAACCCTCCCGAAAGACCGATGTATTTCACCGCTCGGTAGATATCGGTAAACCGAACATCACAGAGGGCAGCGGCGTCCTGCAGACTACGCTGCATCACTTTTTCTTTTAGTGCCTCGAAGCCCGTCGTATGATCCCGGATAAATGACTCATCGATGAACCCGTTTTCGATCAGGCCACGTGCCAGGGCATGGAAGAGGACAATGTCTGTGCCTGGTCTGATCTGTAAATGAAGATCCGCCGAAGCAGCCGTCTGTGTCCGCCTGGGGTCCACTACAATGATCTTGACCTGGTCATTTTTCGCTTTATGTGCCTCGATTCGCCTGAAAAGGATGGGATGACACCAGGCGGGATTCGCTCCGGCAATAAGGAAAGTATTTGCAAGCTCAATATCTTCGTAACAGCCTGGCACACTGTCTTCGCCCAGGGCAAGTTTATAGGCGGACACCGCGGAGCTCATGCACAAGCGGGAATTGGTGTCTATGTTGTTGGAACCAATAAACCCTTTGACGAGCTTATTGGCCAGATAATATTCCTCGGTGAGGCATTGCCCCGAAATATAAAAACCCACGGCGTCCGGGCCATGGGCTTGAAGGATACTTTTGAATTTGTCTGCCGCTCTACGGATGGCTTCCTCCCAACCCACGATTCTAAAAGGATCGTCGATACTCTGGCGAAACAGAGGATGGAGTAATCGATCCGAGGTGTCCATGGCGGTGTGATGCAGGTTCAGGCCCTTAGCACAGAGCATGCCCCTGTTAACCGGGTGATTGCGATCTCCCTCCACGCTGATTTCACCACTGGCGCTTTTTTTTACCAGCATGCCACAGCCAACACCGCAGTAGCAGCAGGTCGTCTTATAAGCGGTTTCTATCGGCAACATACACGCACTTCCCTTTAATTCACATAAATTAACACAAAACCATTCTCCACTTTCACGGGATAGGTTTTAAGATCCTGTAATTCCTGATTGGACAGACACGCGCCAGATTTCAGGGAAAATGTCTGTTTATGGAAGGGGCATGCTACCTTCGGCTCCCCCGCTTCGTCCCCGATGATGCCGCGGGAAAGAACCATCTGGCGCTTATGCGGGCAAAGATTTTGGGTAGCAAACCACAGATTTTGCGTGGCCAATCGAAAAACGGCAATTTGTTCGTCTTGGTAGCTGACACAGGCTCCCCCATTCTCCGGCACATCTTCTGTCCGGCATGCAGTAAACCATTTACCTTCTTCAGTGATGGAGAGCGTTTTTGTTAGGGCTGGTTCTTTTCTCATCAAGGCAGTTTTTATGCGGTCCACGATTCCGGGAATTTCTGATCTCGAGCTTGGTTGAATTGAACCGTAGGATCAGGATCATCAGAATTGACAAAATGCGTAAACTGGCGGCGCAATTGGGGATTCTCCACCACCGCTTTCCATTCGCAGTAATATTGATCAAGCGTCTGCTGCATCTGTGCTTCCAATTGACTACAAATACCGAGTTGATCTTCTACAATCACCTGCTTTAAGTAGGCTAAACCACCTTCTAATTTGTTCAACCAGGTAGCGGTACGGTTGAGCGGCTCGGCGGTTTTGATATAAAACATCAGGACACGATCTATATAGCGGATCACTGTTTCCTTGTCAAGATCTGAAGCGAGGAGTACTGCATGTTGGGGCTTGGCACCGCCATTACCGCCTATAAACAGATTCCATCCTTTTTCTGTGGCTATCACACCGATATCTTTTGATTGCGCCTCGGCACATTCCCGCACGCAACCTGATACTGCCATCTTTATTTTATGCGGAGAACGTAATCCTTTGTACCGCTGTTCCAACTCGATGGCAAACCCCACCGAATCGTGCAGCCCATACCGGCACCAGGTAGATCCGACACAGCTTTTGACGGTTCGCACGGACTTACCATAGGCATGACCACTCTCGAAACCGGCAGCGATCAGTTCCTCCCATATTTGGGGTAATTGGTGTATGTGCGCACCAAAAAGGTCAATCCGTTGTCCACCGGTTATCTTGCAGTAGAGGTTATGTTTTTGCGCAATCTGCCCGATAATAATCAGTTTGTCAGGCGTGATTTCCCCACCGGGTATACGAGGAACCACCGAATAGGTACCCCCCTTTTGGATATTAGCTAGGTAACGGTCATTGGTGTCCTGTATGGTGGCTTGCTTGATGATGAGATCATTCCAGATGCTGGCGAGGATAGAGGCGACTACCGGTTTGCATATTTCACAGCCACTACCCTTCCCCGCCGCATATAACACCTCCTCAAAGGTTTTCAGTTCCTTGATCCGGATGAGGTCATAGAGTTGTTGTCTGGTGTATTCAAAGTGTTCGCAAATTGCCTGCTTAACCATTTTACCCTGTTTTTTCAGGGACTCGGTGATGAGATCCTTCACCAGGGGAATACATCCGCCACAGCCTGTTCCGGCACCGGTACAGCGTTTCATTCCTTCTATATCTGTCACTCCGTGATCAGTCACTGCGGCGCAAATCTTCCCTTTGGACACGCTTTCGCAAGAGCATATAAGTGCCGAATCGGGCAGAGACATCACGCCAGCTCCCCGATCTCCGCTGTCTGGCGGCTCAAACAAAAGCGTTTCCAATTCACGAGGCAAGGCGATGTTATTGAGATAAGTCTGCAACAGCATGGGGTAGGAACGGGTGTCACCGACCAGAATGCCACCCAGCAGCTTTTTCCCGTCTTCCGAAACGTTGATGCGCTTATAGACATCGCGCATCCGGTCCTCAAAGACGAGGGGGCTGTGGGCGGTATCCAACCCGAAAGGATCCCCAAAGCTAGCCACCTCTACACCGATTAATTTCAGCTTGGTGGACATATCGTAAGTCTTAAAGACCTTTTCTGTGCCGGTGAGCCGGCAGGCTACCACATCGGCCATTTCATAACCCGGCGCCACCAGTCCGTAGATCATCCCCTCAAATAAAGCACATTCACCGATGGCAAACACGGAGGGATCTGAAGATTGGAGCTGGTCGTTTACAACAATACCTCCCCGTGGGCCTGTTTTTAAGCCCGCCTGCCGCGCCAATTCATCCCGTGGACGAATTCCCGCCGAAACGACCACCATGTCTGTTTCCAGTTCCGTATTATCGGTAAACTCCATCCATTCTACTTTATCCTTTCCCCTGATCGCTGAAGTGTCTTTGTTGAGGTGTATGGTCACTCCCAGGTGTTCCAGTTTCGAACGCAATAGCGCCGCACCAGTTTCGTCAAGCTGACGTGGCATAAGCCTTGGGGAGAATTCAATGACATGGGTTTCAAGCTCTAGATCCATCATAGCCTTTGCCGCCTCAAGTCCCAAAAGGCCGCCCCCGATCACCGCAGCCTTGCGAGCCCGGAAAGCATGGGCGGTAATACCTTCCAGATCTTCCAGGGTGCGGTACATAAATACACCGAACTTGTCCGCACCCAAAAACGAGGGCACGAAGGGTTGCGAGCCGGTGGCAAAAACTAAATAGTCGTAAGGAAGCCGTACGCCTAAAGCGGATATTATATTTTTTTTGAATTTATCTATTTCTACGACCGGATCGCCAAGGTGAAGACTGATGTGGTGCGCCTCATACCAGTCCGCGCGGCATAGGTACAGATCCTCTACCGTCTTACCCGAAAAAAATTCGCTGAGATGAACCCGATCGTATGCACGATGCTGCTCTTGTCCGAAAATTGTGATTTCAAACTCATTATGGTTGTCCTTTTCTACTAATTTCTCACAAAAACGCTGACCCACCATGCCGTTTCCTATCACAATTACTTTTTTTCGGTAGGAGGAAGAAGGCACCGATTTCATACGTATATAATTTAAATTAATGTTTATATTTTCTATTATTATATTCGTTTTTCACGCAAATCTACGTGAAAAAACTCATATTTTTTTAGTTAATCTATTAAATATTGGCAGTTTTGGCTTAAAATAATCACATATTATATTTTATTATGTGATAATAAGGCGTGTCGCTTGAGAAAAGCTCGCTTTCCCGAGCCACTGAATATCAGCCACCTGCTTATTCATGAGACAGCAAGAGCCCTCTGCAGCAATCGCCCTGGGGTCTTACCACAAGACCCCGGACACTATGGGCAGCGCGCCTTCTTATCTCGACCTTTATCTCACGGATCCATAGGAAGGTTATCAGGAAGCCTGGGCGATATCCAGAAGATGCTGGCTAATACACCAGGCGTTGACTCCGTTGGCGGCACCAGCTGGAAGGAAGCGGATTGATTAGGTTGGGGAGGCTACCGTCTTTTTTGCATCTTACATACCAAAAGCTAAAGACGTTTAGGTTTTACGGCATATCCCGATAAATTCTGGAGACAAGGGAGGATCTTGCCCGCTGACTTACGTGGCAGAGCTTCTAACGGTTGTCAAAATGATGCACTAGATCATATCAAGAAGGACCAGCGAACGCATCCTGTAGATACTGTTTGGCGGCACAATCAAAATCTTTCGCGATCATTTGGTGTCTAAGGTAAGATGTGAGAGTGTAAAATATTTTGTGTAAACAGTCATAGTCACTGTATTAGATTCGACACCTGGATTCAAAGATCGTTACAAATTGATGAAGCAAAAAGCCCCAGTTTTGAAGATGTTGCCCGTTCGTTAACTTCTGGCAAGTTTGCCTGGGCGGGATGCATCTGCTTTGGCTAGTTTGATCCCTGCCTAAGGCAATCGCACTCCATAGTCTGTTCCAGCACTCATCTTTTTTACCTGCTTTTCATAGCACCCATTGCTTACTTAAAGATCCGAATATTTGTATCCCGTATCACAAAGTATGGTTACCATCTTCTTGATCGAAGGATGATGTGTCAGATAATTCAACGCCCCCGCCACATTAGCACCTGAAGAATACCCCACGAAAAGACCTTGTTCATGACTTAATCTCTTGGTGATTTCTCTCACCTGTTCATCAGATACGGTAATTATATCATCGGCCAGATCAGCCCTCCAATGCGGTGGTATGATGCCGTAGCCGGTGCCTTGTATGATATGGGTGGATGACTTCACGGTGCCTGTTTTCAATATCGCTGCATTCTCAGGCTCACAAGCAATACACCTTATATTTTTGTGTTGGGATTTCAGAAACGTAGAAGTGCCTACAAATGTACCTCCGCTTCCGACGGATGCTATAAACGCTTCAATGTCGGGTAAATCATTCCAGATTTCCGGTCCCGTCGTATTGTAATGGGCTAAGACGTTAGAGGGATTATTGAACTGGTCTACGTAGAAAGCGCCATTTCGGGCGGCATATTCCTTGGCCACCTCCCCCGCGTAGGCGATATCATTTCCCGTGACCCTTCCAGGAGTGCCATCCACTTGTTTGGTTAAAACTAGTTCAGCGCCCAACGCCTTTAGCATTCTTCTCCGTTCCGGGCTGTTTCCCTCTGACATGACGGCAACAAACGGATTACCGAACTGCTTGCACACCACAGCAAGACCAGCGCCCATATTTCCGCTCGTCATTTCTACGACCACCTGTCCTTGCTTCAACGCCCCATTGGCATAAGCATCCCTGATCATCTGATAGGCCACCCGATCTTTCACGCTCCCTCCCGGGTGCACAAACTCCAATTTTGCATACAGTCTTCTTCCTGGCTCCAGTTTGTCTAACAACACCAGGGGAGTATTATTGATCAGTGCTAAGGTTCCTTCTTTGATCATGATATTATATTTAGTAAGAATAACGCATTTTATAGGTTTTCTCCTGCGCTCCAATAGTGTCCACAAGCTATTCAGGCAGTACTTCTGCAAACCAATTGTCCGGAAGCCAGATCGGGGACGATGCCGATCACAAGATTATAGGTAGATCAATCATCCTGGCTAGCCAAATCCAATTCCATTTGAATATTCACCCGCTTATAAGGCGAGGGATGCCCCGCTATTTTTCGAAAGCCCAATTTGTGATATAAATTAATCGAGGCCTTTAATATGGTATTCCCCTCCAAATAAATTTTGGAGGCTCCCAGTTGCTTGGCCTTCTTTATGATCTCCCGGCCAAGCAGCCAGCCGATATTTTTCCCACGCGCTTCAGGGGCAACTGCCATCTTTGCCATCTCATAGTCGTATGGCGGATCATCCATTTTAATCAACGCACACACGCCCACCGGTTTATCATGATAAAGCGCCACCAGTATTTCCCCTCCTTTGTCTAAAATATGTGCTTGGGGATTATCCAGGGCTTTATAGTCCGCATCCTCCATTTCAAAATACGTAGAAATCCATTCCACGTTAAGTGACCTAAATACCTCCTTGTATTCAGGCGTATAGGCCACGATCCGGACATTTTTGGCTTCCCTTAGCTTCTTCTGCTCCTGTACTCTCCTGAGCAGTGATTTTTGCGCTAATAAAAACTCCCATTCGGCCACAGCTTCCCACAGATTAAAGGTCGCCTCGTGAATAATACCCTCCACTGCCGCATCCACATCTATGTATAATTCCTTTATTTTTTGTGTAAGCGCCTTCCCCTCGGAAGTCAGGCCGACCATATTTTTCCGTTTGTCCTTTGCCTTAAGATTACCATCTACCAGACCCGCCGCTGTCATTTCCTGAATTATTTTTGACACGGAGGGTTGGGAATGACCGATCTGGGAGGCGATCTCCGTAATGGCACATTGCCCTTGTTCGGACAGTACAAAGAAGACCGGAAACCACTTGGGAGCCAGTTCAATATCATATAACCGATAAATCCCTGAATCGTCCTCGGTGAACCTGGACGTCAACGCCCGAAGGCGGCTCCCCAACGCCATTTTCCCGGTTCGTTCAAATATGTTCATTGCATATAATTAATTATATAACTGGTTATGCAAATATACACGTTTTTTTGTTACCGGCGAGCGCTTACTCTCAAGACCATAAGATGCGGCGCCTCTTCGCTATCCTAATATTAGATGGCCTTGCCACGATAGCCGCAGACGTCGCGGCAGACCGATGGTCGCTATAGCCCTGTAGTCATTTAGCAGGGGACTAGGGACACGGGTGATTAAATTACTCCGGTAGTACAATAGCCCGCAGGCATTCAGCGGAAAACACTCTGAAGGTGAGTCCGGGACAGTGGCACATGAACCAGATCTGGTCACAAGCGATCTTTCGTCCCTTAAAGAAAGGTAAAGGCTGACTTATGTAAGTCAGCCTTTGTTAAAATAGGGTGTCTTTGTAATATTTAACCTTCCGTCAGGCCTATTTTCATCACAATATTAAAACGTTTTCTCCAATTTATGAAATTTATTTCACAGTGCTGTAGAATTAATATCACAGGCCTAATTCCGAACTTCTTAGTGGATAAATCACCAATCGTTAAACCCCAGGCGGATTATCCAGCAATTAAACTGGCGTGCCTTTAGGGAAGACAGGAAGAGGAAAGGTGAGAGGGGATGCTGCTTGCGATAGGCTTTATTGGACTCCGTAAATATTTCCTAATATCTGTGCCAGTGCATTTTCTATTCGTCGTCTCCCCTCCGGCTGATTGATGTCTATGCCGCAAAATGTACTTCCATTCACCTTGGCATGCAAAGCGAGATAGTATATTCCGGCGATTTGTAAGGCCAGCGTGGCTGGCAGGTCATAACCCGTATCAACTGAGTGTTTAGTAAGTTTAAAAAGCTGCTCTCCTACTTTCTCTCGTTCGTCGGAGACCTTCCTCATAATTTTGTTCTTTTCACTGATCTCCCATTGAATACTCTTTCGGAAGGCTTTATTATTTAATACATTATCCAACTGCCCTTTTAATATGGCCAAAATATCATGCTGCGTGAGCGGCTTCTGCTTCTCAAGCAATAGGGCAATATCCTTGTTATGGGCCGGGACCCAGAAATCATTCTCTTTAAAATAACAATCTATCAGATTGTTCAGGGATCCGAAATACAGATAGATCAATTTCCTGTCCACATTCGCAGCAGACGCAATTCTCACCGCGTTGAGATTCGCATGCCCTTCTTTGGCAAAGACCTTTCCGACGGCCTGGATAAGTTTTTTTCTCGTACGCTCTTTATTGCGTATGGGCCCATGAGTCACCTTTCTTTCCTTTTTTTTTGGCGTATCCGTTGTCTTTCTCTTCCCCATGGTTGTACGATTTACCTGCAATATCCGGTTTCTTATTCAAATATTCAATTCCGCGCAATGCCGTACGCATATATTGAGAGTAATCCCGCACGCTTCCCCGGATCACAACACTCCTTACCGATTATTTATTTATCTTTAGTAGGATAAAACTCCACGAAATGGCTTCGGTTCAGGTAAGATACATTGTCCAGGATATGGATGCAGCCATTGAATTCTATTGCCAACATCTTGGTTTTAAAGAAGTGATGCACCCCTCTCCTTTCTTCGCCATGCTGTCGCATGGTGACCTTCGGCTGGTACTCAGCAAGCCCAATAACGGGCCTGGCGGAGGGCAGGCCATGCCCAGTGGAGAAACGCAGAAACCGGGTGGA
>Ga0164242_10004063_pt1 | contig 16490 bp, 10 predicted proteins | sample OricomgcompostMG_FD_108783 | JGI IMG/M metagenome (GOLD analysis project Ga0164242, IMG submission 108783) | Miracle-Growth compost microbial communities from Emeryville, California, USA - Original compost - Miracle growth compost (MG) ...
ATCCGAGTGGAGCCCCCGGCCTCGAGCGGGATGTCGTACTTGAGCTCGTCGTGCAGCGACTGCGCGCGCTCGATGGTCTGCGTGAAGACGAGGAAGGGTGGGCGGAGCGGCGGGCCGGTGTCGTCGCCTGATACGGGGTGGAGGAGCTGGCGGAGGGCGAGGAGCTTCCCTGGCTCGGTGGCGGTGTAGATGAGCTTGTGGGTGATGTTGGGGACGGCGGTGTCTTTTAGGCCGACGACGAGGCGGATTAGGGGCCGCGTGGTGAGACCTAGCTGCTCTGACCTCTTGCTGGCCTGTTTTGTAATCAGCGTCTCGACGTTGGAAGCCATTGTCGCGGACCAGCATGTCAGCCGGAGCTCTGGGTTGGTGCAGGCTTTCCAGAGTGCCTTTGTTTGCTTTTGGAAGAGGGGGTCGAGGAGGACGTCCGCTTCGTCGAGGATGAGTGACGTGACGCTTGGAAGGGCCTTCTTGGGGCCTGATCCTCCTCCGGAGAGGTAATTGAGAAGGGATTTAGGGGTTGCCACTAGGATATCTGGGGTCGCCGTCCATTTCGGTGCCGCATGGAGATCGCCCTTGGATGATTGATCGTTGTCATGTTCGTCGTCCGAACCGGCCTCGGAAACGTCACCGGGCTCACTCTCGTCGTCCGTGTCGCTCTTCTCATCTTCTTTTAAATCCTCGGCTGTGATATGCAACCCCTTTCTCATGGAATATATCCGGACACCGGTACCAATGGCCAGTTTCCGTCCTTCGTTCACGATCTGGCTCGCGAGTTCTCTCGTTGGCGCAACGACGATAGCGCTAAGTTCGTGCTCGTTGGCGTCGGAGCCTTGCTGTGCCTTTCTCTGGATGGCGCTTGCAATAGCAGGAATCAGGAAGGTTATGGTTTTCCCGCTTCCAGTCGGGGCCACAGCCATGAAATCGATCCCTTTGCTGGCATCAATCTCGCCCGCCTCGGCTGACTTCTCCAGCGCAATCTCGGGACGGAGCAGCAGTGGTAAGCTCCCCATTTGGACCTCGGTCGGCTCCCTGAACCCCTGCTTTGTAACATTCTCAACCAACTGCGGAGAGACGCCGTATATCTGCTGCAGTTCCGGGAACGCCCTCAAGGGCTGTGGGTATAGCTGCTTCTTGTCATCCTTGCCCTCGGTCTTGACCGGTGTTTCCTTCTTCCTCTTCTTGCTGACTTTCGCCGACTTCTCTGCACGGCCCGAAAGGATGGTGAATTTCAGTCTGTGAGACCGTATTAACTGCCTGCATTCGTCCTCGTCGAGCAATTTGAACTTTCGCTTCGAGGGCACCGGCGCGGGTTGTTGCTTGATCGCCACTTCGCTCTCCTCAACCGTGGGCTCCTTCTTTGTAGCGAAGAAGTCCAATTCCGCGTCGTCTACCGCCTCGGAAATTTCCGGCGCCTCCTTGTTTCTCTTCCTCTTCTTCCCTTTCCTCGGACCGACATCGTCGTGGAAGAACTGGGCGTTAGAGCGATTGCCGGCAGAAGGAAGGTTGGTCGCTGCAGGCGTCTCCCCCGGCCTACCAGAGGTCTGCCTGATGCCTCGGGTGAGGATCTTGAGGATATCCATGGTCGGTTCCTCACTGATGAATTAGGACGCGGAAAACGGGCTTGTCAAGCCTCGATGTTGAAGACTTGCAAATCGCGGGCAGAAATAAAAAATTCTTAGCTCGACAAGGATTCGAGCTTGCCGGTAGCGGCCCCACATTGCCGAAGGTGGGGCTCGGATCGGAGCTTGCTTTAACTTCCATTCAGGGTCCTGCGTTTTATAAGTTAATTGACCCTTTACAAGTACATACCTACCTTAGTTGTTGGCATTATAATTGCGAGTTACAGGCAAGGTCAATGATGATGACTTGTATTATAAACACCACACACTGGTATTTATGGGGTATCGGAATATTCAATAAATGTACAACCTTACGGCGAGACTCTATTGCCTCGAACATCTAATCGAGCATCTTCCACGCGCCTTGAAACACCGACAACGCCGTTGCTGGCTAACATCGAACAAAAACACAATATTCCCATAATACGGACTACGAGGAGAGTCCACCTATTTTCCTCGCTTAATTAAGGCGCGGGCTCTTCCTCCTAGTAGCGCTCTGCGAAAACACGCTCGGCGGCAAGTTCTCGCTACCCTCGTACGCGACTGCCTGCTTCTTCGCGTGTCGCGTCATAGGCGGCTTCATCGATGTTGTGCTCCGCTTGAAGAGCGGCATGGTGGTGTTCTCCTGGATCGCCGGCATCGACATGGTGCTTACCGACGGGTCGAATAGGATGTTGCCCGTCGTCAGGTTGGGGTTCACCTCGCGCAAGCTCATGCTAATAGTATCGCGCGAGTGGGAGGATCTCGGCGAAGGCGGTTGGGGTATTGAACTTGGAGAGCCTAACAAGTCCAGGTCGTTGAAAATGACGGGCGCAGCTTTGCTTGGGCTCGGCGCATCATGAAGTCCGGCAACTAGCACCTCGGGAGCTTCTGTGCGCGGTAGCTCCGTCGGATACTGGTATGACCTCTTTTCCGGAGTTTCCCCAGTTGGCTCATACTCGCGCAATACCGTGCTATTGATATCGTCCCTGAGGTTGCTGAGCGGGCTGCATATGTTTTCTCCAAGAGGCAGCAGTGCGTCCTTGAGTTTCCGAGAGTCTGCCTCCATGTCGTCCCCAAGGTTCCGGACCCTATCAAACGTGTTCGTAAAGTGGGTTGAGATGTTGGAGAATGAATTCTCGACCGTTTTGGACAAGGATTGTATGGATTCAGCATGCTGTTGGTGATGTTCGCCGTTCTCAGACCTGGCACGGGTTACGAAGTCGTCCAAGTCCTTCATCTGAACGTCGAGATCATTCTTCTGCTCGTCAACTACACGGATCGTCTCTATGTGAACCGATTTTGCCGTGTTCTGTATAGAAGTACTGTGTTCATTGGCGGCCTGCGACATATTTGTTAGCAAGATACTCAAGGTCGTTTGTGGGACGTGAGGACATACGCTCCAATCATCCTTCATCTTCTTCTTCAGCGCAGCCTTCGATTTGGAGACGTCATCTAAGAGCTGGCTGCCCTTGTAACCCCATGCGTCCATTCCTTCTGAGTATTGAGACACGCTTCCCTTGAATGCCTGATTCGACTCCGCTACGGTCTTCTGAATCAGCGCAGCCTTTCCGGAGAGACGTGATTCCTGGAGTTCCGCCTGGGAAGTGATTAGGGTGGCGATTTGTGTTAGGAGTTGTTGGCGTTCCTTGGCTGCTTCTTCCCGCTCCTGTGTGAGAACATCCTGGATCCGGTCCGAGACAGATGCATTGGACTGCACAATAGCATCGCTCGCGCATTCGAGTTGATGTCTGAGCCTATCAGATTCAGTCTTCTGGGCGTTGATGTGCCTGAACAGGTCCTCAAAAATGGACTTGAAGTCCTTCCCGAGGGAACTGTAAGATAAATGTAGCTGAGTGCCGTTAGCGAGAGTGTGTACGTCGATGAGAGACAAAAAAAAAGGGGGAAGTACCTGGTTGTGGAACGTTGTGAGCTCGCTGAGAACATCGGCGGCAATCCTCTCAGCGGCCGTGGCAATTGCCTCGAGGCTCTCTCCAACGCGGTGTTTGATATTGTCCCGGACGACTTTGATCTCCTCCAGTACATTATCCATCTCCTCTTTCGACTTGTCTTTCTGGTCCATAAGGTCCTCCTTCGACTGGCCGAACTGAGTGAGATTTTCTTCGATGAAGTCTTGCGTCGAAGAAAGCTTCCGTAGCTCCCCTTGGACAAATTGCTGCATTTTGTCCGATACGCTGGATATGTGTTCCTCTTGGTCCTTCCGGAATTCCTGGATGCGCCCCTCAACAAGTTCGGTGACATTTGATACCTGATTCTGTGACATTTCCCAGGCGCTGCGGTTTAGACTCTGCAAGTCTGACTTCCGTTTGCTCTTAGCGCGAAGGGCGCCCACATCCGCAACGGTTGACCTCAAAGTAGTAATAAGTTCCCCGCCTAGAGCCGTGAGTTTCTCTTCCGTCTGCTGGTGTGCCTTTCGGATGTGCGTCTCTTCCGCGAGAGTCTTCCGCGTGGCTGCTAGCACAAGCTCCGTCTGGTCCAGGACCTCTTGTGTGTTGTCTAGCTGTGTTTTCGTCCCCTCGTGCTCTTTTTTAAGTCCCATGAAGCTCGAGGTTAAAGTAAAGAGCTCTTGTACTTTATTTCGAAGGTTAGCTTCCAGTGTCTCAATCTTGGCCGATTGTTCCTCCGTCAATATTCGCCGAGACTCGTTCTGGACTGTGATCTCCTCGTATGTCTCGTTGGAGAGGTAAACGCCGTTGCGCTGTCGTGTTGCGATGAGCTCGCTCTTCAGCTTCTCGATCTCGGTACTGAACTCACGAAGGAGGGTCTTTTTGTGAATCATGGCATTGATCTGTGGTTTGTTGCGGATATTTTTGGCCCGGAATGCATAATCTAAGGTAGAGATTGTTTCCTCGAGGTTGCTCTTGGCGGGCGATATTGTCGCAATGATGCATGTTTTGGTCCGTCCCCCCAACGAGTCCTGCAGTAGCCGGGTAAGCTTTGACTCTCGGTAAGGGATGTGGGCGCTGCGATCAACGAGGGCGTTGATGACACGACCGAGGGTGAGAAGACTCTTGTTGATGAGCCCAGCCTCTGCGGCACGCTTGTTCTCGGCCCCGGACCGTTGGATATTTTCGCTTCCTGCAAGATCAACCAAGTTCAGCTTTCCAACGCAGAGATAGTCCTCGCCGTTCTCCGCAGTCTTTTTGGCGTGGACGGTGATCGTGAAGACCGTGTGGCTTCGACTGCTCAGATCATTGCACTTAGTGGCAGCAACTTGCCGCCTCACGCTGCCCTCTTGAAGCCACTTGAGGCCCTCAGTTGCGTTGGTGATATGCCTCTCCTCCATGCCCTGAACCACGGTTGTAGCGTGGCCTTTCCGAGAGTTGTCGTCGTAGATTTTGAGCTTGGTGCTCTCGTCAGGAGATAGAAGGTCGCGCAACTCCTCGTTATACAACTCGATAAACGAACAGCGGACACAGTTTTCCGTGTCGTCGATCTCTAGTTGGTTGAAAAGGGCGTGTAGTACTCGGGGGATGATGCCGGCCCCATCGGATAGGAGACCAAGGGTATCGCTCATGTCTCCGGACATCGTATACGTTTTCCCCGTGCCTGTCTGTCCGTAGGCAAATACGGTACAGTTGAATCCGGTAAGCATCTGTAATTGATATCAGTATACATGAAAAGGCCTTGGGGTTAGGATCTGTGCGAACATACCTCGTCGAGGATGGGTTTGACAACATCGTCGAAGAGCATGCTCTGGTCCGCTGCCGGCGAGAAGACGCGATCAAAGTTGTACGTCTTGTTGCTTAGAGCGTTTGGGCCCATGGAAAGCTCGACGAGCTTTCCATTCACGCCCTCGGACGACACCACCACAGCGCTGTTTTCTCGCAGCTCACGTTCGTTTCGCCCTCGGCAGCGGACCACGACATTGATATTGGTCGATTCCCCCTCACCCACTTCAAAATCACGCTCCTTGCGTTTTGTCCCCGCTGTGAGAGTGGACGACACAGACTCGGCTGGAGATGCGGCACCAGCCCGGTCGATTCGTGATGCGATGGTGCCTTGGCGACCAAATGCCTGCCTCGCTGTTGAGACGCGTCTGCTGGGTCGCATGCTTGCGCGCGGAGCGGTCTTGGACCGTTGGCCCGGCGCCATGGAGGAGGTGGCTCTGCGCTCCATCAGAGGAAGTCTCGGGTCGTCTCTGTGGATATATCTAGAACGGTCGGTAAGGTATGGTCGTTTGTTGATCTGCTAATTAGGCCTCGTTAGGAGTCTCGCCAAAACCAAAATCTGGTTGTAAGGAAATAAAACCCGGTACTTTGTCTCTAAAGTACGGACGGAGAGGTCTTCGAGGCGGCTCTGCTGGAGGCCCTGGTTGATGCTGCAGGGTAGGAGGGGGGTTCGTCGGCAGACGGGGGTGGTCGGTTAATCGCCTGGTGCTTGTCAACATTGATTTGCTCCTTGTTGGGGAGTATTGCATCACTGGGGTAACCAGGTTGGTGGGGCTTGCCTGCCAATCGGGAGTAGGTACCTTGGTACTTACTGTGGCACAGAGAGGGTAGGTGCACTCGAGTGGACCCCCGCCTTTTTGTGCAGCCCGCAAATGACGTCTCAGATGCCCCACCACGTTCCAGTCACCACCGAACATCACGAGCCTCTCGCGGGAGCTCCTGTCCCTCAAGGTTGCACATTCTTAGTCCTTCAACTGACTGCACTTCTCTCGACATCAAGCCCCTGGTTCTTTCTTCTCCATTCTTGTATCTTTGGAACTCATCATCTGCTTCTCGGACACAGATGAAGACATTATAAGCAGGGCCACCTCGCTTTGGGTAGGTACCGCGCTGAAGCTGCCCCCGCCTTCTTGTTGCCGGCCCCCGACGATCTTCGCAACCATGTCGCTCTTCTCTGCTCAGCTTCACCCCCAGCGCGCCCTGGGGTTTCTAGGTGGGTAACGTTCCCTTGGCCTCTTTTTTGTATTTGATAGTCTCCCAACTTTCGCACGCGGTGAACTAACGCACTCGCCTCGCCTTAGTGCTCGGAGCTTCCCTCCACGACATCCTCACCCGTCTAAAGGCCGAACCTCAAAGATTCCCGAAGCTAGAACTGTTTTACACGCCAACCAAACCGCTTGAAGCTAATGTTGCTGTAAACCTGCCGGCAAATGGTATCCGACTGAAGTTCGATGGACCAGAACAGCGACTGCGGCTTATAGAGGTCTTGGACTTCACGAAGAACCACATTGTCCTCAAGCCTAGCAACGAAAAAGATAGGGATCTCGTCCGACCACCGAATACGAATCCGGGCCCGGGTCAAACCGCCGACTTACCTAAAGGCCCTACCTTCCGTCATATTTATCACCGTTTCCTAGGGCCGACATACCCTGGGGAGTTCATCCCTCTAGCTTCGCAACCAGGGTCGGGACTTTACGTTTTGTCATACCCAGGGGTTGCTTTTACATTTCCCATGTCGGAATCAGAATACTCGTCAGGAAAGGACAACGTGGCCCTGATGTCCTCGTCAGGAAGCCAGGTCGCTACATCCATGGCGGTCTTCTCTGGGAATTCTTGGGCCGAAGCGCGGGGCAAGCTCTGGACGGAGGTTCTTCCCAGTGTTAAAACATTCACCCCGCTTGCTAAGGGCAAAGACGTGAGCCCGGATGAGGTGTCCCTAGTACGGATACACGGGGGCGGAAAGCTCCAACTATTCCGCCGGTGGAGTGACAGCTCTACCTGGATCACGCTAGGAGAAACCACACCGCAGGACCTCGTAGCAGAGCTTGGCCCGCCAGATGCCATATACCGGAAGAATGACCAGAAGATGTACATACACAAAATCCGAGCCGCCAGCGATAGCATGGCCAGACCTAACGGGAACGACCTAAAGCGGCAGGACGATCTCACCGATACTGACCAATCATCAGCACACAATACCTCGGACGACTATGATTCTAACGAAGACGCCGTCGAGGATGACGCAGCAAACATCTCTGGGGAGTGTTTCTACAATTACTTCTACCTGGGATTCGACATCCTCGTCTCAACTCCGGTTATCCCCTCACGAGCCCCACCTTCACAGAGTGCAGACAGCTTGCCAGCGAAAGGAATCATACAGGTGGCTCCGGATCAGCTTGTAGCCACAAAGATGATCCTGCACGGCAATGTTCCGGGGTCATACCCATTTAACAGGCATCGCCGCTGCCGTTGGGAGATTCACTACCTGACGAAGTCCCCGGATGGCCCAGTAACTAACTCCGAGGAACCATTTCCAGTGATTGCGGAGCGCCTGCGAGACGAGTGGAAATCGATTTACGCCTCGGAAGACGAAGCCAAGCAACAGCAGCGAGGCATGGTTCTCAACAGGGGCTGGGGTGACAGTCCGGGGTCGAGCTGTGAGTTGCTCGGCGGTTGGGAAGAAAGCGAGCGACGGAAACCCGGTTCTAGTGCTGGCGCTGGCGGCAAGAAGTTTGACGGTAGCGAGGATTCGACAACTACGCTGTATGGGTTTCCCGGGCTGGTATTTGAGGTGTTGAGGAATGGCTTTGTGAGTGCGGTAACGGCGTACTGATAACCCGGACAACCTTGGGTATGGTGTTTTAACGGGGATGTTGGGATAGGCATCATTTTGCTGTTTTATGATGAACGAGGTCGGCTTGTGTGCCTCTGGTGTTTAATGGTCCGCATATTTGGACGGAGCGCTAGCTGAATGAAGCTCTCCGTGTAGGTAGAATAGGGTAGTACTGCCCAACATAGAGTGGGCATAATTACTTGTCCGACATCGCAGACGAGCTGTCGTGTTATGTACCTTTTGTCCCGTGTTGCGAATACTTGTTGTGCCATGCCTAGTACAGTATTCGCTGTATGCGTAGATAAAAGGCTCGAGCCCTCATGTGGAGCTGGAAGGAAACGGGAAGGATTCCCGTCTTGATCGGCGATTGCCGCGACCGTCCAAAACGCCCACGTTTGGGCTACTCTGGCCAGGCCCCACAGGGCCCACAAGCCTGAACAGGGGGAGCCGGGCTGCCCCAATCGACCTGCCGCACCGTTGTCAGCTGCGAGGCAAATGCGTCGTCACGACGCGAAAGTGTCGATCCCGGATTTTAAGTCGGCACTTGACGAATAGCATCGGTACAGCAAACTGTACGTAGTACATTCACTTCCTGCGCCCTTCACATGGGAAAACCCGCACCTCGAACTCGACGACCCCATCCTCCTCCGTCCCCGAACCTGAGCTGAAACTCGAAGAAAGCTGCAAAGATGCGCAATCGTATATCATCTTGACATCGACCTTTACTTGCGAGGCGGTCACATGTGAAGAAAGGGGGCAACCACAGCGATGAGTGACCGCGATGGGAGCCCTCGGCCCGGTGCCCATACTCGTCGAGGGGCCAAACAATCGACTGGCCATCTAGAACCAGAGAGAGAAGCTGGAACCAGCTTCAGCCCAGGGGATGCGAATATGCACGGGAACTCATTCAACGGCCCCGACCCAGCTTCGCCGTCGATGCAGACAGCTCCTGACGACATTGGCATAATCCAACCCAAAGCCCGACGAACCCACATCCCGAACGATGACGAGAGGAGACACTCCAAGGGGGTCCATCGCCCTCACAAGCATAGATCAAGCGGCGCTTTCTTGCTCTCCGACCCCCTGTCCAACGATTCTCGTCGAGACCTACGAACACAATCCTATACGCGGGGTCGATATGCCGTTGAGAGCCACGGGGAACGGCTGGCCTCCCATACACCCGAAACATCGCATTCGGGCGGTTTGCATGCGAGCGATGAACAAAGCCTGGCGTCGGAGGGCACGCCGCCGCGGACCGGAAGACCTTCTGAGTCGATCAGCATGGTCAACCGAAACTCCTCGGCTAACAGATCTACATCCGGTCCCCCCCAGGGGCCGAGTGCGCCTCCCATGGACCTGGACTCAACACAGATCGTGAATATGGCCTTGAGTCTGAGCGAGACGAGACGGCTGGCATCTAGAAGGAATGTCACGCAGCACGTATCTCCAAGGCTCGAACCTTTACCGAACCACGCTGCAGGGGGTAGCCTTAGGCAGCATCTCCAACAGCAGAGGCGAATATCCGGGAGGGCTTCCCCGAAACCTGGGGCGCTGGCAAGAGCCCCGAAGCTGAATAGTCCGCTCCAACCTTCGTTTGACCTGGGCCACGAGGGGAGTTATCGATACCACTTCTCGAAATCGAGTCTCTCGAGGGCACAGAAAGCTAAGGACTACCTCGAACTTCTTGCTCAACATAGGCGGCTCCTGGACCTCGTGCCGCCTTTGGAGTCAAACCAAGCTGGACGGCTGTCAATAGCTAGCCGTCCTAGTACACCGAGCGGGTCTGCCCAAAGCTCTACTCATACCCCTGCCGATATGGGAGGACCGCTTGGTAGACCCTACAACCCTCTGCAGTATATCCGGAATCGCAAAGTTAGAGCACGAGAACGACAGGCTATTGATAGCGAAGCTCAAGGATTTAACGATGTCCTTCGAGTAACAGAATGGGTGGATGAGGCAGCTAGATCGGCGGTTTCTGGATCGGGCACCGTCCTGTGGAATGGTTTACCATCTTTTCAAACTGCCGACGAGGCGACGACGGAGGCTTCGCCCCCATCCAACTCTACAATGACGAATTTGTCAGCGTCAAAACCAAAACGGCCGAGGGTTGACTGGGTGATTGATCCTGCGGACATGATCGCTGATTTATATTGGCTCGAACAGGGCGATCATAAAATGCTGGTCGAGGACCGCCAATGGAGGCGAGTCTTCCCGCAGGATCCTGAACTGTACAGGCCGCTGTCACGCCAGACCGATGATAGCGCCCCGGTAATCTCTCAAGCTGGTCCGGCCTCGGAACCGTCAAGTGTCAACGCACCTCCTGACCCAACAATCGCCGACCCCAAGGCCACAAAGGGTGAACATGAACATGTTCTCAGCAGTGCCCGTGAACGAGCCCAGCAGAAGTTGCATGCTCTCAGAGGTTTACATCATCGCCACAGCAGCTCCATCCATAACCATGATTTTCTACGTAATCGTCGTGGTTCTCTATCGGATGCATCTGTCACTGATGACGAACGGCGGCAGAGATCCAGGAGTGGAACAATAGCGAGCAGCGGCAAAGACATTCTAGAGAAGCAGATGATGGAGATGATAGCGCGAGAGAAAAGGGAGGAAGAGCTGAATGGCCGTCGCGATGCCCGAGCGGCACAACAGCAGCCATTACCCAGCGACACGATGTCACCCGAGGAGGGGAGGGTTGCACCTTCGACGATGTTTAGCCGCGCACCGAGTCACAAGAGAGAGAACTCTATCGCCGAAGCGAGCGAGACGGAGAGGAAGTATCGTAAATTGAAACAACGTCCGTCATCGCCACAGCGCCCGAGTCGGGCGAGTCTAGAAGTGCCACGGTCTGGGAGGCGGCCCTCATTCGATTACGACTCTTCGGTGCCCAATTCCCCAGACATCAGGCCAACGCGAAGCAACCCTTTTGTCCCTGCTATAGGCATGGATCTTACACCCGCGTCAAGCAGACCAAGCTCACCCAACCGGAAGCCCCTTTCTAAAGTGAAGAGGATATTTCGTGATCGCAGTCGCGAACGACGTGCAGACTCCCCCAGGTACGGCAAAGACGACAGCCCGGATATTAATCAGGGACATGAGGTGACACGTGAACCTCTATCTATGGAGAAGTTGCGGACGCAATCCCCACAGAGGGACTCGCGGAGTCCAGTTCGCAAGGTCACGTCTAGAGAGACCGACAGCAGCCACAAGTCGCATTGGAGCATCAGTAGTACCAAATATCGTGGAGACGAGGCGAGCCCTGGAATTCGAGGAATGCTCAAGGGCCCACGAATTGATAGCGTGCTACGCAGCGGCGTTTCCAAGGTCGGCGATCTTATATGGCGGAAGGAGACCGAGGCGCAGTCGTCCGGCAACTCTTCCGACGAATCTGAGTTGGAACCAGCGAGGGGTCTCACAGACAAGCATGCTGTCGCATCACGGTCGCCATCCCAGCGGCGGAATGACGTTTCTGGCAAGCATAACGGGAAGTCGTACCTTTCGATCATGCCCTCATTTGCCCCGTCTTCGGAGTCACATGTGAACCTGAGTGGTGATCAGGACTCGCTTTCTGTCTCAGGACCGCCCTCGCGACCACCCAGCCGCCGGTCACCCCGTTTCGACCGTCTCAAGCCGCCTAGGATTGATGTCCAAACGACACCGACTAAAACGACGCCACCTGGCCCCGGCATCCGCTTTTCCCAAGACCCCGACGCGTCGGATGTCGAATCTCGCAAGAGCAGCTATGCGGAAGCCGTGCGAGGAGCCGATGCACGCCTGCACGCCGCCCTCGCACTTCCGAGACAGCGCCAGTTTTCCACGGCCGCGGGAGCGAACAGGTGCTGGTCTATCTCCGACCGTGCCACATCCCAAGCCTCCGCTCCGTTCTCCAGAGCTGAGATCGCCCGTCTGCGCGCCCTTGTCCTGAGCTCTGGTATTATGGCCATGGAGATTGACCGGCGCGCCAAGACGCGCCGTCTCCTGGGAGATCCGAACCGGCCCGACGACGAGGGGTCATCACAAGTCGGGGGTAGCCCCGCTGGCCATCGGGCCGTCGTCACATGGAACACGATCGCTGGGTTTGCGCCCAACGCCCACACGCGCACCAACATCCTGTCGCGCCCCACGGCACCGACGGAGTCGTACCCGCTTGCGGCGCAAATCCTGGGCGCGTCGGTCCAGGGGGCCGGGGAGGAGTGGCGAGATGCGGCGGAGGCGTTCGCGGCAGAGACATCGCCGGCACTGCGTGGTAGGGTCGAAGCCTTGAGAGAGAAGGTGCGCGACCAGTCGGAGATGACGCGAGCGGCGGCGGACGAGGCGGACGAGCTGAGCCGCGACCTCGCCGTTGGGCAGCGTCTGCAGGTTAAGAGGGTCGTCGACGTGATTGAGAAGATGCTGAGGAGGAGGAGGCGACGGTTCAGATGGTTGCGTAGGGCGGGGTGGCTGGCGCTCGAGTGGGTGCTTGTCGGGTTTATGTGGTATGTTTGGTTTGTGGTGATGATCGCGAGGGTGTTCTTCGGTGTGGGGAAGGGGGTTGTTAGGGGGGTGAGGTGGTTGCTGTGGTTGTAGGCTTTGACTTGGTTTGTTGCACCAGCTACCTTTCTTGCTGATCGAGTGAGGCCGCGCCGTTCTGCATGGCATGGTTGGAAGCATGGAGTTGGATCTTCCTTTTTTTGTCTGGACTGCTAACTGGAAGCATTGGGATGCAGAGAATGGGCTTTGCACATATCATTCGGATAGGGCGCTGCTGCATGGCCTTGATACCCGCCGCGAATACCTTTTTCTTTTTTCTCGTTTTTCATGATCATTTCCTTACCAAGCACACTTATGACAACGATACACTCGATTTAATTCCACACACTGATGGGAAGGGGGGATCATAATATCCTTAATTACTCGTTCCTAGTCATCTACGTATATTCTACAATAAACGTCCTCTAAACACATCATGGTTGTGGATTGCTTGCGGGTATCCTATATTTGGCCAGTGCTGGGAACCGCTACTTGAACGGATCTTACATTCTACCTACCTAACCTAGGTAGAAACACAACTATAGTTTCAACCAACTCATCCTGTCACTTCAGCTACGATGGAAAGGTATAGACGTCCCGTTCTTTAGGTTGTTGGTGCCAGCTCAATTGTATGTTGGAACACCTCTGCATGTATGTTCTGTTACCCCCCCGGACCAGAATCGAAGGCTGTCTATCTTTACATTGAGCGGTCTACTACAAAGTTATTACCGTAAAACCTCCTTGACAAAAGAAAGATGAATGCCCCTGTAAATGTTTCTACTCGATCCTCTTCTTGCCCTCCTCCGCATTGAGGTATCTCGAGGTGCTCAATCCCCGTTCGTGCTTCGCTACCAACGGCCCCAGTAGTTTGTCTTTCCGAACCTTGGCAATGGTCTCATGGTAGCCTTCGATAGCCCAAGGGCGAGGATTTAGTCTTGGCCAGTTGACCTAATTCGCAGTTAGCAATTCACCGGGCGGTTGAGTTCCTAGGGAATTGTGGGGGGCGGCAGGGGAAACTTACGTATAGCATCCCGTTGTTGATGACAAAGTAGATACACCAGGCTGCTATGAGGGTCCAGAAGATGATGAATAGCCGCATGGGCCAGATGGCAGAGTCGGGTAGACGCTTGGAGAAAGCGCCGACGAAGGCGAGGAATAAGCTGAAGGCAGCAGCGTAGGGAACGCTCTGGATGATGAGGGGCCTTCGGTCTGCAAAAATAAAGCTCGTCCCAATGTTCGAGGTTGCGGGGAGATACGTCCCGAGGAACAGGTCGAACCCGTCCTGTCTCGGACCGTCGAGGAAGTTATTTTTGCAGTACCGCGTTATTGCAACATTGCCGTCCTGCATAGCACCACCCTTGGTCCGCTTGCCCAACCGGGTAAGATCCGTCTTCATGGCACCGGTGCCAGAATAGCTCTTGGATACCACGTCGGCGTTATCTGCCCAGATGTTCCGGAACAGAAACTCGAACGCCGGGTCCTCGTCGACGAAGCGGGACCCGCGCTCCATGATCCCTAGGTCGACAAACATGCGGTCAAGAGTCCAGCGGGCGAGGAGACTCTGCACGACATTTGTGCGATCTAGGCAGTCCATGCAGTTTGACCTTACCACGCTTGTCTGGAGGTTGCGCACTTCCAGGCGGCCGTCGATGTGGCTGGCGGGCATATCGACGGCTCGGAAATACTGCTGTGCGACAAGGGCTTCATGCAGCTGGTCGACGAGGCGTTGCGCCCGATGCATCTGGAGGCCCTTTGTCTCGGCGTGGAAGTCGAAGTATATGTAGTGTAACCGGTCAAGGGCTTTCTGCTTGTCTCCAGACTCGATGATATGGAATTTCTCCTCCGTCAACTCGTCTGCCTGCTTGTGTTCCTTGGGCGACGTGACAAGCATATCGACTATCTTCTGGTAGGCTTCCTTGATGGGTTTCTCGCGGCCCTTTTGGTTGACCAAGTTCACAAGGTAGTTGTCTCCGTAGATCCGAACCTGCTCCTCGAAATGCGCCTTTGCTGCGGGAACTGCAGCTTCGATGCTGCGGACCTGGAGTTTTGGCGTGTATTTCAGGTTGTTTATTTCGGTCCAATACACCGGCACACTTCCACGGGTCTGGACATAGGACAAGATCTGCATCTCCTTTCCGTCCGAACCAAGCTTCCCGCTCTGCATGTCACCACTTCCGGCAAATCCGCCAAGGCCTCTCCCGTCGTTGAGAATGAGAACCTGTTCGGTCTCGTTGTAATTCGAGACGTGACCCTCCTCGTCAATACCGCGGGAGAAGTATCTCGTTCCGGCGCGATGCCGGGACCGTCGAGTAATGATTGCGATGGTCAGAGGCGTGCCTTTGAAGTGAGTCGGGCGAATCTCGAGCATCCCGAACATGACCGGTAGGATGTACGGGTCGATCCCAGGCTGTGGTGCAGGATGCCCTCGTCCACCTTTTGTCCGGAAGTCGATCAGGTCGGACTGAACGAACCGGTTCCAGAAGAAGCGGTCGTCGGCCCTCATCCATAGCGGGTTGGGTTGGTCGTGCTGCGCTTGTCGTTGGAAGCTGTTCGTGAGGTCGACCGAGTACGAGAAGTACATAGGGCCGGACTTGATGTTGGTCTTCAGCAACGCCAAGAACCTGTCCTCATCGGGGTCGTGGATCTGGCGCTCGCGCAGCGGGAGGAATTCGGTGGATATGACCTTGTACACCATGTGCCCCTTGAGTCGGCCAACCGGCTGCGCCTTGTTGATCAGGATGATGTACTTGTCTATAGACGTCAGCTGCGTTGCCCGCCAGGTGGTGGAGGGGAGGGAATCAAAAGGGGGGAGCCTCACCTAATCTAAGCCCAATCATGCCCAGGATACCGGCGACGCTGGACACGCGGGAAACCCGCTTCCCGGAGAGTAGCGATCCATCGACGAGGCGGATGTCCCCGGTCGGGCGATCGATGCTTAGCACCGGCGCGTTCGGGGAGGACGGCGAGGTAAAGGTGTACGAATCCGAGGCGACCTGGACATTAATGTCCCGGTAAGGGAGGGTCATCTTGACGGATTCTCCTGTGTGCTAAAGAAAGGAGTTCTAGCGAATGTCGAATCCCATCACCGGCGAGTTCCCGTACTTGTCGCAATAGCAAGGAAAATAGCAGGTTTGGGAAGCTTGGGATTTCGAAAAGTAAGCCACAGGCGGAAACTCAACACGTAGTCGCAGCGCCCTGTTCGAAACAGTCCACTAATCGTTAGTGTCAGTCTCGCTGGTTGGGGACTGTGGCCAGAAGAGTACAAAGTACCTAGGTACTTAGGTACTTTTGCTGTATCACGTGAGATTACTTCCGTGCACAGGACCCTTCAAAAGTCTTTCCACTTCCAACCCACCTTGTATATGGCTCTTGGGCTGCCAACTATCTACTCTTAACACCTTGGTTGAAGGCCTTAATAATACTCCTTGGAAAGAGGACATACATTCGAACAGGAGCTCTACATTGGGTATGCAGTATCAAGTCTGTACCTTGACAGCAATACCGTTGTCTTGGAATAAGACAGAAGCCCAATCGCCTTTTCCGTCTAGGCAACTATTCACTATTCTCCGAGTGACGACCCAACAGCAGTAGAACCCATGGTCAGACGTCAATTCACTATGATGCTAGTTTCGTTCCGCATTTCACCGGCCTAGAGCTTCCCGCCCTTCTTGGTCGTTCAGAATGAAGACTTATTGCATACCTAGGTAGGCAGATTGCCAAACAAACTTGGAGCCTGGTTAAGCGTACCTACACACTCCGAAGTTTGTATATCTGCGCGGGTGTGTAGGAATACCGCCATTAGACAGAAATCGATGCAGCCAAACTGGAAGGGAGTTAAAGGAAAGCGGAAGGACG
>Ga0164242_10004064_pt1 | contig 16489 bp, 17 predicted proteins | sample OricomgcompostMG_FD_108783 | JGI IMG/M metagenome (GOLD analysis project Ga0164242, IMG submission 108783) | Miracle-Growth compost microbial communities from Emeryville, California, USA - Original compost - Miracle growth compost (MG) ...
CGGTGCCGCGAACAGGCCCATGCTCGCGCAGGCGACGAGGGCGAGGCCGAAGCCCAGCCACCATGCGAGCTCCTTCTGCGGTGCGCCGACCCATTCCGGGCGCTGCCCTTTCACCGCAAGGCGGCCGAGCATCAGCGTGGGCGACCAGCGGTCACCTGCGGTCACACGCAAAAGCATGTCGATCATGAAGAACATGCCGAAGGGCTGCAGCGGCTGTGCCGAGCCGGTGAAGAACGCCGTCGCGAATGCGGCCCCGCCCAGCAGGAACATGATTCCCGCGGCCGCGCGCACAGCCCGCTCGTCGATGACGGGGATCGCGTGCCCGGGGACGACTCGGTCGATGCGCGAGGCTCGGGTTTCGGCGTTTGAGGCGTCAGCGATCATTGGAGGCGTCTTCCGTTTCACGCTGAGGTGAACAAGGACAGGAACGCAGGGGCTTCTTGGACGAGCACGAAGGCTCCCATTACGAGCACGAACACGCCGAACCCTTTACGGAGCGCGCGTCCGGGGATGCGCCCGGCCAGGGCGACGCCTGCGAACGACCCCGCGACGGCGGTCGCCGTGAAAGCGAGCACGATCGGCCAGTGCAGCTGCACCGAGAACAGGTAGCCGCCGAGTCCCGCGAACGACTTCATCGCGATCACGAGCAACGAGGTGCCCACCGCGATCGCCATGGGCAGGCCGCCGAGCAGGTTGAGTGCGGGGACGATGAGGAAGCCACCACCCGCACCGACGAGGCCCGTGGCGATGCCGACGAGCAGCCCGTCGATGAGGATGCGCAGGATCGGCCTCGGGTGATCCGCAGCGCGCGCCGCGCCGCCGCGATCCTTGCGACCGCGGATCATGGCGGTCGCGGTGACGATCATCATGATGGCGAACAGGATCATAAGCGCCACCCCGGGGATGAACCCGCCGAGCAGGCCGCCCGCGAACGCGCCGGCCATGCCCGCGATACCGAACAGGGCCCCGATCTTCCAGCGCACACGTCCCGATCTGGCGTGGCCGATCATGCCGACCGCGCTGGTCGCGCCGACGATGAAGAGAGACGCGGCGATCGCCTCGCGCGGTTCCATCCCCAGCACATATGCGAGGATCGGGACGGTGAGGATCGATCCGCCGCCGCCCAGGAGCCCGAGGGACACGCCGACCAGCGCCGCCAGAGCGAGCGCGATGACGATCAGATGGGGTTCCACTCGGACTCCTGAGTGCGCCGGTCAGGCGGTGACGGGCTGGTTGCCGGGGCGCGCTGCCCAGGCCGCGTAGCTACCGTCGAGTTCGGCGATGTCATACCCCTGACGGCGCAGCGCGCTGGCGGCGACGCTATTGCGTACACCGCTCTGGCAGTAGGTGACGATCGTGCCCGCCTCCGGTGCGGGCAGCAGGTCGAGGTTCCAGAGCACGCGACCGCCGGAGAGCTGCTTGGCATCTGGCAGGTGGCCCTCAGCGTACTCGGTGCGGTTGCGCACATCGAGCAGCATCACCCCGTCAAAGCCGTCGAGAGCCTCCGGCTGCACGAGCTTCGGCTTGACGAGTTCGAGGCCGTCGAGTGAGGTGATGTAGCCGCGTACCGTGTCGATGCCGACCCGCATCAGGTGGTCGCGCATCTGCTGCGCCTCTTCGAGCGAGCCGGCGAGGAGCACGAGCGGGCGATCCTCGATCTGCGGATCATAGACCCACGCGCCGTAGCTCGCGGCCTTCGCGACGCCCGGGATGTTCAGGGAGCGCTCCACGGTACCTTCGTGCACCTTACTGTTGTGGCGGGTGTCCACGAAGATCACGGAGTCGGCATCGAGCGCCGACCGGAGTTCGTTTGCCGTGTATTCAACGAGTTCGGGCATATCGCCGATCACGGCTGGGCCGATCTTGTTCTCGATCTTCATGCGGCCGAAGTAGGCGTGAGCATCCGGCTGACCGCTGAGCAGTTCATCGACGAAGCCCTGTTCGTCGTCGTTCTTCAGATACTGGCTCCACCAGGAGAAGTTGCGCTCGTAGCCGACGGTCGACGCAGGGATCGCGCCGAGCGCTTTGCCGCACGCCGAACCGGAGCCGTGCGCCGGCAGCACCTGCACATAGTCGGGCAAGGTGAGGAAGCGGTCGCGCAGGCTTGCGAAGAGAGCCCTCGCGCCCCGGAAGCGGGTGTCGACGAAGCCGGCGGCCTCGTCGAGCAGGTCGGGGCGACCGAGGTCGCCGACGAACGCGAAGTCGCCGGTGAGCATGAAACCCGGCTCGCTCGCCTGCGCCCCGTCGGTGATGAGGAACGACAGGTGCTCAGGCGTGTGCCCGGGCGTGTGCGAGGCCTCGACGGTGATGTTGCCGAGTCGGATGCGGTGGCCGTGCTTCATGCGCACGGCACTGTCGAAGTCGGGGCCGTACGTCCAGTCTGGCCCGCCCTCGTCGGAGACGTACATCCGGGCGCCGGTTCTCGCAGCGAGTTCGCGGGTGCCCGACAGGTAGTCGGCGTGGATGTGCGTCTCGGTGACGGCGACGATTCGCATGCCGTTCTTCACGGCCAGGTCGAGGTAGACATCGATGTCGCGGCGGGGATCGATGACGATGGCCTCGCCCTTCGCCTGACAGCCGATGAAATAGCTCGCCTGTGCGAGATCCTCGTCATAGATGCGTTCGAGCAGCATGATCAGTTCTTTCTCGAGTGATGTAGTGATTCAGGAGTCAGTTGCAGGTGCAGCGGTCGGCCTCGGGTACGCCGTAGAGGGCATCCTCGATGTGCTCGCCGCAGCCGGTCCAGGTGGGCCTGCCGCAGGCAGAGCAGGTGATTCGTGCGCACATAATGAGGGTCCTTTCTGACGATGTGCTGGATGGATGAGTGGATCTCAGCCGGTTTCAGGAGGCGGGCTGCGTGCCGCGCTCGGCGATCTGCCGACGCACGTCGTCCATATCGAGGTCACGGGCGCCCTGGATGAGCTGGTCGAGCTGCGCAGGAGGGAGAACCCCAGGCTGGGCGTAGACCGGGATCCCGTCGCGGAACACCATGAGAGTCGGGATCGAGCTGATGCGGAAGCTCGCTGCGAGCTGCTGCTCGGCCTCGGTGTCAACCTTGCCGAACACAATGTCTGGATGCTGCTCGGAGGCGCGCTCGAAGGTGGGGGCAAATGCCCGGCACGGCCCGCACCACGCCGCCCAGAAATCGACGAACACGATGCCATCACCGTTCACGGCACCCTCGAAGGTGTCCAGCGTCAGATTCCTCGTAGCCATTGCCTGTTCCGTTCCTTCTCTGCGGTTTAGCGGCCGAACAGGCGGGAGAAGAACCCGCCCCGGTTTGCCTTCGCGGCATCGATTTGCGCCTGAGTGTGCTTGCCGTTGCACCAGTCCGATGCGGGCACGCCCGCCTTCACCATCGCGACATGCTGCCCACATCCCGCCCAGGTCGTCTTCCTGCATGTACGACAGGTCACCGCTCGACACATCACGCTCTCCTTGGTTCTATATACCCCAGGGGGTATCCTGCGGAATAGGATAACTATACCCAGGGGGGTATCATGTTTGTCAAGTCAGGTCGTTTCAACACAGTGAAGGAGGCAGAGGTCATGGGGCATGAGACAACAGCAGACCCTATTCCTGCTCAGCATGATGCGGAGGCGAAGCGCAAGGTGGTGAACCGCTTGCGTCGTGCACACGGGCAGCTCGCCGCGGTCATCGCCGCGGTGGAGCAGGACGCGCACTGCCGCGATGTCGTGCAGCAGCTCTCCGCCGTCTCCAAGGCGCTCGACCGGGCGGGGTTCCTTGTGATCTCCAGCGCATTGAAAGAATGCTTGAACCACCCAGGCAAGGAGGGCGCCCCCGATCAAGACGAACTCGAGAAACTCTTTCTCACGCTCGCCTAGCCGTCGGCCTCAACCTAACCCGCGGGGATTTCCATCACATCCCCACTCGCGAAGGCTCGTTAGCGTGACGGTGTCAACGGAGGGCAATTTCACTCTGATCGATCGTGCGCTCACAAGATACTGCGCGACCATCCAGAAGGGGTCGTGGTCAACATCGATGCCACAGCTTGATCTTCCCGTTTTCACATGCACCCCTGTGGCATGCCTCACCACAACCCGCACCTAGCCCACTACACGCGCCGACAGCATTGATCTTCCCCTTGTTCTTCTGAATGAACGTATGCTACCGTGATAGATACGTCAGTTTCTGTAGTAGAAACGTCAGGTGGTGATCCCATGCATGGCGGCGTGATCCTGTTCCGGGGAACCGGAGCCGACGCGCGCCGTTATGTCGAGGCCGATCGCTCCCGTGCCGATGACTATTATCTCGGCGCGGATGCGTCTGTGGCGGCGTTCACCGCGCTCGATAGCGCCGGGAACGTGACTGCTGTGCTCGGGCTTGACCCGGAGGCGTATGCGGCGTGGGTGGATTGGGTGAACCCGGTCACGGGTGAGTCGATGGGCACGCCCCGTCTACCGGGTGTCGGGAAACAGGGGTCGCCGCGGTTCGCGGAAATGGTGGTGAATGCCCCGAAGTCGCTCTCGATTGCCGCAGCGCTCCACCCGGAGGTCTCCGATGTTCTCGACCGGGCGCAGCAGGACGCGGTGGCGGAGATTCAGGCTTGGCTCGCCGAGCACTCCGTGACCCGTGTCGGGCCGCGCGGCAAGCAGGAGGTGGTGCCCGTCCAGCAGTTGCAGACGGTGGCGGTGTCGCACCGCACCAGCCGGGCGGGTGATCCGCACCGGCATATCCACTTTCAGGTCGGTACCCGCGTGTGGGCGGCTGGGAAGTGGCGGGCGCTGGATACGGCGGCGTTGCTCCGGCAGCAGGGCGCGATCCGCGCGCTCGGTACCGCCGTGATCGCCGCGCATCCTGAGCTTGCGGAGGTGCTGGATCGGCACGGCTTGACCCTTGATCCGGTATCGGGTGAGGTGGTCGAGCTCGAGCGGTTCAACGGTGTGATGAGCAAGCGCGGCGAGCAGGTGCGCAAGCACTTGGAACGCTTCGAGGCCGAGTGGGAGGCGGCGCATCCCGGCGAGACTATGGGGCCAGTCGTCTCGGCCCGGCTCGCGGCGAAAGCGTGGGCGCATGAGCGGCCTGCGAAGAAGCCCACCACGCTGCGCGAAGAACAGGCGTGGGCGACGGAGTTGCGAGAGGCCGGCTACGACCCCGAGACGTTGCGCCGGCCCGTGCGCCGTGCGCGGGTGTCGCTGGATGACCTCTCCGTGCAGACCGTTGCGAACCGGGCACTGGATCGGTGCGCCGCAGGCGGGTCGGCGTGGACGCAGCACACGGTGCAGGAGCACGCGACCCGGATCATGACCGAGTACGGCGTGCAGGCCGCACCCGCCGAGGTGCGCGAGTTCGTGCGCATTGCAACGGCGTTGGCGATGGAGGATTGCTTCTCCATCCTCTCGCCCGGCGCACCAGCCCCAGAGCATGTGGCGCACCTCACGAACCTGCGCGTGGTGCAAGCCGAGACGGAACTGCGCGACCTCCTGACCGCACGAGTGCCGAAGCGGAAGCCGAAGCACCCCGACGTGCGCGACGCGGCAAAGGCGCGGGGCCTGGACGCAGGGCAGGAGCGCGCCGCTGCCGCGGTCGCATCGCGCGATCCGCTCGTCGTCGTAGAGGGTGCAGCGGGTGCGGGCAAGACCACGATGCTCGGTGTCGCAATCGAGGTCACGACGCAGCATGGCCGGGTGTCGCGGGTGGTTGCGCCGACGTTGCGCGCCGCGCAGGTCGCACACGACGAACTCGGCGTGCCCGCGACCAGTGTTGCGGCGCTCGTGCACGCGCACGGGTGGCGCTGGAACAGCGACGGCGTATGGACGCGCCTCGCACCCGGCAACACCGACCCCGAGACGGGCCGCACCTATCACGGCCCGTCCGAGGACGCGCGGCTCGCGCGGGGTGAGCGGGTGATCGTGGACGAGGCCGGGATGCTCGACCAGGACACCGCCCTCGCCCTCCTGACCGTCACCGCCGAGGCGGGCGCGACGGTCGCGCTGGTCGGGGATCGCGCGCAGCTCGCCGCGGTCGGTCGTGGCGGGGTGCTCGATATGGCCGCGCACATTCGGGGGCGCACGTTCGATATGGCCGAGGTGCACCGCTTCGCTGACCCCGCCTACGCCGAGGTCACAGTACGGATGCGCGACGGTAACCAGCCCGGCGAGGTGTTCGAGCAGCTTGCCGGGCTCGGTCTTGTTCGCCTGCACGACAGCGGCGACGAGGCGCGCGAGCACATCGCGCAGGAGCGGCAGGACAGCGACGCGATCACCGTCAGCACGAACGACGAGGCCCGCACCGTCAACGCCCGCATCCGCGAGGAACGAGTCTCCCACGGTGTCGTCGACGACACGACGACCGTGTACGGCAGCGACGGCCTGCCCATCGGGGCCGGGGATGTGATTCAGACGCGGAAGAACAACACCAGCATTGGGGTGGCGAATCGGCAGCAATGGGTCGTGCAGCACGTCGAGGACGACGGCGCACTCTCCGTACGCGAGGCAGGAAGCGGCCGGAAGCGGCAGCGCACCGTCAGACTCCCCGCCGACTATGTGGCCGAGCACGCGCACCTGTCGTATGCGGCGACCACTTACGGGGTGCAGGGCGCGACCGTGGCGGGGTCGCACACGCTCCTCACCGACGCGACCAGCGCCGCGGGTGTGTATGTCGGCATGACCCGCGGCCGCGAGGCAAACCTGTTGCACATCGTCGCCGAGAACCATGCCGACGCACGGGCGCAGTTCATCGAGGCGATGGAGCGCGACCGCGCCGACCGCGGACTTGCCGACGCGACCCGCCGCGCCCTCGAGGAAGTAGCCGGGCTGCTCGAGAACGGCCCCGCGCGGTTCGTGAACGACGAGATAACGGCGCTCGACAAGCGTGCGGCAACGGCTGAAGCGCAAGCCGAACGCTGGCAACAGGTCAGCACCGCCCTTGCCGACCTCAGCGACCGCGAGACCGAGGTACGGGAGAGGGCGCGAGCGGCCGAGCAGACCGCACGGCAGCGCGCCGAGCAGGTGCGCGCCGAGGCCACCGCGCCGGTCGTCTCCGCGGCGAGAGGGGCACTCACCGCATGGGAGCAGGCCGACGCCGCTGAACAGGAAGCCAGCGAGCAGGTGCGGGCGGCGTCGTGGTTCGGGAAGCGCCGCGCCCGCGCCGCGCACGAGAACGCCCAAGCGCGAACCGCCGGAGCGCGCCAGCAGGTGACGAGCGGGTGGGGTGAACCGCCGAGATGGAACGAACGCGCCGATGCGTGGGTGGAGCGAGTCACCCGGCCCCGAATCGACAGCGACCCGCGCGTCCTCGACGCCGAACAGGAACACCGGGCGGCACGCGACGCGCTGCTGCACCGGCCAGAGCGCGCACACACGGAACGACTGGCAGCATACGCGCGAGTGTTCGGCGCGGAGACCGTGATCCGCAATCAGCAGGCGTACCTCACCGCCAGCCCCGCGCAGCAAGCCGCACCAGCAGCGAAGACCGCGAAACAGGCGCGGGAGGAAGCCGCCCTGCTGCGCGCGCTCTCCCCGGCCGAGGCCGCAGAGAGGATCGAGCAGACCCGCGCAGCACAGGCCGCGTGGGAAGCTCGGCGTGCCGAGCGGGAGCGCGCCATGTCGCACGGCCATGAGGAGCGGCACCGGAGCGCGCCCCGGCACGACGGCCCGGCACGCGGCCTGTGACACTGCACGGGTGGGGCTGCCGCGGGCGCATCGCGCCCTTGCCCTCGGCTACCGTCCGAGGCTCGGGCCGCCCCGGTCGCCGCCGGGCGGGGCGTCGTGTCCGAACGCATCCAGCGGAGGCAGGGTGCGGCGGCGTTCGCGCGCGGTGTCCAGTTCCCGGTCGAGCACGGCAGGGTCACGGGTGCTCTTGCGTGTCGTGAAGCCCTGAGCATGTTCCTGCAGCAACCCCATCAGCCTGTCGTGCTGTTCGGCGTCCTCGACAGTGACGAGGCTCGGGCGAATCAGCGCGTCCAGGCCCGAGGGGTCTTGAACGATGGCGAGGGTGCGGGCGTGGGCGAACACGTCGCCGGGAATCTGCGACCAGTCGATGATCCATCCGGCATCGCGGGCGAGCTGGTTGAAGAAGACGTGCTGACTCCGGGTGTTCACATCCCGGAATGGATGGATCGCTGTCGTCTCGCCCCATACCCAGGCCAGCCCCTCAGAGAACTCGTCAGCGTCGAGCGCGCGCAGCCAGTTACTCCCGGCGAGGATACCGAAGATGCGCTCGGCCTCGGGCACGATGAACTGCGGGCGGCAGTGCGCGATACCGGTACCGCCGGGGTGGGTGTCGGTGTCGCGTATCTCACCGCCCCACGAGTACATATCCTGCGTCAGATAGGCGTGAATCGCTTGCAGGTGCGCAAGGTCGTACCCGCCGAGGATCGGATGCTCACGCAAGGCACCCATGCGGGCGCCAATGAAGTCGACCTCGGCGTCTTTCCAATCGTCATAGCCGGTGACGCCGAACTTGTTGACGAGAACGTCGCTGCCCGGATAGGTATACCGATCAGGCATCGCGACGCAATACGGTTCAGACGGTGCGGGCGGCCAGGCGTGCGCGGGTGCGAGCGGCGATCACTGCGACGGCCTCGTCTACGGTGATCTCTCCGCGCACCTGACGAGCCAGAAGCTGCACACCCTCGGGAGTCATTTCCTCGCCCGCGGTCTGCTGCCCGGCCTGCACTTCCGCAAGGACGCGCTGAACGTGCGCCTCGGATACGCGAGTCTTCGTAGCCATACGGGGTGCCTCCTTGTGGTCGGCGTTACGGGTTCAGTCTACGTCGCTCCGCCGACATTCCTCCGAGAACTCGGCGCGGGGGTGCCGAATCGGCACCGCCACAGCGCGCCGCCTACGACCCGTCGTGCTCGGGCGCGGTGTCGGCGAAGAGGGCGAGGAACTTCTCGCGGGGGATCACGATGCGACGCCCGAGCTTCACATGCGGGATCGTGCCCTCGTTGATGCTCGTGGTGATCGTGCGGGGATCGACCCCGAGCGCTTCGGCGGCTTCTTTGCGGGTGATGACCAGGCTGCGCCGCTTGCGGAGGTCGTCCATGTCCAGGGTGCTCTGCCGCATGAGGTCACCGTCCGATCCGATACAGGGAGATTGGGGGGTGCCTACCACGGTAGAAGCCAAACCTTGCTGTGTCAAGTACAACCGTGTATGTTCTTAGTATGGAAACAGAGAGGGTGCGGGGCAACCCGCCAGGACACACGAACCAGTACGTCGCCGGGAACATCCGCGCGGCCCGCCAAGCGATCGGCATGGACTTGCGCACCATGTCGAAGCTGCTGGACGACGCGGGGCGGAAACTCTCCCCGTCAGGGATCAGCAAGCTCGAAGCCGGGGATCGCCGCGTCGACGTGGACGACCTCACCGTGATCGCCTACCTGCTGCGCACCACCCCGGCGGCGCTCCTCACCCCACCCGACGCAGAAAGCGGCGTGACGGGAGTACCTGGGGAGTATCTGCCGGAAGAGATCGAGAAGTGGATGCAGGGTTCGCTCAAACTCACCCCGGAGGGGCTGCTGCACTACTGGCAGCAGGAATGGTTCGCTTGCCAGAACCGCATCCAGTATTACGAGTCCTCCCTCAACATCCCCGGCAGCGACCAACTCCCGAGCACCGAGACCTATAGGCAGCGCCTCGCGGAGCAGCGGGAACGCGCACGGTTCATCAGGGTGCGAGGTGAGCAGATCGACACGACCGGGCGCGTATTCAGCGGCCCCGACTTCCTCGACCGCCTCGCCCCCGACAGCACCGAATAGCCGCCCCGGCGCACCTTGGCGCAACCGGCGACCCAATAGAAAGGATGCAGTGATGGCACGAAAGACCACGACCGCCGGGCACGAACCCGGCGCAAACACCACAGGCGAGGAGGTGAAACCAGCACGTCGTTCCCGTTCCCGGCAGCCCGGCTCGATCCAGGGCTACGAGACCGACAAGGGCAAAAGGTGGCGGTTCCAGATCTACGTCCTGAAAGACCCCGAGTACCCCGAGATGGGATCGCGCCGTCTCACCCGTTCCGGGTTCACCAGCACTGACGAAGCCAACGACGCCTTGCAGGAAGCGTTGAAGCAGCGAAAGCAGAACGAGAAGTTCGGAAACAAGGTGCCCACCATTGGCGCGTACGCGGATGAGTGGGCGGCCGGTTTGAAGCTCGCGGCATCCACGATCAAGGGGTACAAGAAGATCATCCGCAACCACATCAAGCCCCAGCTCGGCACGATCCGGCTCGACAAACTCACCGCCACCAGGATCGCCCGCCACTATCGCGACCTCGAAGACCACGGCCGCAAGGACGAGTACGGCAAGGGCAAGCCCCTGTCGGCCAACAGCGTCCACAAGGTGCATGTCGTACTCGGTGCGATCCTCGACGCCGCGATTGACGACGGACACCTGACCGTGAACCCGGCGAAGAAGAAGCGCACCGTCAAGGCCCCGACCACGAGTGAGGTGCGGGCGCAGAAACCCGAAATCGCCACTTGGACGGCCGAACAGCTCGCCCTGTTCCTCACCTGGAACCGCGATGAACTGGAAGACGAACTGTTCCCCATGTGGCAACTCATCGCGTACACCGGAATGAGGCGCAGTGAAGCCCTGGCGCTCAAGTGGAGCGATATCAACAGCAAGGCGATGCGGGTCAGTATCCGCCGCGCGGTCGACACCGACGACTGGACGAAGACCAAGCCCCCGAAGACCGGTAACGCCCGCGTGATCGACGTGGACGCCGAAACCCTCAAAGTCCTCGCGAGCTACAAGGTCGCCCGCGCCGAGGTCTCGTTCGAGCTGGCAAAAGCCGACGCCTATGTGTTCGGAGACGACGACGGCAAGCTCCGCTCACCCGATGCCATGACGAGCCGCTGGGATCGCCGCCTCAAGTGGGTGACCGCGAAGTACGACAGCCTGCACCGCGTCACCATCAAAGGTCTGCGTCACACCCACGCGACGCTGCTGCTCGAACTCGGCGAACACCCCAAGGTCGTCCAAGAGCGGTTGGGGCACTCAACGATCACCACGACGATGAACATCTACTCCCACGTCACCCCGACCATGCAGAGGTCGGCAGTAGACCGCTTCGCCGCCCACCTCGGGAACGCTTAGCACTTTTTCTAGCACTTCCGACGCGAATGACCCCCAACCCGGAGAACTAAATCCCAGGTCAGGGGCCATTTCATTCGTGTGCGCGAGGGGGGACTTGAACCCCCACGCCCTTGCGGGCACTGGCACCTGAAGCCAGCGCGTCTGCCAATTCCGCCACTCGCGCGCACACATCGTCGGCGCGCGGACGCGCCGACCAAGTGAGGTTAGCATGACGCACCCGCGGATGCCATTCGTCGCTGCACGCCTTGACCTCGCTTGCGTCGTCCACGAGCGTGGAAGGCAGGAACCACCGAAGGGAGAGCGATGATCATGGCATCCACCATCCACCAACGGATGAGGCCGCGACGCACCAAGACGGCGTGCCTCGCCCTCGTCGTCGGCGCCGCGCTGGGGCTCGCGGGATGCACCGGCTCATCCGGCGGCGACGAGCCCAGCACGAAGGCATCCACAGCCGCACCCGCGCCGCACACCACCGCATCGCAGACCAAAACCACGGCCGTCGACGCCGGCAACGCGGCTCTCGACGCATCCCCCGGCGCCACCGTGATCTCTGTGGAGCGTGAAAGCGCGGGCACGCAATGGGAGGTCGAAGCCGTGCACGACGGCACGGTTCAGATCATCCGGGTCTCGGCCAGCGACGCGAGCGTCACCAGCGGCCCCACGACCAAGAACGAAGACAGTCAGGACATCGCCGAGCACACCTCTCAGGTGAAGAAGGCGAAGATCGACTTCGCCCGAGCCGCGGCGATCATCCGCAAGCAGGTTGCGAACGGCACCATCACCGAGCTGAACCTCGACGACCGACGCGGCTCGGTGGTATGGGAGGCAGATGTGATCGACACTTCGGGCACAAAGCACGAGATCGCTGTCGACGCGGTCGACGGCACGGTCGTGGCGAACGGCACGGAATCATCCGGAGGCTGATCGCGACTCGAGGTGGTCAGCAGGCTCCTCGCACCCGGTCCGGCTAACATGCTCATAGTCGCACGAGGCAGATCGGGAGACCTGTGGGGATACTGGACAACTTCGAGAAGGGTCTTGAGCGCGCCGTCAACGGTGCATTCGCCAAGACCTTCCGCTCGGGGCTGCAGCCCGTCGAGCTGACCAGTGCCCTGCGTCGTGAACTCGACACCAAGGCCGCGGTCGTCTCCCGCGACCGTGTGCTGGCGCCGAATACGTTCACGTTGCGCATGTCGCACAGCGACTACCAACGGATGGCGAACATGGGGCCGACGCTCACTGACGAGTTGACCGAGTTCGTGCAGCAGCACGCCACGAGGCAGCACTACCAGTTCGCCGGCGGCATCTCGATCGACCTACGCGAAGACGACGGCCTGTCCACTGGCATCCTGCAGGTCGACTCGCAGAACGTGAAGGGCAAGGTCGCGTGGACTCCGGTGGTCGACATCGCCGGTAAACGCTACCCGCTGACGCGCTCACGCACCGTGATCGGTCGCGGTTCGGATGCCGATATCACCGTCAACGACTCCGGCATCTCGCGCAAGCACGTCGAGATCATCTGGGACGGCTCGCGCGCACAAGTGCACGACCTCGGCTCGACGAATGGATCTCAGCTCAACGGCCAGAGCGTGAAGAAGGCCGTATTGGAACCCGAATCGGTGATCAGCATCGGACGAACGCGTATCGTGTTCAGGGTGCTGCCGCAGGCGTCCGCCCAACACGCGACCCCGAGCCCGCGCGTCGACGACGCAACTCGACGCACCGACATCGGCGGTTTCTGGGGCGAACCGTGAACGGCGACATCAGCGCGCTGACGCTCCTGGTGCTGCGCATCGGGTTCCTGCTTCTGCTGTGGTTGTTCGTGTTCGCGATCGTCTACGCGCTGCGCAGCGATCTCTTCGGGCAACGCGCACGCAAGCTGCCGCAGGACGCCGCTGCCTCGCCGTTTGCTGGCGTCGCACCCGCCACATCGGCGACGCCGGCGGCCGCTCCGGCAACCGACCGAACGCCGCAGCAGGCGCCCCGGTCACAGCATCCACCCGGCCCGAACGCCGCAACCTCGAGCCTGCCACGCGCAACGGTGTTGACCGCCAGCAAGCTCGTGATCACATCCGGTCCGCGCTCCGGCACCGAGCTCCCGCTCGGCAGCGAGCCGCTCACGATCGGACGCAGCGGCGAATCGGGGCTGGTGATCCGCGACGACTACACCTCGACGCACCACGCCCGGCTGCTGCTCTGGAACAACGAGTGGATGATCCAGGACCTCGACTCCACCAACGGCACCTTCCTCGACGGCAAGCGTGTGACCGTGCCGACGCAGGTTCCACTCGACACCCCGATCAAGGTCGGCACGACGACGTTCGAGCTGCGACGGTAGGCGCATGGCGCAGGTCAGTCGGGCGGCGGCGCTCTCCCATGTCGGAAAGATCCGCGCCAACAACCAGGACTCCGGCTATGCCGGCCGCAACCTGTTCCTGGTCGCCGATGGGATGGGCGGACACGCGGGGGGCGACGTCGCCTCGGCCATCGCCACCAATCGCATCAAAGAGGCCGACATCGCCTACGACCGTGCCGAGGACGCACAGTTCGCGCTGCAGTCCGCCCTGATCGCCGCCAACGCGCTGCTCGCCGAGACCGTGTTCTCGCACCCCGAGCTGACCGGGATGGGCACCACCGTCAGCGCGGTCGCCCGGGTCGGCGACAAGGTCGCGCTCGCGCACATCGGCGACTCGCGCATCTACCTGTACCGGGACGGCGACCTGAAACAGGTCAGCGTCGATCACACCTTCGTGCAACGCCTGGTCGACACCGGCCGCATCACTGAGGAAGAGGCGGCCGTGCACCCGCGCCGTTCGGTGCTGATGCGCGTGCTCGGCGACGTCGACTCGTCGCCCGAGATCGACACCTGGGTGCTCGACACCCGGCCGGGCGATCGCTGGCTGATCTGCTCCGACGGGCTCAGCGGTGTCGTCAAACACGACGCGATCCAGGCGACGATGGGCGCGAAAGACTCGCCGAAGGCGGTCGGCGAGCGTCTGATCCGGCAGGCTCTCGATGCCGGCGCACCCGACAACGTCACCGTCGTCATCGTGGATATCGACCGCGGCGAGCCGGCCAAGGAGCCCGTCACCGTCGGCTCGGCGGCATCCCCGCTCAGCTTCGAGAAGGATGCACCACACCCGCGAGCATCGCGCCTGGCGACCCTGCGCCTGCATCCCATGCGGCCGGCAACCGGACCCACCCACTTCGAACCGCAGACCGAGGACTACCTCGACGAGCTGATCGAAGAGGATGCGCGCCGCGTTCGCCGCCGACGCCTCACCTGGGCGGCTGCAGGCATCCTGCTGCTGGTCGCGATCGTGCTCGGCATCGTGCTCGGGTACCAGTGGACGCAGAGCCGCTACTTCGTCGGCGAGAACGCGGATGGCAACGTGGCGATCTTCCAGGGCGTGCAACAAGACCTGGGGCCGATCAGGCTCTCGCACGTCTACAAAGAGACCGCCACGCCGGTATCCGGGCTGACCGGCTACGAGCGCCAGCAGGTCAAGTCGACGATCAACGCCGATTCACTCACCGATGCCAAGCGGATCGTGACACAGCTGACGAGGTCGCACGATGACTAGTCAGACGAACGCAATCGACCAGTCCGCGCCCGCGACCGGCCACGTGCGGCGCATCCGGATGCCTGCCAAGCTGCGGAACCTCGAGCTGGCACTGCTGCTGTTCGCGTGTGTGATCAACGCGGCCGCGATCCTCCTGGTTCAGCTTGGTGCACTGGGCACGGTCAACATCACGATCGCCGCCCTCGGCATCGGCCCCTCCGCACTGGTGCTCATCTTCCACATCGTGATGCGCGTGCTCGCTCCCAACGCGGACCCGTTCATCCTGCCCATCGCAACGCTGCTCAACGGCGTCGGCATTGCGGAGATCTACCGCATCGACATCGCCCGCGGTGACTCCGGCTGGGATGCCGCGAGCGTGCGTCAGGTGGTCTGGACGGCGATCGCGATCCTGTGTGCGATCGGCGTGATGGTGATCATCCGCAACTATCGGGTGCTGCAGCGCTACACCTACATCGCCGGTCTCGCGGCGATCGTGCTGCTGCTGCTGCCGATGCTGCCTGGCATCGGCCGCGAGGTCTCCGGCGCACGGGTCTGGATCGGCGTCGGCCCGTTCAGCTTCCAGCCGGGCGAGATCGCGAAGCTCGCCCTAGCGGTGTTCTTCGCTGGCTACCTGGTGCAGCATCGCGACTCACTCTCGATGGTCGGCACGAAGTTTCTCGGCATGCGCATCCCGCGCTGGCGTGACCTTGGCCCGATCCTGGTGATCTGGGCCGCATCGATGGCCGTGATCGTCTTCCAGCGCGACCTCGGCACCGGCCTGCTCTACTTCGGGCTGTTCCTGGTGATGATCTACGTGGCAACCGCGCGCATCAGCTGGGTGGCGATCGGGCTTGTGCTGTTCGTCGGCGGCGCCGTGATCGCCAGCCAGGCCCTGAGCTACGTGAACGCGCGCTTCGAGATCTGGCTGAACCCGTTCGATCCAGCACTCTACGATCGCGAGTTCGGCGGCAGCGGCCAGTTGGTCAGCGGTCTCTTCGGTCTCGCGCACGGCGGGCTGCTCGGCACCGGGCTCGGCCAGGGCCGTCCCTATTTCACGCCGCTGGCCGAGAGCGACTACATCTTCGCCAGCCTCGGCGAGGAGCTCGGCCTGATCGGTCTGTTCGCGTTGCTCTGCCTGTACCTGCTGTTCGTCGCGCGGGGTTTCCGGATCGGCTTCGCCGGGCAGGATGACTTCGGCAAGCTGCTCGCGGTCGGGCTGTCGTTCACGGTGGCGCTGCAGGTCTTCATCGTGATCGGCGGCATCACGCGCGTCATCCCGCTGACCGGGCTCACCACACCGTTCCTCGCGGCGGGCGGGTCGTCTCTTGCCGCGAACTGGATGATCGCCGCGCTGTTGCTGCGCTTGAGCGATGCCGTGCGCAATCAGCCGAGGATGGTGATCTGATGAACCGCGAGCTGAAACGGGTCAGCGTCGTCGTGCTGCTGATGTTCATCGCCCTGTTCGTGTCGACTTCCGTGATCCAGGTCGGCGCGGCCGACCAGCTCAACGCGAACGCACACAATTCCCGCACCCTGTACGACGGGTACGACGTGCAGCGTGGTTCGATCCTCGTCGCCGGCAAGCCGATCGCCCAGTCCGTACCGAGCTCGGATGCCTACAAGTATCAGCGCACGTACGCGCAAGGACCGCTCTACTCGGCCGTCACCGGCTTCTATCCGATCAACGGCGCGCCCACCGGTCTCGAGGGTGCGTTGAACAGCGAGTTGAGCGGCACGTCGAACTCCGACTTCCTTGACCGGCTGAAGAACCTCGTGACCGGTCAGCACCCACAGGGCAACACCGTGGAGACCACGATCGATCCGGTCGCGCAGAAAGCCGCGTACGACGCGCTCGGCAGCTACAAAG
>Ga0164242_10004065_pt1 | contig 16488 bp, 10 predicted proteins | sample OricomgcompostMG_FD_108783 | JGI IMG/M metagenome (GOLD analysis project Ga0164242, IMG submission 108783) | Miracle-Growth compost microbial communities from Emeryville, California, USA - Original compost - Miracle growth compost (MG) ...
CGACGCCCGACTGCGGGCCGGTCAGCGCGGTGCGCGCCCGGTCGCCGTGCCGGGTGGCCTGGACCATGCCCGGCAACAGGGCGTCGACGGCGTCGGCCAGTGCGGGCGAGGTGGTGATCAGCACGCTGGCCGCGTTCGGGTCGTGCTCGGCCTGCGAGATCAGATCGGCCGCGACGAACGCCGGGTCGGCGGTTTCGTCGGCCAGCACGGCGATCTCGGTGGGTCCGGCCTCGGAGTCGATGGCCACCAGGCCGCGCAGGGCCCGCTTCGCGGCGGTGACGTAGACGTTGCCCGGCCCGGTGATCACGTCCACCGGATCGATCGTGGGCCCTCCGGAGTCTTCGTCACCGCCCCTGGTGCCGTAGCCGAGCAGCGCGATGCCCTGCGCGCCACCCGCGGCGTAGACCTCGGTCACCCCCAGCAGCGCGCACGCGGCGAGCACCGTGGCGTCCGGCCAGCCGCGGTTGGACGCCTGCGGCGGGGAGGTGACGACGATCTCGGACACGCCCGCGACCTGGGCGGGCACCACGTTCATCACCACGCTGGAGGACAGCGGGGCCAAACCGCCAGGCACGTACAGGCCGACGCGGCGCACCGGAACCCACCGCTGGGTGACCACGGCCCCGTCGGCCAGCTCGGTCCGGGTGCCGAACGGCAGTTGCGCGGCGTGACCACGCCCGACTCGTCCGATGGATTCGAGCAGGGCCGCGCGCAGTGCGGGATCCAGATCGCGCTCGGCGGCCGCCAATACCTCGGCCGGCACCCGGATCGACGGCGGCCGCACCCGATCGAACCGCTCGCCGGCGTCCAGTACCGCGGCGGCTCCCCGGGCCCGCACGTCCGCCAGGATGGGCGCGACCACCTCGTCCGCGGCATGCGCCGCTCCGGTGGCGCGCGGCAGCGCGTCCCGCAGGTCGGCACGGGTGCCGACGCCGGAGGTCAGGTCGATTCGTCGCAGCATGGTCTCGGCTCGGGTCGGGGGTGCGGTACTGGACAAGGGTACGGGACCCCCGCCAGCCTCCCGCAGCACGCCCACCGCGGCTCGCACGATCACGGCCGACGGGCTCGTCCGGTACCGCCGCGGCGGTGGGGCGGCCGACAAGGACGCGCGCCCGGGTCTGGAGGCTGCCACGAAGCGGACCGGGTAGCTCGGCCGTACCGTCGAGGTCGTGCTGGAACAATCGATGTACGCGATCGACGACGACCGGGTCGTCGAGATGATCCGTGCCAATCCGTGGGCGCTGCTGGTCAGCGAACCGGAGCGCACCGGTGGCGACCCGGTGATCAGTCACCTTCCGGTGCTGCAGGATCCGGATGCCACGACGCCGGTGATCCTCTCGCACGTGGCCAACGACGACGCCGCCTTCCATGGTCTGGGCTCCAGGCGAGCGACCGTGATCGTCCAGGGGGCGCACGGCTACGTCACCCCGGTCTGGTACCAGGCGACGCCGTACGTGCCCAGCTGGGACTTCCTGGTGGCACACCTGCACGGCGTCCCGCAACTGCTCACCGGCGAGCAGACCTTCCGCGTCCTCGACCTCACCTGCCAGCGCATGGAGTCCGAACGGGATCCGTCCTGGACCCTGTCCTCGGTGACGGAGTACGCCCATCGGATCGCCCCGGGGGTGACGGGGTTCCGCCTGGTGCCCGACCGGATCGTGGGCAAGGCGAAGATGAGCCAGGACAAGCCGCCGGAGATCGTCGACCGCATTGTCGAGGCGTTGCGCACCGATCCGTTCCACGCCAACCCCGCGTTGGCCGACGAGGTGCGCCGGGCCAACCCGGCCGACCCGCGCTTATCAACATGACTCGCGCGTCTGAACTCGGCCGAATTGTGACGCATGTGACAGGTGACGCCGAGTTGGCACGCGCCAGTCACTTTGATAAGCGCCGACCTGGGGTGCTGGTGGGGGTGGCGGCGGCGCGAGTCCGGCGTTCGGCTAGGGCGGCCTGATCGGCCAGGGCAGTCCGCGCCACCTCGGGCAGCCGGCGGTCCGAGGCGAGATCCCGTAGCCGCTCGGACATTGCCGGGCCGATCGGGTACTCGGGCAGACACCACCGGGCGATGCGCATGGCCCGCGCCGGCCCTCCGGCGGCGATGGCGTCGGGCAGCCGGTCGAGCATCTCGTGCAGCACGTCGCCGAGCAGGTGCCGCTGGTGCGGCTGCCACAGGGCAGCGGCCAGCCGGGGCAGGGCCCCGATAGGCACAGCGGCCGGGGACAGTAGGGCGTCCAGCGCCTCCCGTTTGGCGCGCGGCGCACCAGTGGCGGCGCGCGCGAGGGCGGCGGACCGCTCCCGGTCCGGATCGCGGTCGCGGGCCCGTTCCGCGACTATCTCCGACTCCCCCGCCCGGCCCCACGACACCAACCGGATCAGCGCCTCCCAGCGCAGTGTCTGCGGGGCCTCGGCTCCCGCGAGCAGGCGGGTCAGCGCATCGGTCTGGTCTGGCGTGACAGCGGCCCGGGCCACGCCCCGCCAGGCCGCCATCCAGCGGGGCGACCCTGCCGGCGCGTCGGTTGCCACCCGCAGGCAGCAGTCTGCGAGCACGGAGCAGGCGTCGTCGCGGCTGGCGTCCGCGACGTAGCCCACGGCCAGGTCCATCGCCTGGTCGACTATCGGGCTCAGCATCGCGTCGTCGGACTCGGTCGCCAGCGTCGCGACCAGCGCGCGTACCGCGTCGAACCCGTCCAGCTCGGCGGTGAACGTCATGTCCACCAGCAGGTTCCGCAGCGTCGCACGGCTGGCGGGGTCGGCGAGGGTATGACCGTGATCGAGCAGTGCCCGCATCGAGTCCGGATCGGGGCGGCAGGCCACGTAGGCGCCGAGTCCATCTCCCGGCAGTAGCACCTCGTCGGGCGCGATGGCGTCGGCGAAGGGAATTGCGGCTACCGGCCCGATCACCTGCACCAGGACGTGGCCGACCGGGGCCAGCTCGAATCCAGACGTGCGGTAGCGACCGACGCGGATCCGGTGCCGCCGCAGTCGTTCTCCCGGTTCGGCATCGTCGCGCACCATCGATACGGCACCGGGATCGCGCTGCACGCGCACGGTGTCGACGCCCGAAGTACGCAGCCACTGAGTCGACCAGTCGTGCACGTCGACGTCGGTGACGTGGTCCAGTTCGCCCAGCAGCGCGCCGATGCCGACCGACCCCCAGGCGTACCGACCGAAATATCGCCGTAACCCGGCGAGGAAGGCCTCCTCGCCGATCAGGTCGACCAGTTGGGCCAGCAGGCAGGCGCCCTTGCCGTAGGTGATCGCGTCGAAATTGGCCGCCACGGCGTCCATGTCGGGCACGTCGCGGCTGACGGGGTGGGTGCTGGGCATCCGGTCGGCGCGGAATGCCGCCGCCTGGTGTGCCGCGTGTCCTGCCGCGCCGCCACCGGCCAGTGGCTCGAAGGTGCGCAACGCCCAGACGGCCGCCCAGTCGGCGAACGATTCCGACAGCCACAGGTCGTCCCACCAGCGCGGCGTCACCAGGTCGCCGAACCACTGGTGGCTCAGCTCGTGCAGCAGCACCAGGGCGCGGCGAACCCGTTCGGCGGTGGACGGCGCGGATCGGTACAGCACCGCGTCGTTCCAGGTGACGCAGCCCAGGTTCTCCATGGCGCCCGGCTGATCGGGCAGCAGCACCTGGTCGTAGCAGGTCAGCGGGTAGGGCACGCCGAAGGCGGCGGCGAAGGCGTCCATGCCGTGCGCCGTCAGTGCGAACAGCTCCGGCGCGGCGGCCTGCAGTTCGGCGCGCAGGCCGGCCCGGGAGTGCACGCCCATGCGGATCCCGTCGTGCACGGCGAAGACGGAGGCGAACGGCCCGGCGCATAGCCCCAGCAGGTAGACGGGAATCGGCGGGGTGGGCGCGAACGCCGTGTGGCGCAGCGCATCCGGTGTCCCGGGCGGCGTCGCGGCGACTTCGTCACCGACATGCGGGTCTGGGTCCGGCGTCCTCGGCGAGGTAGTGGACAGGCACGTCCACCCGGCGGGCGCCGTGACCGACAAGGCGATCACGGCCCGCAGGTCGGGTTGATCGAAGCAGGCGAACATCCGGCGGGCGTCGAACGGCTGGAACTGCGTCCACGCATACACTGCACCGTCCGTAGCGTCCACGGTGCGACACAGCCCGGCCGCCGCGGTGCCGGCCGTGTGACGCGAGGTGACGGTGACCCGGTTGTGGGCGTCGGGCGCGGGGATCAGCAGTCGTTCCGGCCCGGCGACGACCTCCGGATCGAGGTCGGATCCGTTGTGCCGCACCGCCACTACCTGGTCGGCGATCAGGTCCAGCCACAGCGGGCGGTCGGGCACGGCACAGTCGAAGCGCACCTCGGTAGTCGTGGTGAAGGTGCCGTCCGCGCCGAATCCGGCCAGGTCGACGTGCACCCGGTACCGCACGTCGCCGATCGCCGAGCCGCGGACGGCGGCCTGGTCTGCGGTCAGTCCGGTCACCGCCCGCAGGTCCGGTCCGCCCACCGTCACGAGGGCCGGTCTCCAGGGCCACCGGCGGCACCCGGATGGTGACAGGCGGCCAGATGCGTCGTGGCCCGTCCCTGTGGCTCCAGTCCGGGCTCGATCTGGGAGCAGATCTCGCTGGCCCGCCAGCACCGGGTACGGAATCGGCAGCCGGACGGTAGGGCAATCGGGCTCGGCGTCTCCCCGGACAGCAGTCGCCTGCCGAACTCGGCCCGTGCGGCCGGATCCGGTTCGGGAATGGCCGACATCAGTGCCAGCGTGAACGGGTGCGCCGGGGTGCCGAACACTTCGTCGTGGGTGCCTCGCTCCACGACGCGCCCCAGATACATCACCGCGATGTGGTCGGACAGGTGCGCCACCACGCCGAGGTCGTGCGCGATGAACACGTAGGCCAGCCCGAGCTCGTCGCGCAGGTCGGTGAGCAGGTTGACGATCTGGGCCTGCACCGACATGTCCAGCGCCGACACCGGCTCGTCCAGCACCAGGATCTTGGGTTGCAGCGCGAGCGCGCGGGCGATCCCGACCCGTTGCCGCTGGCCGCCGGAAAGCTGGTGCGGCAGCCGGTCGGCGAAGCCGGAGGCCAGACCGACCATGTCCAGCAGCTCGGCGATGCGCGCGGCGCGTCGTCGGCGCGGCACCAAGTCCGGGTGGATGGACAGCGGTTCGGCGACGATGTCGGCCACCGTCAGCCGCGGATCCAGCGAGGTGTAGGGGTCCTGGAACACAAGCTGGATGTCGCGCCGCGCCCGGCGCAGCGCGGAGCCGGTCAGGGCGTGCATCGGCCGGCCCAGCACCTCGATGCTGCCCGAGGTGGGTCGCTCCACCGCCACCAGCAATTTCGCCACGGTCGACTTGCCGCTGCCGGATTCGCCGACCAGCCCGAGGGTCTGGCCCTGCCGCAGTTCCAGCGACACCCCGTCCAGCGCCGTCAGCGTGCCGCGCCCCCCGCTCATCCCGCCGCGCACCGGATAGGTCTTCACCAAGTCCTGCACCCGCAGCACCACCTCGCCCGGCGCCGCCTGCGCCGGATCGGGGCGTACCGCCGCGCTGGTCACGGCCGATCCCCGTGCGCCAGCAGATGGCAGGCCGCCATCCGCTCCGACGTCCCGACGCCGGAGGTGGCTGCGCCGGCCACCGCGTCCGTGCCGCTCGCCCCGTCACCGGCAGTTCCCATGCCGCTCGGCACCGGCCCTCGCCAGCGCACCACCGGCGGTTCGGTGGCGCACACCGGCATGGCCTGCGGGCAGCGGGATCGGAACGGGCAACCGCTGGGCTTGGCCGACGGATCCGGTGGGCTGCCCGCGATGGCGGGCAGCCGCGCGCCGCGCAATTCCGGCCGCGGGATCGATCCGAGCAGCGCTCGGGTGTAGGGGTGCGCGGGCGAGGCGAACACGTCGACGGCGCTGCCGCGCTCCAGGATCCGGCCGGCGTACATCACCGCGATCTCGTCGGCGGTGTTGGCGACCACCCCCATGTCGTGGGTGATCATCACCAGGCCCATGTTCCGCTGCGCCTGCAAATCGGCCAGCAGCCGCAGGATCTGGGCCTGGATGGTCACGTCCAGCGCCGTGGTCGGCTCGTCGGCGATCAGCACCTCGGGATCCCGGGCCAGCGCCATCGCGATCATCACCCGCTGGCGCATGCCGCCGGAGAACTCGTGCGGGAACGCACCCACCCGGGCGCGAGCCGCCGGGATGCCGACCTGGTCCATCAACTCCACTGCCCGGCGGCGGCCCTCGGCGCGAGACATGCCGCCCTTGCGCCGGCAGCCCTCCACGATCTGGAAGCCCACCGGCAGCACCGGGTTCAGCGCGGACAGCGCATCCTGGAACACCATCGCGACCCGGGCCCCGCGCACCGCGCGGCGGGCCGACTCCCGAGCCCGCAGCAGGTCGATGCCGGCCAGGTGGATCGACCCGCCCACCACGCTGGCGGTGCGCGGCAGGATGCCCATGATCGCCCGAGCCGTCACCGACTTCCCGGATCCGGACTCCCCCACCACGGCCAGGGTCCTGCCCCTGAACACCTGGTAGTCCACCCCGTCGAGCACGGTCACCGGGCCGCGGGCGGTGCGGAACTGCACCCGCAGCCCGGAGACCTCCAGCAGCGGCTCGCCCGGCGCGACAGCGGCACGGTTGACCGGGCCAGCGTGGGTATCGGCCCGCCCGGCGTCGGAATACGACCTCACGAGCCCGTCACCCCTTTGCCCTCGGGTCCAGGTAGTCCCGCAACGCATCGCCCAGCAGCACCCAGGCCAACACCGTCACCGACAGGAACAGCGACGGGAAGATCAGCAGGTGCAGTTCGGTGGTGAAGTAGCGCTGCGCGATGTTCAGCTGCACGCCCCAGGAGATGGTCGGCGCCTTCAGGCCGACGCCGAGGAAGGTCAGCCCGGCCTCGGCCGTGATGATGCCGCCGACCGTCAGGCTCAGCACCGCGGCCAGCGGCCCCATCGAGTTCGGGACGACGTGCCGGATCAAGATGCGCAGCGTCGAGGCACCCATCTCCTTGGCCGCCGTGACGTACTCCAGGCTCGAGGTGGACAGCACCGAGGCGCGGGCGATGCGGGTCAGCGGCGGCCAGGAGAACAGGGCCAGCACCGCGGAGACCGTCACCACGTTCCGGGCGGTGATGGTGTTGAGAAGAATGATCATGCCGACCAGGGCGGGGAATCCGAAGAAGACGTCCATCAGTCGGCTGATCACCGCGTCGACCCAGCCCCGGTAGTAGCCGGCCAGCGCGCCCAGCACCACGCTGAGCACCAAGGCGGCACCGGTGACCAGCAGCGCTATCAGCAGCGACGCCCTGGTGCCGTACACCACGTTGGCGTACAGGTCGCAGCCCTGGATGTCGAAGCCGAACGGGTGCCCGGCCTCCGGCGAGGCGCCGGACTTGATCAGGTCGCAGACCCGCGGGTCTCCGTGCCCGAACCAGCCGGCAAACAGGCCGGGCGCCAGTGCGATCACGCAGATCAGCAACACCAGGACCAGCGGGACGAGCACCCGGGGGCGACGCAGCAGCACGAGCCGACGACGGCCGGGGCGGGCGGGCGACGGGGCCTCGGAAGTTTGAGCCAGCACAGTGGTTTCAGCCAGCACGGTGTCGGGCAGTTCGACGGCGGCGCCCTGCACGGTGGGCAGCAGCCCGGCCGGATCGGCCAGCGACGACGGCCCGCCGCCGGCGATCTCGATGGCTTCTGGTCTGCGGGATTCGGGGGCGTCAGGCAAGGCGAATCCTCGGGTCCAGTACGCCGTAGAGCAGGTCGACGAGCAGGTTGAGCAGCAGGAACACCAGGATCATCAGGGTCCCAATGCCGACCACGGTGGCGCCGTTGTGCTGGGCGATGCCCTGGAAGATGGCGAAGCCGAGCCCCGGCATGTTGAAGATGCCCTCGATGAGCACACTGCCCGACAGCAGGTAGCCCAGCGAGTAACCCAGCACCGACACCACGGGAACCAGCGACGTTCGCAGCACGTGCCGCACGACGACGGTGCGCCGGTCCAGGCCCTTGGCGACGGCGGTGTCCACGAAATCGCTGCGCAGGTTGTCCATCACGCTGGCCCGGGTGAGTCGAGCTATCTCGGGCACCAGGAACACCGCCAGCACGCCGCCCGGCAGGACGTAGGACAGCGGCCAGCCGTCACTCACCCCGGAGGGCGGCAGCAGCCCCCACTTGACCGCGAACAGCACCTTCACCACGTAGGCGATCACGAAATAGGGCACGCCCAGCAGCACTGTGGTGACGGCCAGCGTTCCGGTGTCCACCACCCCGCCCGACCGGATACCGGACAGGGTTCCCAGCACGACGCCGATCAGCCCGCCGCCGACCCAGGCGGTCAGCGCCAGCTTCATGGTCACTGGCCAGCTGGCCGCGATCAGATCGCCGACCGAACGGCCGTTCAGGTCGGTGCCGAAGTCCCCGGTGACCAGGCGCCGCATGTACTGCAGGTACTGCACGATCAACGGATCGTCCAGGTGGTACTTGGCGCGGATGGCGGCGGCCACGGCGGGCGGGATGGGCTGGCCGGGTCCGGCGATCGCCTGCACCGGATCGCCCGGCAGCGCGTACACGGCCAGGAAGATCAGGAAGGTGGTGCCCAGCAGCACCGGGATCATCGCCCCGATGCGTCGCAGCACGTACCGCCACAGCACTCGGCGCTCTCCTTCCCGTCCGGCGGGTGGTGGACCCGGCGGGGATCGGGTGGGCCGTGCGGGCGGGCCGACCGGATGGTCGCCCCGCCCGCGGCCGACGCTACGTCAGCTGCCGACCACCACCGCGGCCAGGTCCGCGCCGCCCAGCAGCTCGGGCTGGACGTGGGAGAGGTTCTTGGTGTGCAGCAGGCCGCCCACCGGGTAGTACAGCGGGGCGATCGGCTGGTCCGCCAGCGCCGCCTTGGAGGCCTCCTGCACCTTCGCGGTGAACGCGTCGTCGCTGCCGGCCTTCATGGCCTCGTCCAGCAGCGCGTCCACCTTGTCGCTGGAATAGGCGCTGGCGTTGAGCACACCGGGCTGGAACAGGGCCGACACCTCGCCGTACAGGTTGGCGATGTTGGTGCCGCTGTAGAGCAGGAACGCGCCCTTGATGCTCTTGTCGGCGAAGTTCTTGTACAGCTGGTCCACCGGCTGGGTCTCGGCGGTCGCGTCGATGCCGAGGTTGGTGCGCAACTGGTTGGCGATGGCTCCGAGCACCGCCTCGTTGGTCGGGTCGCTGTAGGTGTACAGGGTCAACGGTCCGGACCAGCCGCCGGCGTCGGCCAGCAGCGACTTGGCCTTGGCGACGTCCAACGCGCAGTACTCGCAGTCGGTCTGGCCACCGCCCGGCAGGCTGGCGGGGGCAACGCCCTGCGCCACGGTCGCGTTGCCCTTGAGCAGCGCGGTGATGATCGCTTGCCGGTCGATGGCCAGCGAGATCGCCTGGCGGGTCTCGATGTTGTCGAAGCGCTTGTCCCAGGTCGGGAAGCCCAGGTACACCACGGCCGGGTAGTTGACGTCGACCACCTGGTCCGGGTAGTCGGCCTTGGCCTGGGTCAGGTCGTTGCCGTCCACCAGCGCGAGATCGATGGAGCCGGCCTGGAAGTCGGTGTAGATGGCGGTGGAGTCCTGGTACGACTTGATGGTGATCGACGCGGCGTGCGCGGGATCGTCACCGATGTAGTTCGGGTTGGGCTTGAGCACCACCTGCTGGGCTCCGGCCTTCATCCCACCGTCGGTGACCATGTACGGGCCGTTGCCGATCGGGTTCAGGTCGAAGGCGGCGAAGTCCTTGGCCGCCTCGGTCGGGATCGGGGCGTACGTGGAGGCCGAGAGCCGGCTGGGGAACAGCGCGTTGGGGCTGGCCAGCGTCACCGTCAGGTGCGTGTCGTCCACCACCTTCACGCCGGAGAGGGTGGTGGCGGTCGGGTCGCCCTTGGCCGGGTTCATCTCGGCGTAGCCGGCGATGATCGACATGTCGGCGTTGCCGGTCATGGCGTTCTTCGGGTTGGCGGTGGCGTTCCAGGAATCGGCGAAGGATTGGGCGGTGACGGGCTCGCCGTTGGAGAACTTCCAGCCGGATTTGAGCGTGATGTTCCAGACGGTGCTGTCGGTGCTCTCGATGGACTCGGCGACGGCGTTGACGACCTTGCGGGTGGCCGGGTCGACGACGGTCAGCGGCGTGAACAGCGCGCTGTTGACGTTGGATCCGCCGGAGTTGCCGGGCATGAGGTGCTGCAGGAAGTAGGTGTTGACGCCCAGGACGTAGGAGCCGCTGGGGGTGACGGAGCCGGCGGCCGAACCACTCGCGCTGCCGCCGCCCGACCCGGCTGCGCTGCCGGAGCCGCTGGACGAGCCCGACGATCCGGGAGTGCTGGCGGACTGGCCGCCACCGCTGGCGGATCCCGAGCTGCCGCTCCCGGAGCCCGAGCCGGCGCTCGAGCAGCCGCCCAGGGCCAGGGCCACGGCGGCGATGACGGCGATTCCGGCCGCCATCCGACGGCCGACTGCGTTTCGGGACATGACGTGGTGCCTCCATCGGAGCCGGGCCGGTCGGCGTCGCCGGCCGAGGGTGTGCTGCGGTCGGCCCGGCGGGCTGCCGGGCGTGTGGTGGTCGGTTGGTTCAGGGTCCATTGCCGACTGCGGCGCGGCATCGTTGGCGGGCGCAGAGTTCGTCACAGTGCCTTGTGAATTACGACAATGACCGTAGCAGTGGGCCCAACGGATCTGGGCGGCAGCGCGGCGACGGCTCCGGGGACTGTGTCCGGACACAAGATCGCCGGATCGCCTTGAAGCCCGACACGATGCCTCCCGCGCGCCGGATCCCCGATGATGGTGCCGACCCGGATCGATAGTCACCGACCGCCAGCTCTCGCGCAGTCACACCCCACGGAGACCAGATGACCCTCGCCGACGGCCCTGCGACCAACCCGAGCGACGCTGGGCGGCCCCAGGCGATCGTCGGCGCCCGGATCGTGCCGATCTCCGGACCGGTCGTGCACGACGGAGTGGTGGTCTGGAACGACGGGCGGATCGTCGCGGTCGGCGGGCCGGATACTCCGATCCCCCCGGATGCGGATCGGATCGACGGTTCCGGCGGCGTGCTGCTTCCGGGATTCGTGGACGCGCACACCCACATCGGCACCCTGGAGCAGGGCGAGGGGTGGGCCGGCGACGACCACGACGAGTCCACCTCCCCCGTCACCGCGCAGCTCCGCGCGATCGACGCCGTCAACCCAGCGGACGCGGCCTTCGCCGATGCGATCGCCGGTGGGGTATTGGCGGTCGGGGTGAATCCCGGTTCGTGCAATGCGATCGGTGGCCAGTCGGTGGCGCTGCGCACCGCCGGCCGCACCGTCGACGAGATGTGCCTGCGCTCGCCGGCGGGGATGAAGTCGGCGCTCGGCGAGAACCCGAAGAAGGCCTACGGCGACAAGGGCGAGTTCCCGATGACCCGGATGGGAACGGCCGCGGTGATCCGCCAGGCGCTCGCCCAGGCGGCGGCCGATCTAGCCCGCTTGCGCGCCGGAGGCGACCCCGTGGAACCGGTCGACCTGGGTCGGCGGGCGCTGATGTCGGTGTTGTCCGGCGAACTGCCCTGGCGCCAGCACGTGCACCGCGCCGACGACATCGCCACCGCGCTGCGGCTGGCCGACGAGTTCGGCTATCGACTCGTGATCGACCACGGGACGGAGGCACACCTGCTCGCCGACGTGCTGGCCGAGCGCGGGGTGCCGGTGTTGCTCGGACCGCTGCTGGTGGGCAAGGTGAAGGTGGAGTTGCGCAACGCCGAGTTCCGCAACGCGGCGCTGCTGGCGCGGGCGGGGGTGGAGTTGTCGCTGGTGACGGATCATCCGGTGATCCCGATCGGCCAGGCGAGGGTGCAGGCGGCGCTGGCGGTGCGCGAGGGGCTGGACCCGGATGTGGCGCTGCGGGCGCTCACGCTGAACCCGGCGCGGGCGCTGGGGGTGGACGACCGCATCGGGTCGATCGAACTCGGCAAGGACGCCGACCTGGTGCTGTGGGACGGCGATCCGTTGCAGGTGCCCAGCCGGGTGCTGGCGGCATTCGTTCGCGGCCGCCGGGTGTACGGCTGACAGCGGCGGTCAGCGCAGCGGCTCGGTCCACCAGCGCAGCGCGGCGGGCAGTTCGCTGATCCAGCAGTTGATGTCGTGGCCCCCGTGGTAGGAATGCTCGCGTATCGAGTTGCCGCCGGCGCGCAGGGCGTCCACCATGCGCTGGTGCGAGCCGAGCATCGCCTCCCCCTCCAGGGTGCCGATGTCCAGGCTGACCCGCACGTCCGATGCGGCACCGGGGCGGCCCGGGCCGGCCGCCATCGAGGGCAACACCTCGGCGGTGTCGCCGTCCCACCCGGTGAACCAGAACGACCCGGACTGGGACAGCACGGTGCCGAACAGATCCGGTCGGGTGAGCGCCGCCGCCGCAGCGGCCAGGCCGCCGAAACTCTTGCCGTGCACCGCCATCCGGGATGGATCGATGGGTAGTTCGGCACGCTTGCGCGCCCAGGGCAGCAGCTCGTCGGCGAGGAATCGGGTGAAGTCGGGGTTGGCCGTCAACTCCCGGTACCGGGTGGCGGTGTCCAGTGCCTCCGGCAGCACGACCGTGATCGGCGGGACGATCCCGTCGGCGATCAGATTGTCCAGGGTGGCGGCCAGCGGCATCCATTCCACCCAATCGCGCCCGTCCAGCATCACCAGCGCGATCGGGTCCTGCGCGACGGGGGCCGGCGGCCGGTAGATCCACACCCGGCGCGTGTTGTGCAGTGCCTCGCTGGTCAGCCGCTCGCAGCGCAACGTGCCCGCGGGGACGCCGGTGCGTGGTTCGCACCAGGTGCGCGGGGTCGCCGCGGGCAGCGCGAAGGTCGAGTAGTGGCCCGTCTCGGCGACCGGGTCCGCCGGGTCGGCGGTCAGCGTGAGCGGCGACCGGTTGCGCGGATCCGGTCGGAATCGCGCCGCGCGGATCACCGACTCCGGGGTGCCCGCGGCCGGCAGGTCGGTCAGCGGATCGCCCGGGGACAGGATGTACCGTCCGCGCAGGTCGTCGTCGACCAGGTAGCTGCGGAACAGGATGTCCGTTCCGGGCACCGGTGCCAGCACGTTGCGCGACATCTGCCACCACAACGCCGGACCACCCATCACCATCACCGGCTCGACCGGGTCGTCCAGGCCCGCGTCGTCGACGCCGGAACGCCACAGGAACGTCACCCAGCAGCGTCCGTCGCCGGCCGGTTCGACCAGCGGGGTACCGACCCGATCCACCTCGTCCCAGAACGCCGTCACCGCCCGCTCGCACATCTGGGGGGAATCGCTCGATGTCGCGCCGATCAATCGCGCGATCCGCGGGGACGCGACCGGTCCCGCCGTCTGGGTCACCGGCGCTTCGCCCTCGCGAGGGACCTGCGTCACCGCTGCTCGGCACCCAGCTGAGCGGCGGTCGCCAGGATGGCACCGTACTGGGTGGCCACCAGGCTGCGGATCGGGTGCACCGTGCACGACTGCTCGACCACATCGGCTGCGGCGCACCAGCCTTCGAACGCCTCGGCTAGCTCGGCGCGTCCCTCGCGGATCGCCCGGGTGGCGTTGCCGATGGCCAGTTCGCCGTCCAGCGCGTGCAGCAGCATGCCTCCGTAGCGCAGCTGGAAGGAGGTGACGACGTCGGACAGGGAGAACCGTTCGGCCACTGTCGCGGCGCGTTGGCACTCGGGCTCTTCGGCGCGGGCGCGGTTGGCATCCCCGATCCGGGACAGCGACGGCACGAAGTAGCGGCTGGCACTCAGGTAGGGCGATCCGGTGGCCCGCAGCGAGGGTCCCGTGGCATCCAACACCCGCTGTAGCAGGCCGGTCATCTCGTCCATCCGGGCGCCCTGCTCGCGCAGCAGGTCCGCGTAGGACCCGTCGGTGACGGTGGCGTCCGAGCTGTCCGGATGGCTCCAATAGGGCACCTCGGAGAACAGTGTCAGAGTGCCGTACCGCTCTGCGTACCCGCCCGACCCGTCGCCGCCGCGTAGCTCGGCCGGGTCGCGGCCGGCGGCCACCGCGTGATCGTAGATCGGTTTGATGCCAAGACCTTCGAATATCGCGTCGGCGTAGGCGACGATCTCCGGGCTCTCCGGCTCGCCGCGATCCAGCGGCACCCCGACGGTGCCGGGGATCTCCTGCAGCACCGGATACAGCGCCGGCATCGGGCGCGAGAGGTAGTAGTACGCGCCGCCGAGCTCGCTGTTGTGCAGCGAGACCATCAGCTCCGGCCGGAGCTGGTCGATCAGGCGGACCAGGGCAGCGGTCTCCGGCAGAGTCCGATCGAAGTACAGCGACCGGTAGTCGACCGGGAAGGTCCACTCGACCTGTTCGTCGCCGGCCGGGCGGAAGAAGTGGCGCGCGTAGTGGGTCCGCGTGAAAGGCCCGGCGAGCCAACCTTCGTTGAGCCGCAGACCGTCCGGGTCGATGCAGGAGACGATCGTGAAGGTCGTCTCGAGTCGCTCGCGCAACGCGGCATCGGCCGCCAGGCGCGTCGCCAGGTGCAGCGCCGTCAGCCCGCCCACCGGTTCGTTCGGGTGCGGCAGTCCGAACACCAGTGCCTGGCGGGCACCGGTGCCGACCTGCACGGCGTGAATCGGATCGCCCAGCCGGGACGTCCCCACCCGCCGGCGGATCACCGCGTCGGGGTGCGCCTCGGCGATCTCGAGCAGGCCCCGCTCCAGCCCGTCCGGGCCGAGGAACACCTGGTGGTCCCCCACCGTCGCCAACTCCGCTGCGATCCAGTCCTGCATGATGCTCCGATCCGTCCCCGTTCGGCGCGATCCGGGGTGCGCCCGCCCAGTGTGCCCGGCCCTCGGCCCTGCGGGCATTGCCGGTCGAACACAATCGGCACCGGCGGACCTGTGCGATCCCACAATGTCGCCACTGCCGTCTCCGGCCGCCCTCGCTACAGTGCAGCCATGCCCTCCGCCGCCCGCACCAGCACCGAGCCGATCCCCGGCACGGCGGGCGTCGGAGGTGTCGCCGGGGGAACGGTGCTGGCGAAGAACCTCGGTCCGTCGGACGCCTCGGACCGTCCGCCCGCGACCCTCGGACAGCTGCTGGACAGCCTCGGTCCCCGGGTGCTCGAGGTGCTCACCGCACCGCGCGGGGTGGACCTGCCCGTCGGAGAGACGGTGGTGCACGGCGCGGGAGAACCGGTTCCGGCCAGACCGAACGGCATCCTCTTGGCCACCGGCTCCCGGCTGGACTCGGACGAGGCCGGGCCGGACCTGCGCGCCGCCGCAGACGGCGGGTACTGCGCCGTCGTGATCAAGGACTTCGGCCACAGCCCCACGGCGCTGGTCGACCCCGCCGAAACCCTCGGACTGGCGGTACTGCGCACACCGGACGACATGTCGTGGCGGCACCTGGACTCGCTGCTGGCCGCTGCCACGCCGCCCGCCCAGGGTTCCGACCGGTACGCCTCGGTGGGATCGGGCGACCTGTTCGCATTGGCCAACGCCATCGCGGGCGCGCTGGGCGGCGCGGTGACCATCGAGGATCCACAGGGCCACGTGCTCGCCTACTCCAACCTGCCCGACCAGGGCATCGACGAGATCCGGCGCAGCGCGATCCTGGGCCGCCAGACCCCGGACCGGCCCACCAACCGGGAGGAGTACCAGGCGGTCTTCGCCCACGACGGGCCGGTCGAATTCCCCAGTCCGCATCCCGATCACGCCGGCCGCATCGCCGTCGGCCTGTGGGCCGGTCGACGCCCGCTCGGGATCATCTGGGTGATCAGCGACCGCCCGCCGCTGGTGTCGAACGCGATCGAGCTGCTGGCCGGGGCGGCCAGCGTCGCCGAGCTACAACTGCTGCGGATGCGGGGCACCCACGACCCCGACCGGGGGCGGCGGACCGAGACCCTGCGCGGCGTGCTGGACGGCCGGGTCGATGCTGCGTCGGCCCGATCGGACCTGGGCGTGGACACCGTCCGCGGCGGGCGAATCCTGGCGATCGGGCCGGCCTCGGAGATACCCGATGCGCCGACCGTGCCGGCCCGGATCGTGGACGTGGTGACACTGCTGTGCGACGGGTGGGATCCCCGTTCGCTGTGCGTGGCGATCGACCAGGCCGTGTACGCGCTCATCCCCGGCGGCGGGGACCCGGGACCGGTGCGCAGGCTGGGCGCCGAGATCGCCGCGGCGGCCAGGCGGTCGGCCGACCTGGACCTGCTGGTCGCGGTCGGCCCGGTGGTCGAGTCCGCGGACGGCGTGCCGCTGGCGCGGGCGATGGCCGACCGACTGCTGCTGGTGTTGCGCAGCCGGGACCACGGCAGGCCGCTGCCGCCGACGGCCGGAGCCAGGGACGCGGTCGGATCGGTGGCCTGCGTGGAGGACGCGCAGCAGACGGTGGCGCTGCTCACCGCCGCCGACCGGCTGCGACCGGGTGAGGAGCTGCTGCTGCCCCAGGTTCGCGCGCTACTCGAGGCCGACGAGGCCGGCGGCACGCCCTACGCACGAACCCTGCTGAGCTTCCTCGGATCGATGGGCGACTACGCCCGCAGCGCGAC
>Ga0164242_10004066_pt1 | contig 16487 bp, 18 predicted proteins | sample OricomgcompostMG_FD_108783 | JGI IMG/M metagenome (GOLD analysis project Ga0164242, IMG submission 108783) | Miracle-Growth compost microbial communities from Emeryville, California, USA - Original compost - Miracle growth compost (MG) ...
CCGAGCTGACGAGCTTGATCTTGACGGTGGTCGGCTTGGCCATGACCTGAAATCCTGCGTATTGCGAAAAAGGCAAAAGCGGCGAACGCGCGTCCGCCGCTCCTTGAGCGCGGGCCGATGCGATAGTTGCGCCCGAAAGTCAAGGGCGCGGCCGCTGGGGTGGTGACGTAGTTTGAATCTCCCGGTTGCGAAAGAGCGAGCGGTGGCCTGATCCGTGGGACGATCCAGAAGGAGTCGTCCATGCTTGCCGAAAACACCACCATCCATCTGAGCCGGGGGCGTCATACGCTCACGATTGCCAAACTCAGAGGGCGCTTCGTTGGCCTTATCGACGGCCATCCCTATATCGCTTCGACGAATCCGGATCACGTTGTTCGCTATCTCGTGCAAACATCGGCCGACAGCGTTCGCGAATGGAGGCGGGCGATGAAGAAAGCAAAGAGACATTGCGATGGCAGCCCCGTCGAAGCGGCCAAGCGCTTCGCTGGCGATGCGGAAGAGGATGCCATTTCAATCTCTGACGAAGAGGAGGCCGCTATGGCTGAACTCCGCCGAGAATATCAGCGTCCTAGCCAAGCCGAAATTCGCAAAGAGGCGGCGAGATTATGGAAGAAGTAGATTCCCGTTAAGGTTAATCTTTTCCCTATTATTCTCGCAATCTAGGTAATTCGAAATCGTAGATTAGACAACATAGATTTACCATCGAAGTCGATATCGCTCTTGGCATTGTAATGCTGGCCTATGCGATCTCTACGCGCCGACGCGGACATCCGCAAAGCATTGAGCAGGAGATCGTTATGTCACAAGATTACGCCAAGAGGACTGCCCGAAGCCGGTCAGCGTCGGGACTGGATGAATAGACTGGATGCGCAACTTCGCGCCTACATACTTCACTGCCTTTGCGAAGGTATGTCGCAGCGCTCATGCGAGCGCATCTTCCGGGTCAGCAACAAGACGGTCGCCAAACTGTTCGAGGAAGCCGGCGATATGGCAATCGCCCACGTCGCTTCGCTTCGCGATCTGACACCGAAGCGTATTCAGGCGGACGAGCTTCACGCTTTCGTTGCTGCGAAGGACCGCAATACGGACGTAATGATTGCGCCCAACGAGGACGCCGGAACCGTTTGGGTCTACCTTGCCATGTGCGCCGATACGAAGCTCATCTTTTCTTATCAGATGGGTGATCGGGACATCCCGGACGCTTCCATGTTTGCGCGGGATGTGGCTGCCAAACTCAAACGTAACGAGAACGGCGAACTGGCAGTGCGCCCTTTAATCGTAACGGACGGCTTGAGGTCCTACGATGAGGCGTTTGACAATGCCCTCGGCAGCGAAGCCGATCGCGCGGTCATGGTGAAGCGTTACAGCTATACCGATCGGGATGGGCGGCCGTCCAAACGTCGGCGCTATGCCGGGGCCGACCGCGAGGTTCGCTCAGGCCAAGCCGATGACGCCGACATCCATACCAGCTATATCGAACGACAGAACTGCAATCTACGAATGGGCAATCGTCGCTACAATCGGCGCACGAATGCGTTCTCGAAGACGTTGCTCAATCACGAACGACATCTGGCGCTATGGATCATGTACCATAATTTGTGCTGGGTGCCTCGGCCGAGCCGCCCTCGTCGTGGCGCTAATGGCGAACGCTCCAAGAATTGGGAGAAACGGCTTCCGGCTGGCATTGCGGCGGGTGTCACCGATCGCCTATGGGAGATTGAGGACCTGCTGGCTCTGACCGATGAATATACCGCGCAACGGCAGGCTGGTGATGAGCCACCAATCACCGAGGGCGACGCAATAGAGATTGCACCTGCGATAATTGACGGCGCACCGACGCATTGGGTTTATCGGAGTTTTCTGAACCGATCGACGAAAGTCCACATGGCGAGTTGCACCAACTGTCGCGACGGCCGAGGCAAGAAAGATGGCGCCAAGGTAACCGGCGAATGGCTGCCGTTTAGTTCAATCGAAGCTGCCACTACGGCAGCGCAGCGAATGGAGCCCGACCGCCACTCGATCTGCGGCATCTGCCTAGGGTCGTATCATACTCTCGGCTATCGTCACGCCGGGTCTTCGCGCCAAAGCGCATCCCCATAACCGTGTTGCCGGTCGAGTTGTGAAGGATGACGACGTGGCGTCGAGTGGCGCTTTGATCACCACGTCGCGCATCCAGTGTGTGGCCGAGGTGGGGCCGCTTAGCAGCATCTCCTCGACAAGTTCGTTACCGTGCGCTGGCCGTCTTCTGACCTCCGAACACGCTCGGATCGAATGATGCTGGCAGCGGCGCGGCGCTGCTATCCGGCTGCACCGTCGCCAGCGCTGGTGCTGGTGGCTGTTCGACAAAGCGCAGAGGCTCCGCCAGATAGGCTTTGACGGTCGAGCCGAACGGGATGTGCGCGCTGGTGCCGTGAATCAGAAAGCCAAGCGGGCTGATAAAGGCAATTGTGGCGAATGACGTAATCGTTCCGCTGGTGCCTTCATCGGAATCGTGGCCGTTGATCCGGAACCGACCGAACGGCGTCTGCACATAAAGCAGCCGAATGTCGATCTTGCCTTTCTTACCGAAGTGACCGTTGCGATCGGACCTGACCACTTCGCCAACCGCTGGTGAGCCAGCGGGCACGACCACCTGCCCCCGGAAGGTGAGCGGTTCGGCGACTTCGAGATAGATACGATCGCCGGACTTGCTGTCCTTGGTCGAGACCTGCGTCGTTGTTCGCAGCACCAACGGCGTCCCCATCGGGAAATACCGAAACTGTGTCGGCCCATCGCTCCGCGGCGGTGCCGGCCAGTTGAAGACATCCTGTGCTTGGCAAGCGCTGCTCAGCATTCCGACGATCGCTCCGGCGATCATGATTTTCCGCATAACTGCCCTCCTGTTGCGTGACCGTTTCCGGTGAACGCCGCTCCAGATAGCGGGTAAAAGTTAACAATGGGATTCATACGCCGTGGACGAATAATCACCTCTCCCGCTGATTGCGGGCGTGAGCGATCCGTATCTCGACATCCTCGGTCAACGCATCCGCGCCCGCAGGAGCGAGCTTGGCATGTCGCAGGAGGGACTGGCGCACGCCGCCGGGCTCGATCGCAGCTATGTCGGTCGTATCGAGCGCGGCGAGCATAACCTGACGTTTGTGGCGTTGGTCAGGCTCGCGAGGGCAATGGGGTGTGATGTGGCAGCGCTGACTGTCGGCTTGCCTACCATAAATCAGGCACGGTAAGTTCTGGGTAGTGATTGATCAGGTAGGACGCCCAGATAACGGAGGGCGAGGTTATGCCAGATCAATTCAACAAACCGATGACGCAAGCCGAAGAGATACGCGATCTCAAGCTAAGAAATTACGCGCTTCTAGCGCTGATTGCGGCCTTACCGTCCACCGCCGATATCAATGTGGATCGCGCACGGGCGGCGCTCGATAGCATCATCGATCCTGCCGACGACATTTTGGATAACGATCAGGTGGCGCGAGCTATGCACTTCATTCAAGTCGTCCTTGCGGATGCGCGCAGCCAAACGTCTCCCTAGCATCTTGTCGCAATGAGCGCCCATCGTGGGTCCAAGGCGCGTCCAGCAATTCATCGAGAGTGAGTTTGCCGCCCGTAATTTCATCCAGCGTCAGATAATCTGATCGCGAGGTAACATCAGTTAGCTTGTTCATAAATACTACTTTCTGGAATAGCCTACTCGGGTGATTCCGAGCCTGCGGGCTGTGAAGAAGGAGGGCTAAGGACAAGTGGACACCCGAGAAGCATGGGCGGCGTTCTTAAATCCGGAGGTGGTCCGCGCGAAACTTATCTCAGCCGGACTATTTCTTGTCGCTCACGAAATGCTCTTTGATTCGATCAAGCGACATCCACTGGATTTCTTCGCCACCGAATGGACGGTCAACGGCCCCAAACCGAGCGCCCGTTACGCCACGGAAATCTTGGGCCTTGACCCTAAGGGTAAAGGGGACGCCCTACGCGGCTCGATCGCGTGGTGGCGGAAGATGGAGGTCATTTCCGAAGACGATGAACGGGCAATCCAGGTCGTTACCGACGCTCGGAACGAACTCGCTCACGAAATGACGGCAATGGTAGGAGGGTCAAAATCTCCGGAGTTTGCCAACCATTTTTCGACGCTGATGGCCCTAAGCAACAAGATCGAGCGGTGGTGGATCATCAATGTCGAGATTGCTACCGATCCAGACTACAACGGCGAAGAAGTGGTTGAAGACGGCATTATGTCTGGCTCTGCGTTCCTTATGCACCTGCTCGGTCAGGTCGCTTTAGGGCAAGGGGATGAAGCATGGGAGTTACATCGACAGTTCGATGACCTCTGGCCCGACCCCAAAGCCGAGGGGCGGTAACGTAAAGTTTTACTAACCTCCGAACAAACTACGTCACCACCGCCGCTGGGGCCGCGTTTAAGGACCCGTTTACCATTCGGGCGCACTCTCCGATCGTTCAAGGGGGAGTGATCCGACATGGAGAATGCCGCCAACCGCAATCCGGCGCCTGATGCGATCCGCGCCGATCTCATGCAACGCATCGTCGCGCTCGACAGCCGCGCCAACCAGGGCCGCACCGGCGACTTGGCGCAGGATCTCGACGCCATTCGCCGCATCGCCCAAGCCAATGGCCTGCATCCCGCGCTGTCGGTCGCGCATGTGCTCGACGCGGCGCTGGCACGCGGCGAGCGTGGCCCGCTGATCCACGGCTGGCTCGACATCCTGCGCGACGCGATCGGCTGCGAGCGGATCGACGGGCCGACCTGCGATGCCTACCTCGCCGCCTGTTCGGTGCGGCTGGCGAGCTGATCGCCCGATCATGGATGCGCTGATGGCCGCATTGGTCGCGGCGCTTCTCACCCAGGCGACCGACCGTTCGGCCTGGCTCGCCGCGCGACTCGGCACGCGCTTCGACAGCCATGCGGCGATAATCGCCGGCCTGGTGCTGGCGCTGGCAGTGGTCAACGCGATCGCCGCGACGGGGGCGATGCTGGTCGCGCCCATCCTCACCCCCAATGCCCGCGCACTCCTGCTCGCGCTCGCCCTCGTCTCGGCCGGCGCGGCGGCGCTGGTCCGCGCCAAGCCGCCGGCGGAAACCTTCCGCGGCGGCGCCTTCATTGCAGCGCTTGCCGGCGGCCTCGCGCTCGGCATCGGCGACCGCACGCAATTCATCACCTTCGCGCTCGCCGCCCGCACGCCGATTCCGGCGCTCGCCGCGGTCGGCGCGACGATCGGTGGGCTGGCGATCCAGATTCCCGCCGTGCTGGCCGGCGAGCGCGCTTATTCGCAGGCACCCGAATGCGCGATCCGGCTGCCGATCGCGATCCTGCTGCTCGGCGCCGGCGCCGTGATCGGCCTGAACGCGCTGCGATTGCTCTGATCGCTTTTATTACTCTCATCGGAATATTGCAGATACGCGCGCCGGACCCAATCTCCGCGTAAGCCGTTGTCGTTTCGTATCCACAATCACCAACCAAGGGACCCAAAGCGATGGCCAATACCAACGCCTCATTGAAGACGCCTACCGACATCACCTCCAACGCCGCCAAGACCGTTGCCGAGGCGCTGAACGGCATCCTCGCCGATACCTTCGCGCTCTATCTCAAGACCAAGAATTTCCACTGGCACGTCTCGGGCCCGCACTTCCACGATTACCACCTGATGTTCGACGCGCAGGCGGCGCAGATCTTCGCGACCACCGATCAGATCGCCGAGCGCGTGCGCAAGACCGGCAACACCACGCTGCGCTCGATCGGCGATGTCGCCCGCCATCAGTCCCTGAAGGATAATGACGAGCAGTTCGTGAAGCCCGAGGACATGCTCGCCGAATTGCGCGACGACAATCTCAAGCTGGTCGAAAAGCTGCGCGAGGCAAAGGAGATCGTCGACGAGGCCAAGGACAATGCCACCAGCGGCATCCTCGACGACTGGACCGACCAGGCCGAGGAGCGCGCGTGGTTCCTGTTCGAGGCGAGCCGCAGGAGCTGAGCCGGCCTCATGCTCAAATGGGCCTTCCTGTTCCTGATCATCGGCATCGTCCTCGGCGTGCTGGGATTCGGCGGGATCGGCGGCGTGTTCGTCGGGATCGCCAAGGTGCTGTTCTTCATCGTGCTGGCGGTGTTCCTGGTCCTGCTGGTACTGGGATTGATGGCGGGGAAGGCCGTCAAGGACACGGTCGGTCGGTCGCGCCGCCGGTAGGACACCGATGAGCGACCGCGATCCGATCGCCCGAATCGTGCCGGGGGTGGCGTCCGTCGTCCCCGGCGACTGGGATGCGTGCGCCGGCGGCGGCAATCCGTTCGTCGGCCACACCTTCCTGTCGATCCTCGAGGAATCGGGAAGCGCGACGGCGCGCGCCGGCTGGCAGCCGGTGCCGGTGATCGTCGACGGCGCCGACGGGCGGCCGGCAGCAATCGCGCCCGCTTATGCCAAGAGCCACAGCCAGGGCGAATATGTCTTCGACCACGCCTGGGCCGATGCCTGGGAGCACGCCGGCGGCACTTATTATCCCAAGCTGCAGGTTGCGGTGCCGTTCACGCCGGTGCCGGGGCCGCGGCTGCTGTTGCGCGAGGAAAGTGCGGCACCGGCGCTGATTGCCGCGCTGGAGGCGGTCACCGACCAGCATGGCCTGTCCTCGGCGCACGCCACCTTCGTCTCACCGGAACAGGCGCCGCTGTTCGAGCAGGCCGGCTGGTTGATCCGCGCCGGCACGCAATTCCATTGGCGCAACCGCGGCTACGAGCGCTTCGACGATTTCCTCGCCGATCTCGCCTCGCGCAAGCGCAAGGCGATCCGACGCGAACGTGCCGCCGCGCTCGACGGGCTGACCGTGCGCCACGTCACGGGCAGCGACCTCACCGAAGCCGATTGGGATGCCTTCTGGGCCTTCTATCAGGATACCGGCTCGCGCAAATGGGGACGGCCTTATCTCACCCGCGCCTTCTTCTCATTGCTCGGCGAGCGAATGGCTGACCAAGTGCTGCTGATCCTTGCCGAGCGTCACGGCCGCCCGATCGCCGGCGCGCTAAACCTGATCGGCGCCGACACGCTCTACGGCCGCTATTGGGGCTGCACCGAGGACGTGCCGTTCCTTCACTTCGAATTATGCTATTATCAGGCGATCCACGCCGCGATCGCGCGCGGCCTCGCCACCGTCGAAGCGGGCGCACAGGGCGAGCACAAGCTCGCTCGAGGCTATGAGCCGACGCCGACCTGGTCGGCGCATTACATCCCCGATCCGGCGTTCCGCCGCGCCGTCGCCGATTTCCTGGTCCGGGAACGCGAGGCGGTCGCCGCCGACCGCGACCTCCTCGCCGAGATGACGCCGTTCAGGAAAGCTTGAGCGTCGCCGCCGCCTCGCGCTCGGCGAGCGGCGGCCGCTTCTCGGGCACCTTGTAGAGCACCGAGCTGCCGGCGCGCCATACCGGCGTCAGGTCGCTGGCCAATGCGGCGTCGTAAGGCGGCGGATTGATGAGCCAGACATAATCGAACGCATCGCGCGGGAACCAGGCGAGCGTCTGGTTGATCGTATGCCACCATTGGTGCGGACATTTGCGCTCGGTGACGATCTCCGACGGGTCGTGTGCAAACGGAATGGCGGCGCGGTAGGTGACGGTCATCAGCTGTGCGCCCGGCATTTCCCACTGGTCGTTGGAGAAGCCGCGCTTCTCGACCATCACCATTGCCGGCAGATGCTCGAGCCGCGACATCGCCCAGGGATCGTAGCAATGCCCGCCGACCAGCCCCAGCACGCGCGCGCCGACGGGCACATGGTCGAGCGCGGTGAGTTCGGTCTTGTAGGTTTGGGCATAGAGGCCGAAGCTGACCGTCGTCGCGGTCAGCCGGACCAGTGTGAACACCAGCCCGATCGCCGCGACCAGGCTGGCGTCGCGCATCTGATAGCCGGGCCGCTCGCGCAGCGCGATCACCAGCACGGCGAGCGCGAACGGCGCCAGCCGCATGTCGGCATAAGCTGAGCCGAACACGATGCGCGGCAGCACCAGATAGACCGCGAACAGGAACAGCGCCGACAGCGTCAGGTTGCGCGAATAGGCGATCGTCCGGTCGCGCAGGCTCTTGACCAGCAGCAATCCGATGACGGCGAGCGAGCCGAGATCGAAATCCTTCCAGCGATCGCGCAGGATGTCTTTCACCCAGCGCCACTTGAGCCGCCAGTTGAACCAGTCGGTGGTCTGGCCGCTGACGTGCTGGCCGCCGCGCCAGATCACCATCATCGCGATCGGCAGGCACAAGGGCAGGCAGTGCAGGCCGGCGACGACCGCCGACTTGATCCAGCCGCGGCCGCGGCGATAACTCCCCTTGTCATGGACGCGGACCAGTTCGGCCGAGAAGGCGAGCACGCCCAAAGTCCCCCAGCCATAGGTATGGCACAGCCACAGCAGGCAGGAGAGCGGCACGAACAGGGCTGCGCGCAGCCGCAGCCGGTCGAGCCGCGCCAGCCTGAGCCAGAGCGCGAAGGCGTTGAGCGCCAGCGCCATCGACAGCGCAAAGTTCACGAAGCCGAAATGGAAGGGGTAGCTGTAGGCGAGCGGCAGTGCGAACAGCGCCGTCGCCGGGATGCGGCCGTGCACCTCGCGCGCGATCCACAGCAGGCCACTGACGATCAGCAACGGGATCGTCATGACGATCAGCTTGACCGCCAGCACCAGCCCGAACACCTTCGACATCGGAATGACCAGCAGGTCGATGCCGAGATTGCCGATCAGCTGCCAATGAAAGCTGTACCACTGGGTGAACCAGGGATCGCGGCCGATATCGAGCTGGACTCGATAACGCCCCATATGCCCCGGCAGGTCGACCATCGGCGGAATGGTCGGCCAGATCAGCGGAATGACCGACGCCAGCGCAATCGCAATGACGAACCAGCGCGTCTGCCACCAATGGACCGGTTGTTGCGGCGCATCCCCCATCCGACCGCCTTTAACGACGCGCGCGGCGGGTAGACAAGCGGTTGTGCGGCCGAGGCCGCCTCGATTCAGCGCACTCAGGCGGGATTGGCGACGCGATAGACGGCCGATTCGCCATCGCTCCAGATCGGCCGAAGGTCGGTGGCATGGGCGCGCCCCGACGGGAACCCGATCGTCCAGACGTAACCGAAGCCGCGGCGATCAAAGCTTCCGATCGCCTGGTCGAAATCGGTGATCTGATAGCCTGCGTTCGATGGATAAACGATTTGCGATGGATCGCGATCGAACGGCGCGGCGTCCTCGCTGATCGGCGTAATCAATTGCTGACCGGCGATCGACCATTGTTCGTTGGTGAAAATGCGTCGGCGCGCAATGGCGAGACCGGCGATATGCGTGAGACGCGGATTGGCCCAATCGGTCTTGGCCGTCTCGTTGACCAATACCAGCACGCGGGAACCGACGGGCAGCGCCGGCAGCGCGCGCAGCGCCCGTGCCTGCCCCGCCCAGATCAAGGCAAAGGCGATCGCGGTGGTCGCCAGGCGCAAGGCGAAGAATCCGACCGCAGCAAATGCGAGCGGCGCATCGTCGCCGTCTTTCCGTCGAATCGCCAATACTGCCAGCGCGACCACGCACGGCAGGATTCTCATGTCGACATAAGCGCCGCCCTGAAAAATTCGCGGCAACGCGAGGAAAGCGATCGTGCCGAGCGCTGCCGGCACGCCGAGCAGCGGCTCGAAGCGAAAGTGCGGAGATCGCGCGGCGACCGCCAGCAAGGTGAGTAACACCGCAACGGAAAGGATGTCGTAAAATTGCCATCGCTCGCGCAGCAGCGAGACGATCCAGATCAGCTTGACCGCAAAGTCGAACCAGTCGCCTGTGTCGCCGCGCGCGGCGGTTGCCAGACCGGTCAGCGTAGCGAGCAGCGGCAGCGCCATCGGCAAGCACATGGCGGCGGCCAGGGCTGCCGCCCGCCATGACGACCGGCCTTCTCGGCAACGAATTACCCATTCGGCCCCAAACACGAACAAGCCGAGCATCGCCCAGCCGAAGGCATGGCATAGCCAGACGAGGCAGGCGAGCGGGACAAACACTGCCGCCCGCACCCATGCGGCACGATCGCGGGCCAAATGCAGCCAACCGGCCAGCCCGGCCAGCGCCAACGCGCTCGACAAGGCAAAATTGACGAAACCGAGCTGAAAGGGCGCGGCATAGGCCAATGTAAAGGCGAACGCCGCGCTGGCCGGCAGCCGCCCGTGTGCTTCCTGTGCCGCCCACAGCATCGCCGCAACCGACAACGCTGGAATTGCCATGACGACCAGTTTCGTGGCGGTTTCGAGCCCGAGCAGCGGGCGCAACGCGAGGACCAGCGCGTCGACCCCGAGATTGCCGATCAGCGTCCAATGCACCGCATAGTAGTTGCTAAGTGGCGCCCGATGAGCGTCGGTCATGATTCGGAAGGCACCGATATGGCCTGGTAGATCGGTGAGCGGCGCAACCGGCGGCCAGAGCAGCGGCACAATGGCGGCGACGATCGCTGCCAGCATGAACCAGCGTGTCTGCCACCAGCGCGGTGTATCGATTTGAACGGGCGGCGACGTCATACCATGGCGCTAGCGCACCATGGTTAATGTCGCGTTAGGTCGTCCTAGCCGGCTCAACTGTGACGAATACAGGCTGCCTGATTTTCGGGCACACCTTCTCAACTGCGCAAATTTTGCCCGCGTCATGCCATTTGATGTCGGCAAACCGCACATTTCTGCGTCGTTTCGACTTTGGCACGGCGGTTGCTGAGCGTCCTCCCGCACAACCAAGGGGACGGCAATGAAGCTGATCATCGCCATCATCAAACCGTTCAAGCTCGACGACGTGCGCGAGGCGCTGACCGATGTCGGCGTCTCCGGCATGACGGTCAGCGAGGTGAAGGGGTTCGGCCGGCAGAAGGGCCAGACCGAAATCTACCGGGGCGCCGAATACAGCACCAACATGGTGCCGAAGATCAAGATCGAGATCGTCTGCGCCACTGACCTCGCACCCCGCGTCGTCGAGGCGATCCAGGCCGCCGCCAACACCGGCGCGATCGGCGATGGCAAGATTTTCGTCCTCGATGTCGGCGAAGCGGTGCGCATCCGCACCGGCGAAACCGACCAGAACGCGCTCTGAGAAGGGGGAACAGATGAAGCATGGAATGAAAATTGCCGCTGCCCTCGTCGGCACCGGCCTGTTCGCGGCACCCGCCTTCGCCCAGGCCGCGGCGGCGCCGCCGCCGGCGATCAACGCCGGCGACACCGCCTGGATGATGACCTCCTCGCTCCTCGTGCTGCTGATGATCGTGCCGGGTCTTGCGCTGTTCTACGGCGGCCTCGTCCGCACCAAGAACATGCTGTCGGTGATGACCCAGGTCGGCGCAGTCGCCGCGCTTGCCATGATCGTGTGGATCATGTGGGGCTACACGATGGCGTTCGGCGACGGCGGCAACGCCTTCGTCTCGGGCTTCGGCAAGGCGTTCCTGTCGGGCGTCACCGCCGTCAGCGTGTCGGGCACCATCCCTGAATATGTCTTCGTCTGCTTCCAGATGACCTTCGCGGCGATCACCATCGCACTGGTGCTGGGATCGGTGGTCGAGCGGATCAAGTTCTCCGCGGTGATGGTATTCGCCCTCATCTGGCTGACCATCGTCTATTTCCCGATCGCGCACATGGTGTGGGCATCGGGCGGGCTGTTCTTCAAGGCCGGCGCGCTCGATTACGCCGGCGGCACCGTCGTCCACATCAATTCGGGCGTGTCGGCGCTGGTCGCCTGCATCATCCTGGGCAAGCGGATCGGCTATCCGCACGATTACATGGCGCCGCACTCGCTGACGATGACCGGGATCGGCACCGGCCTCCTCTGGGTCGGCTGGTTCGGCTTCAACGCCGGTTCGGCGCTGGCGGCGAACGGCGCGGCGGGGCTGGCGATGATCAACACCTTCGTCGCGACGGCAGCGGGCGGCCTCGTCTGGATGCTCGTCGAGCGCGTTTCGGGGCACAAGGGATCGGCGCTGGGCTTCTGCTCAGGGCTGATCGCCGGCCTCGTCGCAGTAACGCCGGCGGCGGGCAATTCGAGCCCGTTCGGCGCGGTGGTGCTCGGCGCGGTGGCGGCGGTGGTCTGCTTCCTCGCCGTCTCGAAGCTCAAGCCGAAGCTCGGCTATGACGACGCGCTCGACACGTTCGGCGTCCACGGCATCGGCGGCATGGTCGGCGCGATCGGCACCGCGTTCGTCAATTATGCGGCGTTCGGCGGTCCCGGCAACGGCGGCAAGTCGCTCGGCGCGCAGCTCGGCGTGCAGATCGAGGCGGTGCTGACGACGATCGTCTGGGCGGCGATCGGCACGGTGGTCGCCATTTACATCGCCAAGGCGGTGACCGGCCTCAGGATCAGTCCCGAGGGTGAACGCGAGGGCCTCGACCTCGCCGACCATGGGGAGCGTGCCTACAACTACTGACGAGATCGGGCGGTAACGCCCACCCGAGGTTCCTCCTGCGGACCACCTCAGGCCGGTGCGGCAACGCACCGGCCGCTTTCTGTCCAGGCGGATGCGCGCGCATTCGCGTCCAGCGAAGCCAATGATGTGGGATAGCCTGTCGCCGCCCTGCTACCGCAGCACGCTCTGCCATTCGCGCATGTGGCGCATCACCTCGGCGACGGGCGCCTCGTGGCGGGTCATCGTGCGATAGGCGCCGGGGCGCATCCCGAACCGTGCCAGGAACGCCTCGCTCAGCCGCGCCTCGGTCGAAAAGCCGAGCAGGTCGGCGAGATCGGCGAGCGAACGCCTCTCGCCGCGATCGGCGAGCCGCTCGCCAAGCACCTCCAGCCGCCTCGACCGGATATAGCTGGCGAGCCCGCCCCACTGCTGGAAATCGCGGTACAGCGTCGCCCGCGACAGCGCGAACCGTGCCATCACCGCCTCGGGCCCGAGTGCGGGCTCGAACAGCCGTTCCTCGATATAGGCGCGCGCCCGGTCGATCCGCTCAGCCATCATGTGCGTCGGCCGCTCGCGTATGGGATCGGTCGTCAGCGCGCCGCCGAGCAGGTCGAGCCCGACGCGCGCCAGCGGCATCAGCATCGCCGGCGACACCTCGGCGCCGTTGCGGGCAAGCGAGCGCATATGGTCGGCGAGCAGCACCGCCTGCGCCGCCGGGATCACGCGGCCGTGGAGCCGGCGCGGATCGCGGACCAGCCGGGCGATGCGGTCGCGCGTCATGCTCATGGTGACGATATGCGCGGCGGGCACGCGGTTGCGCATCGGTCGGGTCATGTCGAGCAGCAGCAGTTCGCCCGGCATCACCCGGCGATAGCCGTCACCGGCGTCGGCGTGGAATTCGCCGGCGACGACCAGCGTCAGCGTGACATGCGCCATCGCATCGCGGCGGACACGCCGGTCGTCGCGGACATGCCCTACGCCGCTGAGCCGCCGGTCGTAGAGCAGCGAGCGATCGAGCCGCCATCCTGTCATCCGCGCGCCGAACCGGCCACCGAGGCGATCGACGTCGGCGCCGCCCGAATAGAGATCGCGATAGGCGGCGAGCCGCTTAGCCGCGGCGAACACCGTGCTGTCGAAACCGAGCTGGTTGGTTGCGCCCTCTGCCATGTCCCCCCGCGCGCCGGCGACTCAATCGCCCTGCACGCCCCCGCCACGGCGGTAGCGCATCCCTCGGGCCATCAGCAAGTGGCCGACGATCGCCGCCGCCAGCGCCGGCACCGCCAGCTCGGCTAGTGCCCCCGCCAGCGCCGCGCCGGTCGCGCCGTGGCGGTCGCTGAGCCGGCCGGCGAGCAGCGGCCCGAACCCGACACCGACCAGCGTCACCAGCGCGAAGAAGATGCTGTTGACCCGGCGGCGCCGCTCATTGCCGACCAGCGACTGGATGCCGGCAAGCCCGATAGCCACCGCGATGCCGAGCACCAGGTCGACCCCGACCAGCACCGTCACGGCGGCGCCGAGCCCCGGCACGATGCCGAGCAGCGCCAGCGCGATGCCGGCAACGGCCAGCGCCGGTGCGATCGTCGCCGCCGGCCGTTGCCGCCGCTCGGGCCGGCGATCGAGCAGCAGTCCGCCGAGCTGCTGGCCGAGCGGCGCGGCAACCAGCGTCGCGGCTCCGGCGAACACCGCTGCCCGCCCCGGCGACAGCGCGGCGATCCGCACCAGCAGCACCGGATACCAGGCGCCGACCGCCTGGATCAGCATCACCGGCGCGACGGCGACGAGGAAGCCGCCGATCAGCACGATCGGCGGCGCGGCGGCAGAACAGCCCTCGGCCGTCGCTGCCCCGGCCGATGCCCTCGGCAGCCGGGCGACGATCGATACGGCGACGATCGCATTGGGCAGCGCCGTCACCAGGAACACCGTGCGCCACGCCGCCGGCAGCACAGGCAGCGCGATGCCGGCGGCGGCGATAGCGCCGATCAACAGGCCGGTCGCCAGCAACGCGCTGCTGCGACCCAGGGTGCTGGCGCTGGTGAAACGCGCCGTCGCCCGGCCGAGCTTCGCTTCACCGCCCGCCGCGACGATCGCGCTCGCGGCAGCGGGCACGAACGCCGCCTGGCCGCCGCCGACCAGCAGCTCGGCAGCGATGTAGAGCCTGAACGTGCCGGCGAAGGCGAGCGCGACGGTCCCGATCGTCCAGGCGATCACCCCGCCGATCAACGCCGCATCGCGCCGCCGCCGGCCGCCGTCGTCGAGCAGCGCCTGCATGATGGCAACCGCTGCATAGGCAAGCGCCGCCGCCGTCGCGGTGGCGAAGCCCAGCGCCGTATCGCTGAGGCCGAAGTCGTGCTTGACCAGCGGCGCCACCGCCGCCGGCATCGCGCGATCGAAATAGGCGAGATAGACGCCCGCCGCCAACGCCGCCGCCAATCCCCGCGCCTCGCGCCCCTCTCCGTCCGATTGTCCCCCCATCGAAGCGGCTTAGCGTTTGATTCACTTACGGGGAAGCGGCACCTGTTCGGGCCGAAACATACTCCGGCGAAGGCCGGAGCGTTGGCAATCGAAGCGCGATGCCGCCAAGGCTCCGGCCTTCGCCGGAGCACACCCGATGTTGGGATAAACCAAACTGGACGGATCCTAGAGCAACAAGCGCCGGGAGCGAAGTGCGGGCGCCGGTCCGGTCGTCCCGACAGGTTGGATGCTTCACTCTCCGGGGTCCCCGTGCCGGGTCGCATGGCACGCGGACCCCGAAGAGCGGCTCGCCCGTCCGGCGGGCGCCGGGCGGACAAAGCGGTTGCGAGCGGCATGGACAGCGGCAAGAGCGGCCGCCAACATGGTGCGGCGCGAAGCCGCTGTCCTGCCCCCCGGCAAACCAGTTAGCATCGGCTTTACCGATGCAGGGCGCGCGGGCAATATCGCCACGTCTCACCAACGCGATACGGGATGGCGGGCGCCCGGCCCGCGCCGGTCAATGCGCGCCGTCGTCGGCCACCGCGGCCCAGGCTGCGATCTCGTCGTTGAAATGATGCACCACCGTCACGTCGCCGGCACGGGCATGGCCGAGGTCGACCTCGGCAGAGCCCCGCCATTCGAACGTCGCGTTGCCGGAAAGCTCGACCATTCCGTCGGCCTCGGCGCGCCCGCGCACCAGCCCGCCGGCGTTGAACACGGTGACCGGCGTGCCGAACGCGATCCGCCCGGTCAGCCCCGCAGCTGCCACCGACGCCGCCATCGCGCTGCCGCAACTGTCGGTCAGGCCGACCCCGCGCTCGAATGTCCTCACGAACAGGGCAGCCGGCCCGCGCTGCTCGACGAAGCTGACATTGGCGCGATTGGGCAGCCACTCGGGCGCCGCCTCGCACGCGCGGCCGAGCCGCACCAGCGCCTCCTCGTCGATCGCCTCGACGAACGAGACGAGGTGCGGATTGGGCATCGCCACCGCGGTGAAGGCGCGCGTGGCGGAAAGCGGCGCGATCACCTGCTCGATCGTTTCCGCGCGCTCGATGCGGAGCGGCCAACTCGTCGTATCGGTCCCGAACGGCCCGACCGTCTCGCGCACGGTATAGACGCCGGGCGCGAGATCGCCGTCGCGCGCCACCTCGGCCGACGAGGTCTTGAGCCGCACCCGCGCCCGCTCGATCCCCCGCGCCTCGAATCCCGCCCGCGCGACGCAGCGCAAGCCGTTGAGGCACGTCTCCGCCTCGCTGCCGTCGGCATTGAACATCCGCATCCCGAAGGCGTGGTCGTCATCACCGCGCGTCAGCAGCAGCAGCCCGTCGCCGCCGACAGGCCCGGCGCGATCGGCCAGCGCCCGCGCGACGCCGGACCAGGCCGCATCGTCGAGATCGATCGCCCGGCCGTCGATCAGCGGGAAGTCGTTGCCCGAGCCGTGGCATTTGATGAAGTCGAACCGCATGGGCCGTGATGTAGCGCGTCCCGCCGCCCGCCGCCACGTCGGATGGCGACACCCGTGCGTGCCTGTGCCACAAGGCCGGCCGTGGTGACGATGCTCGCCCTCCTTCTGGCGCTCGGCGCCCTGGCGGCGGTGGTCAGGCTGGCGGCGCGCGTCGAGCGGCTGCACCGCGAGATCGCCGCGCTGCGCAGCCG
>Ga0164242_10004067_pt1 | contig 16487 bp, 19 predicted proteins | sample OricomgcompostMG_FD_108783 | JGI IMG/M metagenome (GOLD analysis project Ga0164242, IMG submission 108783) | Miracle-Growth compost microbial communities from Emeryville, California, USA - Original compost - Miracle growth compost (MG) ...
CGGGGCGTCAGATAGTGGTTTAGTCCACTTGTTCACGGTCTATCTGTGGCGCTGTTCTCAACGCGTGAAGGGGTGCCGCTTGGGTTGCGGCACCCCTTCTGAGCTGCGGTGATGCTACTTTCTAATACTCCTTAACCCTGAGCTTCCGAAACGGAGTCGCCATAGCTCAGTGTGATCTGATTCCCGTCCGGCGTGAATCCGTTCTGAGAAAGCCACGTGCTAATGGCATCAACGAGTCCCTGAACTTGCGTCAGGGTGAAAATGCCCTGCGAGTAAGCGGCTGGCAGCTTGAACGTGATGTCAGCACCGCTGTTATATCCAATGTCAACACCAAATTCGGTGAGTTGCGGCCCGTTGGGCGTTGTCCAGGTCATAACTGATTCTCCTAAGCGATATTTCCAAGGGGGACACTGCACTCAAAATAGAACTTGTCGCCGAGAGCTATAGCGTTAGCGTCGTGGGCTGTTCCGACGGCGTCCGACCATACAAGCTGAACAGTCCCGTCTGCCCCGAACTGTGCCACCACGGCCGTGTTCTTTACCACTGAATTGTTAGTGAAGTGGGCCACAGGCACCCGTCGGAGCATGTTTGGACGGTAGGGGTTGGGGACCGCATTAACGATGGGTTGACTTCCGGCGTTGGTGATGGCTGTTGCCCCGGAGAAATCAATCTCACCCGACCACACAACATTGTCTTCTGCGTCAATGCGGTACTTCAAAGAAACGACAGTCCAACTTGAACTTGCGGCGGTCGGGGTCTGCCACGTGTACGGAGTCGCCGTTCCGCTGGAGTTGTTGCACCCAACCATCGTGCCCATGAATCCAACCGGGTAGCTATTGCCCGCAGCATCGGTACCGGCATTCGCAGACACAGACCCAATCATCTCTTGCGCAGTGACGTATGTAATGACCACACGTCCGGCAGCACCATTGCCGCCCGCAGAGTTGGAGCTACTTCCCGCGCCGCCCGCGCCGCCGCCTCCACCGGGACCTGTTCCGCTCGTACCGGCGGTTCCTGAGGTTCCGGTCCCGTTTCCTCCGGCACCTCCGTTGCCGCCGCCTGTGGGTGCCGTGGCGCCCGCTCCGCCGGTTGAACCGCTGTTGCTGCCGCCGGTGTTTCCGGCTCGGTTGGTTCCTGCGGAGGAACCGCCGCCCGCGCCCCCGTGGGATACGCCAGTTGAATTGGCCTTACTCCCACCACCGTTGAAATGAATGGTGTTAGTGGAACCGCTTCCGCCGGAGGACGTTGCGGACGATCCGCCTTGTCCGCCGTTGGCTGTCACCAGTGCGGTAGTGGAGCGTTTGAGAGTGGTGGTCCCGCCGCTTGTTCCGGGGCCGCCCGCGCCGCCGCTTCCGCCGCTTCCTCCGGCGCCTACGGTGACGGTGAGGGTTTCTCCGGGGGTGACGGTGAGGGCGGTTTCTGCGGCGTATTCTCCGCCGCCGCCTCCGGCGCCGCTTCCGCCTTCTCCTCCTCCGCCGCCGCCCCATGCCTGTACTTGGATGCTGGTTACTCCGGCGGGTACGACGAAGCTTCCGGAGCCGTTGTATGTGGTGACATTGGTTGCGGAGGTATACAGCAGAAGGTTTCCGCCGCCGTCGTCAAACGTAATGTCGGTCTCTTCCATGGTTCCCTGTTGGAAGTCGCATCCAACGAGGGTGGACGATCCGATAGTGCCTGCGCTGAGCGAACCCGCTTCGATGGTGCCACCGGTGATGGTGGAACCGTTAATGACACCTTCCGTGACAGAGAGACCTTGCGGGTATTGGTTGCCGTATTGGTCGGTGCCTGCGACGGCCGCAATCGATGTGATGAGGTTGTTGTTCGCGTCGTATGTCTCAATGACTCCGTTGACGCCATCGATGACGATGCGCTGACCGCTGTTCTGTCCGGTCGGGATGATGAGGACTTGTTGATAGTTGTTGGGAAACTGCATTTCTCATGCTCCGTTGTTCATAGCGTGTGCTGTGAGGATTTCTCGCCAGTGCCGCATAGCTAGTTCCGGGTTCTTCCATGTGCGCTTCGGGATGTTGCCCCCCAATCGGCCGGCTGCCTCCTTAACCGCCAATTTGATGAGGCTCTTTTTGAGTCCATCTCGCGGGGTAGTACTGCCGCTCAGGTTGTTCATCAGTCCGCGCATAGACAGCTTCCCGCCGTCCGCCTTGACGGCCGCAATGATGTCCGCACGCGGGATCGTCTTGAGAACGGGTACGGCCAACTCCAGGAACTCATCCCGTCCGTTGCCGTACTCCGTGAGTGCCACGTCTCCGGGGCCGAGAACTACTATCCCTTTGTCCTTGTCGAGATGGTTGGATTCCTTGCCGACGTAGTCCCATCCCGCCACGAACACGTGATGCCTCTGGAGTACGCCCCGGGTATCGCTGTGGGACTTCTCTCCGTTGGGGCCGGTGAAAACAACCTCGGGGTGTCGGCTGTATTCCTTGACGACTTCCCGATAGGTCTTGACGGGTACCGTTCGGTTGTCTGGGGTGATGAGTTGGCGGTAATCGACGTCTCGGGCTATGCGGTAGGTTCCTTCCTCGGGGGCGTGCATGTTGATGTATTCCATGTCGAACCATTCGTCAGAGTCAGTGCTGAACGGTCCGACCAGTCGGAGAGGCGTATTCCTTCCGACGTTCATTACCGGATGGTCTTTGGTCACTGGGCTGATGAGGAAGTTATGTGGCTTCACTTGCTCCGCGTATGGCTTCCCCTCATTCCACGTCGCGAATGACTCATAGACATTCCATGTCGAGACCGTTAGCCGCATCATGGCGGGATTGTCGAACCACTCCGGTTCCGCGATTCCGAGTCCCGCGTCAGTGCCAATCATGTATCGCCATGCGTCGGTGGCCCAGTCGCGTTGTTTGGTCTCGTCTCTCCGCTTCGGGTCTATGGGGTTCATATAGAGCCCTAGACCGGATTCCTTGTTCTCTACGATCCGGATTCCCTCGCTCTCGTCCGGGACGAACAACGCGTATCGCTTAGCCGAAACGGCATAGCAGTACAGGTCTCCGGAGTAGTCGTCATCCTGTGGCGAATGTTCCCGCTTGAGAAGCTTCACGCCTAGTGCGGGGTTGTATGGGTTCAGGCTCTCGAAGCGTTCCCGAATCTCCTCTACGTCAGCGTACGAGAGAACGGGAATCGCTCCGGGTGTCTCCGCGTCACAGGAACGGGGCGGGATACTTGCGCCCGTTTCAATGTGCCCCCGTTCGGCGGATGCGACTACGGCCATGGAATCCGTGTCGCACATGACCCATGTTCCGCCCGCTTGCGTAACGAGGTATTCGAGAATGCCGAGCATGAGCCGAGCCGAGCCGGTAATGACGCTGGAGACTCCGGGGAAGCAGTAGGTTCCGGGATTCTCTGGCTTTCGGACGTTCTCTTTCCATGCTTGCTCTCCAGCCCCGAAGATAACCCGTTCCGCTAGTTCGGTTCCTTCGTCGCGGTTGACTTCAGCGAAGATGCCGTAACTTCCTGAGTTCGCGAGCACCTTCATAAATTCGACCGTCAGGCAGCTCTCACAGGTGCATCCCTTCTTTCCGCCGCACGTGCGGCGGTTCTTAGCTTCAAACCTCTTCTCAATGACGGCTCTAAAGAAGTCATCGGAAGAGGGATCGATGCGGGCGGACTCATCACCTCGGATGTCAACGGGCTGGAGACTTTCCAGAACTCCGCCCGCCGGATCGAAGCGGATAGCCCGCAGGATCTCTGGCACCTTTCCAGTGTGGAGGGTGGAGTTAGCGATGTCCGGGAGCGTGTACCACATGGGTTCTGCGCTCGTCACGTACGCGACTCCAATGCGGCTGTTTCCTTCCGCGTATTCGGTGCGGAGTGGCAACAGGTCTCCGTCAGGTCGAACGAGCGCGATTCCCCGAAGCTTCGGCCACGCGGCTTTGTCCAAGAGGGTTTCCACGGTGAGGCTGGAGAGAAGGCCACGAACCTCAGCGGCGCACTCGACAGGTTCAATCTCCTTTGCTGTCAACAGGTCCCATAGGTGGAGATTGGCGTTCACGGACGGATACATACTGGAGAAGTCGTTGTAGACCACGGGGACAACACTTCGGCGGATGTGGGCTTCGGAGCGTCCACCGTAGAACGTGCCCATGGCGTGTCCGTGAACAGCGTTGGAGAAGTCGGCTTGCTTCTGTAGCGGGGTGACCACGCCCATAGCCTTGAGATACGCCTTAGCAATCGATGCCGGCGAAATCGTCTTGGAGTCGTCCAACTCGATTGGATGCCGCGAAAGCTCTGCCAATTCCTGGAGATACAGTTCACCGGTCGTCAGTACGTCATGCCGACAGTATGTGATGTGGTCAAGGGTGATAAGACCAAAGTCCTGCTCATCTTCTATCTTCCGATGCTCGGTGTTGAAAGCTTCACCAGCTTTTGCAAGGCTCAGCATATTGTTTGTGAGGGCGAACCCTAGGACGGCTGTATCTGTGAAGTAGCCATTAAAGTCCCCCTCATCACGCTTGCCATTGTCCCGGGGATTTCCAGTGAACCCGAAGGAGGAACCCTTGGCCCCCCTCTTGGCGAGTCGGACAGCGTTCATGTTCCCGTATCCGATGTCGAGACTGAAACCGTTAGCGAAATACTTGCCGCGTGGCTTGACTACCCCGTTGGCAATGCGGGACAGATCGAAGGGAAGATTGTGCGCCACAAGAGTTGACGCGCGTCCCTCTTCGCTGTTAATCCACTGCACGTCTGGGAAGCACGCTTCCTTGAGAACATCTTTGATGAACTCCGACTGTGACATCAACATGATGTCTTTCACGGGCTTCTTTGTCGTGTCGTCCTTGAGTGCTTCCCAGTAGTCGCCGAGTCGGGAGTACTCGTTCGGCGGGTAGTGCCCGCCCGTGGAATACCGACTCGTGTCTACCCCCTCAGGCTTGAGAGCCAAGATATCTTCGAGCTTCCAAATACCGGGATGCGGGTTGTAGTTCCACTCAAGGAATGCGTCCGGGCACGGACACTCAAGTTCTGCGTAGTCCTCTGCGGACAGCATCTTGAACGGCGAGTCATACACGTACTTTCCTCGCCGACGCGAGTGTCCGCGCTGTACGTACTCCTGGAGAATCGCGTATCCCTCAGGATCGGTCTCGGGCAAGTCGTCAGCGTAGAACAGTCCCTCAGTGATGATGTGGAACTGTCCCGATTCGCCTTGAGACCAGAGCTGGAAACAGCCGAACTTAAGGCGCTGTTCCTTGTCGGCCGTTGTTTCCGTGTCGAATACGAGGAAGTGTCGGTAGTCGGCGGATTGGGCTACGCGCTTCTTAGCGGGCCGATAGGGCTCATGCTCTGTCCAGCCGCGCACGCGTCCGATGGTATTGAGCTTGTTCACTTGTTCCCTTCGGCAATGCGAATGAACTCCGCGAGGGTGATTCCGGTGAGGGTTGCCAGGGCGGCGAACACGATCCGGATTTTGTCAGTCATCCTGTTTCACTTCCGATGTCAAGGACTCGGGACAGGTCTTCCGCCAGTTCCATAAGACTCGCGTAGGTCTCTTCCTCAGTGGCGGTTTCGTCCCGGTATTGAGAGATGGTTTCTAGTAGGCGTTTTGTGATCTTGCTCAGGCTGTCGGCTCGCCCCGGTACTTCCTGGAGAGCTTTTCCGGGATCGTTTTCGATGCGCCGGAAGATGTCCGCCAATGGATGACCGGGTCCGAATCCCCAATCCGAGAGGTAACGTCCGGCCGCAGCCAACGCCCGGAGTACCGTTTTAGTGGTGGGTTTGGGAATCCCTACGGAATGGAGTAGGCGTTTCACCGCGTGCGGGCTAGGGGTTCCGTCTATGCCCGTGATGAGCGATTCCGTCACTTTGGCTAGGGAAGCGAAGTCTTGATTGTTTCGCAGTTTGCCGTACTCTCCCAGTAGTGAGGAGACTCCGGCGACCATGGCCCACCAAATGAGTTGGGTTGTTCTGGCAAGGTCTCTGGCGAGAGGATGATTCCTGGCGTACTGCTGGGAGGTTTGTGCTCGGTGGCACTTGGCGCACAAGGGAAGAACGAATATTGGGTCGTTTGCTTCACTCGCTACGTGATGGTTCTCAATGCGCTTGGTTGTGCCACAGACGACGCAGGCCATTTCGTCTGACACTGTGACTCCCACTAATCGTAGATTTCAGCGTCAAGCCCGGCCGTATCGACGTCCGTATAGATGTCTTCCAACGTGTCGGTATCGGTGGGAAGTTCGTAGGTGACAAAGTCTCCGTCTTCGTTGTATCCCGAAATTTCGATTCCTTGCATCGCGTCGAGTCCCGAAGTGTCACCTTCCCGAAGGTAGTTCATCACCCCAGAGAAGTACGTATAGAGCGTTCGCGATGCTTGCTCCCACGCTTCCGAGTCACGCGAATAGTAGATATCTTGGCGCCCGTCCTCAGTGAAGATATGGACTACGTAGTTTTCGTGCGGCATGGCCGTGCCCCTTCCCTCTTTGTGGGATCGGCCCGGCGGGTGACGCGTGATATCATGGCAGTACTTCTGAATACCGCCGGTACCGTCGTGATCACCTCACCGGTAAAGGCTGACTTTGATACCGCCTCCGTTGTGCTGAACGGGGGCGGTATTTTGTTGCTTCATTCTCCGGTGATAAGTGGCCAACCGCCATCAACGACAGCATCCGGGTTGTACTTATCACCGGACTTAGCCGGGTTGCGGAAGTAGGCTTGCAAAGAGGCCGCCTGATCTCGACGCCACTTCGCTTGTCTCGCGGTGAGAGTCTTGGGCGTCAGAGTTTCCAGGTGTGGGAATCTCGCGAACAGCTTTCGCGTCAGCAGAACCGCCGCTAGCGCGTCGGCTTCCGCATCGTGCCAATTCGTCAGCTCAACCCCGTACAGCTCCGCTGTCGGTTGGAGCTTCCGGGTTCCCCGACGGTACTTGTCCAGTTCCTTGTCTATGACGTATGGGTCTATCAGAAGAGGGGTTCCACCGATGCGTTCCTCTACGGTCGGTAGACCATACCGAAGACATTCGTAGTGGAGAATCGACCAGTCGAAAGCCAGGTTGAAAGCCACCACCGGAATACCTCGGCCGGCTTCCTGCGCCAAAATCGCTGCTAGAGAATCGATTGACTCTTTGGCATCCGCTCCCTTGGCTCTCGCAACCTCCGTCGTGATGCCGTGAATATCGCTCGCCTCAGGCGGGATCTCAACACCCGGGTCTATAAGCCAGGATCGGGAATCCGTGACTCGCTCTCCGTCGTGCGCCACTACGGAAGCCGTGACGATCCGGGCGGTTTTCACATCAACGCCTGTCGTCTCCGTGTCGAATCCGGATAGGTATTTCATGCGAAACATGTCCTACAGCCGAGAGAGGGATTGAGCGGGTTCATGTCGGCCCGCATACGGGTCTCGTGACCGAGCGAACATCGGACAAGATGGGGGTACTTCTTTCCGCGCCAGTCCTCGCGCAGTTCCAAATCATGACGTGAGAGCCAGCCTCTGAACTCTTGCTCGGATCGTTCTTGTTGCTTGCGCCGTACCTCGGCGTAGTGCAGGCGGACGGGTCTGATGTCAGGTTCCATCGGTGCTTTCCTTTCGGTAGCGGTCTAATTGGTAGCGCTTACGCTTCTTCTGCATACAGGTCCGGCAGTAGACCGAGAGGCCACCGGATCGCGCTTTGTTGCGGTACCACTCGTCCGGGACCTTCCGCCAACGGCAGCACTCGGGACAGAGCTTCTCTTTGAACCCGTCTTCGGAAAGGCGAGTGGCTATGCTTCGCTCCCAGCCTCATCGAGAAATTTCCGACGGTTCTGTCTAACGAGCCTCTGCACTAGCGGCTTATATATCCCTGGGAAGTACTCGCGCCCACGGGCTGGATAGATATTAAGCCCTACTAGGTCATCAATAGTCTTGCTCTCGATTCGTATTGCAACACCGGGAGGTAGACCTCTGTGCAGCGCAATACGCTTAGTGAAGCCATCTCGACGATGGTTAGCCAGACGCTTATCAGCTGTTCCATTGGTGACGCCGAACTTGATAAGGTAGTTGTCCGGGTTCTCTACGATGTAGAACGCTGTGAATGACAACCTCTGAGGCGTGTCCGCGATCCGCCGATAGAAGTTCTGATCCCCTACTACTGGTATCTCTGGGGCTCGGCATTTGAGGCAGCGTACTTCCCCCTTGAATCTTTCTGGGTAGACAGTGAATTTGGCACCGCAGATACAGCGAACTAGATGCGGGTGCTGAGGTCCCCTGTAGGGAGTGATGAATGTGCAACCGGAGTCCAGCGCTAGTGATTCAAAATAATCTGTCACTTTCCATACGTCCTCTCCCTATACCATCCCTGTAGTTGCGATGCCGCATACTTTCCGGCCAAGTCGGCAGGCGGGAAATCAGGGTCTCTCTGCCGTGCCTTCCGCAAAGCTTCATAGGTCATGGGGACAACCTCCGCCCGAACCGCTTCGGGAATCGTGTAGCGAGGTTCGGTGTCCCTGTCCCGGTCCCTGTCATCATCCAAGGTGACTGCGTCTGTCCCACTGGGACGGGACACGTCTGTCCAGCCTTGTCGTTCCCGCTCCGTCAGACAGAAATCCCTGATCTCCTCCGCCGTAGAAAGCGGCGACTGAATCCAGTACGGGTCTCCGTCCTCCACAACGAGGAACCGGCCACGCCGCTTCTGAGACTTCGGAACAGGAGTGGTGCCTACCAACATGCGCCATTGCTGGTGAGTGAACCGGCCCAGGATGCGGAAACCGAAGTAGTCCCGGAGTCCTTGGCCACCGGTCGCGTTGGAGTCCATCCGTTGGAACACGGCAATCACATTGGCGTTGGCCTGTCGGCCCATGCGAAGGATTGCTGCGATGTCTTGCCACACAGGCGGAGACATAGGGTCCTGACTGCTGCGGATGGTCCGCCAGTATTCCCGGGACAGATCCGAGAACATGTTGCCCTCTTCGATCAGCAGCACCATCCGGCGGAACACAATCGAGTGGTCGTTTCGCCACTGTTCGTACCGGTCTTCCATGGCTTGCCGGAACCGGCGGATTGCGTCCCACATGGCTTGCACGTCTCGGGGATCGTCGTGTAGCTCTACCCCTGGGATTCCGCTAAGAGGTTCTAGGGAAATCATCTTCGGGTCAATCGCCGTGATGCTGGCACCCTGGCGGATGAGCTGAGCGGCGACGCCCCAGAGAAACACTGACTTTCCGCCGCCGGAACCGACGGACAATCCCCACATGGGTTCTTCAACTTCAAAATTGGCATACTTCGGCCGGCTGAGATTATCCAAACCAATGAGGACTTCATTCGGTGCCGCCGATTCGATGTACTGGAGAGCATCCCGCCAGAGCACTTGCCTAGGCGGCTCAGCAACCCGCGAGAACCGAACCGAGAACGGAGCACCCAACAGGCGCCACTCAGCCGACCAATCCCCGCCCAACCTGGCGGACACGATCGCCTGAACCAACTTCCGGTCTCCGTGCCACCCATCGGGGATGGGAACCACAACCGCCGAGTCCCGCCGGACACGGAGCGGGACGACCAGGCCCCGGAGGACGTTCACCGGATCGGTCTCCAGGGGAACCGCCAGAGCTTTGGCCAGAGGCCGTACGACTCGCCTACGGTGCCCGAACCGGACAACCACTAGGGCGACTGCCACAACGGCCCAGAGACAGGCCGTAGAGGCCGCTGTGAGAGTCACCGGTACGAACACCGGCCAGTCTGTGAGAGCTAGAGCTACGTCCGCCAGAACCGCCGTAGTCCAAGCAAGCCGGATACCCGCCCGTTGGATACGGGGGCGGAAGTGCCATCCGTAGGCGCGTCCGTCAGGGTGCACGATGCGTGTTCCCCGGTCGAGCCATGTGGCATCGGTCCGGGGAACAGCGTCCATTTCAAGGCCAGTGATGAACCGATAGACGGTTACAGGAAGGGTCCGCTTCCGGGGTTGGACGGTTTCAACTACTGGCATTGCTTGCTTCTGTCATGAGGTTAGCCAGGCTTCCATTTGGTCTGGGTACTCGTTTCGCATGTCCTGTTCCCAATCCGTGAAGTACATCCCGGCAGACATCCCGTCATTGATGACTGCCGCCCAACCACCGCCGGTACCACAGCCTTGATAGAGGGCCGTCATGCCGTACACGGCTTGCTTCCATTGGTCTACGAAAACGGGAGGATTGCCCGCTTCGCTCATGTCCTGATACACGGCATCAACCGTGCCGCAGTCGGGAGACTCGGCGTTTTCGCGTACCTTCGAGAGTTGCGACATGGCGGAGGATTCGAGCCATGCGGAAGGATTGGGAGGGAACGGGCCGCCGGAACATCCGACTGCGAGTGAGGCTACGAATCCGACGAAGATAAGGGACAGCTTTCGCATGGTGCATCTGACCTTTCCGGGTGCGAGGAAGGCGGAACGGTATCGCACAGATGGATGCGCCGTTCCGCCGCCTTCCTGGCTAGCTCCGGAGATAGACCGGTTCGGATGCCCGCACGTTCTGTATCGATAGAGTAGTGATCTGAAATGAGCGCTTAGCTTGCGCTGTCGCTCGGGCTTACTAGGTCCAGGTACTCGTAAGCTGTCTTGAGACTGAGAGCCTGTTCCCGTGGTGCTTCCCATGGGACGCTCACGCGCTTTCGCATGCGGGAAATTCCCTCTACAGGATCCGCAGCGAACGACATCTGACGAGTAAGCCGGTACGTGAGGAACGGCCAGAACTGCCGGAACTTCTCTGGTGTGACGCGTTCCTCCATAGAGGATGGGTGGGTAGCCAGGTACTTATCAGGTTCGGGACGGGTAATGACCCAATCACTGTCAATCAACGAGTGAAGAAGTGCTAGGCGCCTGTTCACTGTCCTACCGTCGCTCGCTTGAGTTGCTTCCGAACGTAGTAGAGATCCGGGGTGTAACCCGCATCCTTGAGAGCCTGCATAACCTTGTCCTCATCCGTGAGGCCGTCGGATGCAAGCTCATGAACAGCACTGGCGATGGACCTACCGGCCGCACTTCGGGCAGTCGCCATTTCAATGGGACGGATTGACCGTCCGGAAAAGTTGGTCACTTCGGCCGGCCGCTTTGGTGGGACACTTTCGGTGTCCGGAAGGCGTTGGACAGACACCGTGTCCGAAGCTTCGGACACAAGTGCCGGAGCAATGCGGTTCCAAGCATCCTGCCGCAGAGCGTTGAAAGCTTCCCTGCGGAACAGAACCCATATCGCTGTGGTCAGTGTCCGGTGCCTCATCTCAAACACGACTTCGAAGGTTATCGGGACAAAGAACAGAACGGCGGCGGTCATCCAACCGCCAATGCTCATCCCATGGGCACCGTTGACGATTGCCGAGAGAAGCATTGCGAGCATCATCACCAGCCGTGAGCCCGCTGCTTTGTACGGCTCGTTCCGTCGCGCGTAAACCAGGAGACTCGCCGTGATTGCGGGAACGTCGAAGACTCCCACACCCAAACCGGCCACCCACATTGGCGCGTGGGCGGAATTGTGCAGCAGCGTGGCGAGCGACCAGCCGGATAGTCCCAGCGTGGCCAACGCGACCAGCATAAGGAGAATGTCAACGAGGATATGAACACCGGGCCGCTTGCGTCGCGCTCGCTTGTGCCGTTCCGGCATGGGAATAGAAGTCGTCATGTTCGTTAGCCTTTGCGTATTGGGGAGGGGGGACCCGAGTGATCCCCCCTCCTGTTGTTAGGAGCTATTGGTTACTCGTCAAAGAAGAGGCCGTGCAGGAAGCCCCGGTGACGGTGCTTATCGGCGGCGGGCTTCTTAACCACGGTGTCTATCTCGTCTTCGCCGTACCCGTTTTCCTCATGGAACTTGGCGGCGTGCGTTTCGTCGTGAGGCTTGAGAGTGACCTCTACTTCGTTGTCCTTACGGTGTATGGCTTCCAAGATTTGCTTGACGTCCTGGATATCGAAGGTTCCCGAGATGCTTAGGTCAACCTCTCGGTTCATCTCGCCGTGTTCGTCGTAATAGTGGTCAACGCCCTGGAGATAGGTAAATGCTTCGGCGATTGGGAGTAGTGGCATATCAATTCCTGTGTCCGTAGGGAATGCCCGTGTCCTCTTCGGTAGGATCGCGCCACGCTTCCCAATCGGCAGGCGGGTCCGACTTCCTAGCCAGAGCGGAACGAATGTATTCGTAAGCATCCCGCTTGTACTGCTGCCGCTTAGGCGTGATGGTGAAACGAGGGTTTATGCCCCCGTAGAGAAGGCCTATGAGCGCAATGAACTCGAGACTACCGGTAGGGTCAATGGCGAAAGTGACCCCCATGTTGACCTGTCGATCCCTGGTAGGGATGTCCCCATCAGGATGGTTGTCGAAGAATTCGTTCAGCTTGGCCATATAGGCCGTAGCTTCGTTGGGGTTCAGAAGCATTGGTTGGATGCCTTACTCGGGTGAGCCACATGATTTTGGATGCTTTCCTTTGATCGGGTTGAGCCTGTCAGTCTTTATCGGGAATGTGATCAGTGATTGCGTTGGTCAGCTTGCTGGCAGGGCTTGGGGCACGTCACCTTCTCTCGTTGTTGGTAGCCATGAATATTGTCTATAGCTTTCCGATAGCGCTCTATGGAGTTGTCAAGGTACTGGCGATTCCTTTGAGACTTCTTAAGGTCTCTCCGGTCACTGAGATTGGTAGCCGTGGTCAGTTGATGGGGTTTGCCTTGGGGAACGTCTTGGGATTGATGCGGCCTCTGCGATGCCTAGGACCGCGCCTTTGCAGGTAATCGTCTAGCGCGGGACGGGGCACCAAAATGCCGAGCGGAAATCTCTCAGCCAACAGAAAACCGTCGCGAACACGACCGTATATCGTGTGCTTGGACTCTCCCGAAATCTCACAGACTTCTCGAATCGTAAGGTAGTAGCTCTCGCTTGTTTCGCTCATGATTGAACGTCCATTAGCCTGAAATTAAAGGTAGGTTCTTGGGGGGTATCTATCCGATATCCCCTCTCTGTGGTTACTATCATCCCCTAGTGCCGTAGGGTGACGCGACCCTATAAAGGGTGGCGACGGTCACAAACTCGCGAGTAGCGATCATGAATTCGTGAGATGATTTCGCTGGTTAGGAATTAGGCGCTAGAGAATGCGGCTAATAAATCGCCGGCCGAGATATCGCGTTTCAAACCGCGGAAGCAGATTCGCTGCTATAATCTGGCCAAAAGAAAACGCCCCCTGGACGGGAGGACAGTCCCGACCAGAGGGCTACAGCACACCTAGAGACGTGAACAGAGGTCTAGGCATGCGCATACACCTTACCCCAGGACAAGAGCCCCAAGACGCCATCGCACGCGCCACCCAAGCCGTACAGCGCCGAGACTGGAGAGGCTTCCATCGGGACAGTCCGGCAGCAGCAATCTCTACCAAAGACGACCAGACAACCGCCGCCCAGCGAATCTACGGGCGGAACACGTCCGACGCGCGCGTCATCGTCGTTGATGGATTCGGAATTTCTCTCACCGTTAAACGCGGCCAACTAATCGTCAAAGACGGATTCGGGAAACATCGTCGCGAACGGACCTACGCGCAAGCGGAACGCGTACTACGGCGCATCATCATTGCTGGACGAGACGGATACCTATCACTTGGCGCTCTAGATTGGTGCCGCCATCATCACGTCTCAGTCGTCACGCTGAATCCGTACGGCGAACTCGTCTCAATCAACGGCCCCGAGGAACCCGCCTCTGGAGTCACGGCCAGAGCCCAAGTGCTATGCATGACGGATGGTCCTCACGAAAACGTGGGCGTAGACGTAGTGCGGGAAATCCTGGCTAGGAAACTCCGAGAGCAAGCCCGCGTAGCGAGAAACGTGCTCGGAGACGCGTGGTCGTCCGCCGAGGTTCTGCGCAACCGCGAACGGCTCATCAGCGAAACCGGCACCGAATCCATGCGCCAGTATGAGGCCGTAGCGGCACGGCTCTACTTTGCTGCGTGGCGTCAGGTCAGTATGGAATGGTCCGGAAGCGTACCCGAGCATTGGACACACCCTTTCAAGGGTCGTCATGCGCCACATACGCCGGTCGCTACCAACGCGCTGGACCCGCTGAACGCTGTACTGAACTACACCTATGCGATGCTCCGGCATGAGGCACATATCGCCGTGCTGTCCGCCGGGTTGCATCCTCAGCTTGGTTATCTCCATATGGATTTACCGTATAGCGATGCCCTCGCGTACGACGTAATGGAAGTTGGCCGGCCGCTGGCGGACGAATTCGTTCTATCCCTGATGAATCACCCTGGGAACTACGAACCGCACGTATTCCACCCGGGCGACTTCCGAGAGATGGACGGGAAGGAAAACCTACCGCCCGGGACAATCCGCATCTCGGCTGAGTTGCGGCACCACATTGCCGAGTACAGCATTCGATGGGCCGCGCCACTCAACGAGACGGCCGAAATCATCGCGCATGCCGTGGGCGACGCAGCACGCGGCCGATACCGCCCACTCAAGCCAACCCGAGACAAGAGCTTCGGCAGGCACGACAGCAAGGCCGTACAGACCATCCCAGCCCCCACCGGAAACCAGCCCTGGGAGGTTGTGTTCGGCGACGCTTCGGAGAGGGTGAAGGAACTTGTCCGTCAATTACCGGCCCCTGGGAAGGTCGAAACCAACTACCGGGTAGCCGGAGCCCTGGCCTACCGGACCTTGAACGGACTCACGTTTAATGAGTGTTTCAAACCCTTCGGGGTTTCTCGGTCCCTGATCGCCCAACGAAACCGAGTGTGGGTGAGGGAAGACGCTTGGTCGAAAATCATAGAGCTGGTCACCCAAGCCCACTCCCACTAGGAATCTAGAAAGGCTTCCCGAAGGTCTGACGCTTCGGGAAGCCTCTTCTGTTCAACAGCCTTCACGACTTCCAATGCACGCCAGCGATTCGACGGAACCACCTTGCCACTCAAGAGAGCCTTACGGGTAGCGTCGCACGCTTCGTCCAAACGATCCGACTTGAGAAGCGTCAACGCCAAATCAATCTTCGCTGCCGCTACCCGCCTAGGCCAACGCTCCACATTCTCACTCGGAGCCAACCGAGCAATGATTTCCCTAGCGTAATCCTCGGCCGCAGGATCGCCAACCCATGCCAGCGTGGTAGCCGTGTAGGAAACCGCCTTAGCCGGATCGTAGCGGTAATGATGCTCCGGGCCCTCCGACGCATCGAAGTTATCGGCGAGATGCTGCACCCGCTCAATCGCCGCGTAGGCTTCCCTAGCCGCCCCCAAACGGGCCCTAGCCCTACCCTCCTGAGCCGTCGCCTGAATCAGAGCAGAGCTACCCGCCGGAGCGATGTCCTGTCCCGCCCTGGACAGCTCTAGGGCACGGCGATAGTCGCCCGCCGTCAGAACCCGCCACGCTTCCGTTTCGTAGCACCAAGCCCGAATCTCCGCGTGCCCCGCTTCATCCGCCATCACGGAAGCTGTCTTAAGCCACGCAACCGCCGGAGTCGCTTGCTCTAGGTCGATATGTAAAGTCGCGCCCAACAGAGAGAACCACGCTCCCAAGACGAGAAGTCGCCGGTGCTCGGTGAGCGTCTTCTTTCCCGTCAGCAGGTTGGCGACATAACCCGTGTTCATCTGCACTTGTGCCAGCAACTCCGCCGGCGGAACCTTCGGATAGGCCATGGCCAATTCGTCAAATACGGTTTGTAGGAAATCGAGGGTCGTCGGGCCTACGTCTGTCGCCTGCACCCGCCTTATCAATTCGAGTGCTTCGAATTCGGTAGAGGAACGATGGATGGTTGCGGCCTCTTCGGGCTGGCGAATAGCTGCTAGGGCAATCAACTCGCCATCGCAGGAGAGGTATTTGTCTAGCGCCATGACCAAGTTCTCTGAGGGATGTTGCTTCCCGCTCAACACCCGTGACAGATAACCCGGGTCGTAATTCAGGGCTTTAGCAACTCCGCGCAAACTCAACTTCCTATCCGAGAGATCCTGACTCACCCGGTCCGAAAAGTCGCTCATGCTATCGCCCCTAGCTGTTGACCGTTGCCGACCAGCATAGGCAACACGCGGCAACGCGTGCAGCCCCCTTGACCGAACCAGGATGGACGGGTCAGAAGCAAGTGCCCCGAATGAACGCAAGGGAATCATGAGGCTTCCAAACTGCCCTACCTGCGTGCGCTTAGAGACCGCCCTAGGCGATGCGGTTATCAAGCGAGAGCGGTCGAAGGTCGAAACGTACGCGTCAGAGCTGATCGTCCATCGGGAAGCGCACAACACGGAAAACGAAGCGAGCGACCATGCCAGTGGAACAGAAGCGGAGCCCATTGGTAGGTCGCACAGTCAGACATCCGGAGGATGAGCGCGAGGGCATCATTCAATTGGTGTATCAAATCACCGAATACCATTCGGGCAATACATTTCGCATTGCCTACGTGAGGCCCATCGGTGGCGGCATGGAATGGGAAATTGACGTGGATAGGCAAGAGCTCAGAAAGTAGCATCACCGCAGCTCAGAAGGGGTGCCGCAACCCAAGCGGCACCCCTTCACGCGTTGAGAACAGCGCCACAGATAGACCGTGAACAAGTGGACTAAACCACTATCTGACGCCCCG
>Ga0164242_10004068_pt1 | contig 16486 bp, 15 predicted proteins | sample OricomgcompostMG_FD_108783 | JGI IMG/M metagenome (GOLD analysis project Ga0164242, IMG submission 108783) | Miracle-Growth compost microbial communities from Emeryville, California, USA - Original compost - Miracle growth compost (MG) ...
CCTCGATCATCCCGACGATAAAGCCCGCGTATTCGTCGAGGCGCGAGCCGCGTCGCCGCCCCTGCTGCCGTGGTGCCAACTCGCCGATCTTTGCCCGGGCAATCCAGCGGATCGCGCTCGATACCCCGACGCCGAAACGTGCCGCTGCCTGACGCGCCGATGCCCCCTCGTCGGCAGCCTTCAAAAGACGCAACCGCAGATCCTCGCCGAGCGCTCTCGCCATCATCAACCTCCGTCAAAGCGGACGTTGAATCAGAAGCTGGATGTCGCGTCACATCACAATCGATTCATCGATGCCCGGACGTGCTCTAATTCATGAGGAGCCAACTGATTTGGAGGTCGGCGATCTCCACGAAGATGGCGGAAGCGGATTGGTCTGTGGCATTGGAGGTGTTTCGCGCCTCGCTGCCGCGCCGTGGCGACAAAGGTCGGGACGACCGGCTCTTCCTCGAAGCGATGCACTATTTCTCGGTCCATAACATCTCCTGGCGAGCGCTACCGGAGCGGTTCGGCGAGTGGAACAGTGTCGAATGTGTTCCCATAACAGCTCCTACTTCTCACAAGTTGGAGCCTCCGGGAAACCCGGGGCGGTTCAGCAGAGCGAAATCTACGCTGAGCGACTCCGGGTGATCGCAGCAGAGGCCTCCTGCGGCTTCGATCGTCTTCGACCGAGCAACGTCGACTGGAATGGGGAATTGCGCACGCAAGCCCGCGCCTAGTGCGCATCATCCCGAATGTCTGAGAGCGATACACACAGTCGCGCGATTTCGCTTGGGGCGCGCTGCGCAACGGTGCGCAGCAAACGCGCATCTGCCGTCACGAACCTTGATCCAGTCCGACGCGCCGCCGACAGATAAGCGCAATCGTAGGCGGGGTGCGAAAGCGCGACGGCAAGAGTTGTTGCCTCTTCGATCAGTCCCGACATCGAAAGGAAGTCGATGCCGGAGCGTTCGAGCAGTCTCGCCGCCAGGGCGGCCTCATCGTGCGTGAGCTCACCACGCTGAACCTTCTTCCAGAGAATATTGGCGCATTCCGGAATGAGAAGCTCAGGCGCCGTGAACCGAAAATGCGACCGCAGATCGACGGCGATCTCGGACCCTTCTTCTTCAACGACCCATTTGATCGCGATGCTGGCGTCGACGACGAGCGTCTCCATCAGCGCTCGTCTCGGCCTTCTCGCAGAAGAACTTCAGAGGACGTCTGCTTACGCGATGCGGTCAGCTTCCGCAGATCGGCAGCAAGATCGTCGAAATCCGGGCCACCTTCGTTTGCCAGGGCCTGGCGCAGGATTTCGCGATGCTCGGCTTCGGCCGAGCGGCCATGCCTGGCCGCACGAATCTTCAGCTTCGAGATCAGATCATCGTCCAGATTACGAACATGCAGATTTCCTGGCATCGATTTGGCTCCAATGATCTCAATGGGAGCAAAGATAGCTATTTCGGCGCCTGTGAACAAGAAAGAATGCACAGGATGACGAAGAGAATGGAGGGGCCGTCGCTCGGCGGGGCTAATATCGTCGAGGACGTGGCCCGAGACCGACCGCGTCTGATGCGCGAGCTTCGCCTTGAAATAGCCCGCCGGGAGGCGATAGCGGCGCTCGATGCGACCGAGGACCTCCATGCTCGCCACGCTGCGGGGCGCCTTCGATCCTTGCAGCCAGTGGCGGATGGTCGAATGGTCCAGCTTTTCGTCATCGCGAACGACGGCGCGGTGCAGGTGCCAATAGCTGTCGCCGTGGCGGCGCACGTGCAGATCCAGCGCCTCCCGGAAGGTTGGCGGGTCGAGCCAGTCATCGAAGAGGGGTGTTGGGAACTCCTCGATCGTGCGCGGCTTCGTGCCAGGTTTCCGCCGGTTCGTTGCTGGCTGCCGTTCCGATCGATCCGTCGCGCCAATGTGGCCGGCAGCGCTTGGCTTTTTCAATGGCTGTCGCGGACGCGGCTTTGAATCCTCTATGGCTCGGATCTTTGCGGAAGGGCGATTGGTTGGGGCTTTTTGTGTTCCGCACGATTGCATCCAGAGTCGGTTCAATCACCGCTCTCGCCCCCCGAAGAGCATCCCTGTCGAGGCCGATCGAAGGGCGATTTCGTCCCAATCGTAACCGCGGACCTTGCGAGGCGGCGTCTGCGACAGGGCTATCAGATCAAGAAGGAATTCTTTGATCCGTGTGCTTTCCTGCGGGGGCAATGCTGGTTCGACACGGAGGCGGCAGAAGTCGGAGATCTTGCGGGCAAGCAGTTTGGTATGCGGAAGGTCAGGCATGTGGGTAGGCTATGAAGATTCTCTGCGATGATTGATGAGGACGGCGGTCCTATCCGATTCGCCGCACCAAATGCCCCATCCACTGTCGATCGGACGGCTTTATCCTTCCGTTGAAGTAGGCCGGAGAGCGACGAGCCTATTTAAGCGCGCTTACGTTAGCATCTCCGTTATTTAAGTATTGATGGGATTGTTTAAATAGTGCCATGCTGCCAAGATGGCGTTATGACCGATTCCAACCCAGATCAGCGCCTTGGCCGATATGTCGAAACGCCTGTCGCGGGCGAGATGGTGCGCGCCTTCGTTCCGCCGCCTCTGCCGCCGAAGCCGCAGATCGACGTGCTGGCTCTTCTGGACCGACTGAGCCTCGCCGAGCGCGCGCTCGGGCGACTGGATGGGATTACCATGCTGCTGCCGCGCCAGGAACTCTTCCTCTATATGTATGTGCGTAAGGAGGCGGTGCTCTCGTCCCAAATCGAGGGGACGCAATCCACACTGACCGATCTTTTGCGCTTCGAGAACCAGGCCCAGACCGGGGAGCCGATCGACGACATCCGCGAAGTGTCGAACTACGTTGATGCGATGATGTGCGGCCTGGAGCGTCTGGAAGAGCTTCCATTGTCGTTGCGTCTGATCCGCGAGATGCATGCCCGGCTGCTGCAAAGTGGACGCGGTGGCACGAAAAGCCCGGGTGAGTTCCGCCGCTCGCAGAACTGGATCGGCGGCTCGCGGCCCGGCAATGCGCTCTACGTGCCACCGCCCGTCACCGAACTCGATGCCTGCCTCGATGCGCTGGAGCGTTTCATTCGCGAAGACGGATCGCAATTGCCGGCACTGATCAAGGCCGGACTGCTGCATGTCCAGTTCGAGACCATCCACCCGTTCCTCGATGGCAACGGCCGCATCGGCCGCCTTCTGGTGACACTATATCTTTGTGTCAACGGGGTGCTCCGCAAGCCGCTGCTCTATCTCAGCCTCTACCTGAAGACGCACCGTGCCGACTACTATCGGCTGCTGCAGGAAGTGCGAGAAAACGGCAATTGGGAGGCCTGGCTCGATTTCTTCCTCGCCGGAGTGGCCGAGACCGCAAACCAGGCTTTTGAAGCCGCCACCCGGATTGTCGACCTCTTCAAGGAGGATGGCGAGCGCATCACGAATGAAAGCGACCGTGCAGGCTCGGCACTCCGCATCCACGACCTCTTTCAGCAGAACCCGTTTCTGACCTCCAACCAGCTTGTCCGGCAGACCGGCCTTTCAGCGCCGACGGTCAATGCGGCTTTGGCCGATCTGGGGAAGATGGGCATCATCGAGGAGATCACGGGGCGCAAGCGGGGGAGGGTGTTCGGCTACCAGCGCTATCTTGCGATCCTCAGCGAGGGAACGGATCCATTGCCTGCCGGCAGCTGAAGTTTTCCGTTCGCTGATACCGCCCCAGTCGACAACTATTGCGTCAGCACATGAGTCACGCCGACAAAAGCCCAACTCAACGTGTGGGGTCCGCTTTGCGCCGCCAAACAAGCCGCAGCGATCTGTATTCTCGTTGCTCGGAAGCGGCCACTCCGGTGTACCAACAACGCGACTTTAGCTTTGCCACTGCCCTAGCAGGTTGTTGAAGAAGTGCTGGCGCGGTTGTTTGGAGTGTGATTCACTGCTGTCGGAACGATTTGGGGACGGTGGATGCGCGGATTGGACGAACGGACAGGCTCGCTGTTTTCCTATGTCGACCTCGAGGCGCGGGTTCGGCGCGATCATCCGCTGCGGGTGATACGGGAGATCGTGAACGCGGCTCTTGCAGAGATGGACGGCGATTTTGCGGTGCTTTATCCGCCTGGGCTCGGCCGACCGTCGATCGCGCCGGAGCGTTTGCTGCGTGCGATGCTGTTGCAGGCCTTCTACGGCATCCGCTCGGAACGTCAGTTGATGGAGCGGATGGAGTTCGATCTTCTGTTCCGCTGGTTCGTGAGGCTCGGCGTTGACGAACCGGCTTGGGATCATTCGAGCTTCACCAAGAACCGGGATCGGCTGTTGGCAGGTGAGATCGCGGCCAAGTTTCTGCGCGCGGTGCTGGCGCAGCCAAGGGTGAAGCGGCTGTTGTCGTCGGATCATTTCTCGGTGGACGGAACGCTGATCGAGGCCTGGGCTTCGATCAAGAGCTTCCGCCGCAAGGACGGAGGCGACAACGATCCGGATCGAACAGGTCGCAACGCCGAGCGCGGCTTCCACAAGGAGAAGCGTTCCAACGATACGCACCAGAGCACGAGCGACCCGCAGGCGCGGCTCTACAAAAAGGGCGACGGGCAGCCGGGGAAGCTCTGCTACATGGGGGCATGCGCTGATGGAAAACCGTCACGGCCTGGTCGTCGAGGCGGCGTCACTCAGGCCACGGGCAAAGCCGAGCGGGAGGCCGCACTTGCCATGTTGGAGCGCCGGCCATTGCGGCGGCGCATCACGTTTGGCGCCGACAAGGCCTATGACGTACGCCAGTTCGTCAAGGATCTGCGCGAGCGCAAGGTCACACCGCACATCGCCGTTGACGGCCATCTGAGCAAAACCGGCAAGCCTCGCGTGACGGCGATCGATGGCCGCACGAAGCGCCATCCGGGCTATGAGGCCAGGCAACGTTGCCGCAAGCGGATCGAAGAGGTGTTTGGCTGGATCAAGTCATTGGCCGGCATGGCCGACGTCAAGCTGCGAGGATGCGCCCGTGTGGGCGCGGCATTCACCCTGAACCTGGCGGCCTACAATCTGGTCCGCCTACCCAAGCTACTGGCGGTACAGGCATGAGCCTCGCCGGCCGTTGGCGGATCGTCGCGATGCCCGACTATGTCGAGGACTATCCCGACATGATCGAGCCCGCCTACATCGAATTCGCGGCCAACGGCTCCGGCGAATTCGCCTTCGGCTGCGTCACCGGGCAGATCTTCGGTGCAGGCGACGGCAATCACGTCGCCTTCTCCTGGCAAGGTAACGACGAAATGGACGAAGCCCAAGGGGATGGCTGGGCCGAAATCCAACCAGACGACTCCATCAAGGGTCAAATCTGCTTCCACAACGGCGACGAAGCTGACTTCATCGCCCGCAAGTGGACTTCTTCAGCAGCTTGTTAGCGCGAAACTGGAGATCGGTTGACTTGAACCGGCTCTCGTATTCGAGGCAACAAGCCTCGATATATCCAGTCCTGTCGCTTCTTCAGGGCTTCAGGTCCATTTCCAAGTGGATGTAATCGCCTCTGTAGGTCGCTTCGCCGAGATAAATGACGGTGCCGTCCGGCGCGCAGAAGACGCGCCGGATTTCGGCAACAGGCGTGTTGACAGGAACGCCCAGGTCTTCTGCAACCTCTACGTCGGCGGCTGCAATGTTCAGCGTCTGATAGGCCTTGGCGATCTCGATGCCCGGCAGTGATGCGAAGAGCGGGATCACGACCTCGCGGCGAAACCGCTCGGGCGCGAGCGCGAACACGCGGTCGTCGATGAAGATCGACACGACACAATAGTGCTCGCCATCGCGCGAATGGACGCGGCGCATGTGGAAATAGCTCGGTGCGGGTATGCCGTCGCGCTCCGTCAGGATGGGCTGCCTGCGTGACTCAATGATATTCGACAGGTCGGGCGTGTCGCCGCGATACATTTCGACGAGATCGTCGAGCGTGGTCTGGACAAGGAGCCTGCGTTCGGCGCCCGGCTCGGCGGTAACGAAGGTGCCGCGGCCTCGCTGCGGCGACAGCAGACCTTCGCCGGCGAGCAACTGGATCGCTTGGCGAACGGTCACGCGCGCGACCTGGAACTCCTCCATCAGGCGCTCGATCGATGGCAACGTTTCGCCCCGAGGCCAGACGCCCCGCTTGATGCGATGACGCATGATGTCGGCGAGCTGCACGTAGCGCGGAATGGGACCCCTGTCGAACATCTCCGGATACTCCCAAAAAAAGACTTGCATCAAAAGTTCTATTGTTAGAATGTTTAGGACGTTACGCGAGAACACCGGGGTTGGCAATCGCCAACGACATCGGGCGGTGACGCTGACCGGGAGAGGAGACCGGTTGCGCAGGCACGCAACGACGCAAGCCGATTTTTCACTGGGAGGAAGACATGACCGATCACACCGATGGCAAGAGCCTGAAGACATTTTCAGTCGGCCGCCGCGCTCTGCTGAAGACCACTGCTGCCGGAATAGCGGCTTTGGCGGCCCCTGCCGTTTTCACGCAGAGAGCATTGGCTGCCGATACGAAGGCTGACTTCGCATCGCTGAAGGATGCTAAGATCGACTGGCAGCAGGCGAGGGGTTCGTCGATCACCATCGGCGTCATTCCGGCCGGTTACTTCAACAATCTCGAGGCCGTTCTTCCGGCCTTCAAGGATCTGACCGGCATCAACGTGCGCTTCGAGAAGACGCCGCCCGGCCAGATCCGGCAGAAGGCCGTGCTTGACCTGTCGAGCAAGTCCGGCAACTGGGCGAGCCACGCCGCCGATCCGATGTATTATCCGCTCTATGTCTCCAACGGATGGGTCGACCCGCTCGACACCTATCTCGGCGATGCCAAGATAACCGACGACAAATGGTTCGCCTACGACGACATTTTCGCTGGCTGGCGTGGCGCCACCTCGATGGACGGGAAGCCCTATGGCATTCCCTACGACGGCGAGGCGACCCTTCAGGTCTATCGCACGGACGTCTACAAGAAGCTGAACCTCAAACCCGCCGAGACGCTCGACGAATATGCGTCCAACGCGTCGAAGGCCAACGATCCGTCAAACCGGCTTTGGGGCGCCGCCCTGCGCGGTTTCAAAGGCGCCGGTCAGAATATGTACATCTTCCCATCGCTCTTTCTTGAATATGGCGGCAAGTGGTTTGATGGAAAGAAGGTCGTCGTCAACGGAAAGGATGCGGTCGACGCGCTTGAATGGTATGTGAGCTTGCTCACCAAATATGCGCCGGACGGTGTGCAGAACTGGAACTGGCCCGACATCGCCGACGCCTTCAGTCAGGGCACGCTGGCGTCCTATATCGATGCCAACACCTCGGCCGCCGTCATCGCGAACCCGGCGAAATCCAAGGTGGTCGGCAAAATCGGCTTTGCCCGTTGGCCGAAGGGACCCGCCGGCAAGCGTGTGTCGTCGATCTGGACCTGGAGCTTTCCGATCAACGCCGCGCTTTCGAAAAAGGACAAGGTTGCCACCTGGCTGTTCATCCAGTGGGCTGCGTCGAAGGAAACCCAGGTTGCCACGTCCTATGGCTTTGGCGGCAACTACAAGCGCCTTGGCGTCAACCGCTCGTCGACGTGGGCCGATCCCGACTTTCAGAAAATGGCCGGCGGCATGGGCGACAACTTCGTCGAAGCGTCGACGAAAGCGCTGCAGGATGACACCGAGGTCGACTGGCGGCCGCGCATCCCCGAATGGCCGGCCGTCGGCGAGACGATGGCGACGGCGATCCAGGCCGCGCTGGTCGGGCAGGCGAAACCTGCCGATGCGCTCAATGTGGCGCAGTCGAAAATCAAAAGCATCATGAGGTCCTGAGCGGGACGGGGAGCAAGGTCGTGGCGAGCCGTACAGCCAGGCTGTTCGACAAGGAGCAAAACTTTGCCATGCTGATGGTCGCCCCGGCGATCATCGTCCTCGTCGTCACGACCACCTTTCCGCTTGCATTCCTGCTGTGGAATTCCTTTCACAGCATTAATCTGGCAATGCCGTACATGAATGGCTTCGTCGGGTTCGACAACTACGCCGCGATGTTCCACGATGGTGAGTTCTGGCATTCGCTCTGGTTGACGGCAATCTACACGGTCAGCACCGTGGCTCTCCAGCTCGTCATCGGCCTTGGTCTTGCACTTCTCGTCATGCAGATTCCGGCCGGCCAATGGCTGTTCCGCATCGTCGCCATCCTGCCGATCGTCCTGGCACCGGTCGTCGTCGGCCTCTTCTGGCGCACGCTGATGCTGGCGCCGAATTTCGGCGTCATAGACTTCGCAGTCAAGGCGCTCGGCTTCGGGGCAATCAACTGGCTCGGCTCGCCGACGTCGGCGCTCGTCTCCGTCATCGTCATCCACACCTGGCAGTGGACGCCCTTCGCGTTTCTCGTCCTGCTCGCCAGCCTCGCCTCGCTGCCGCCCGACGTCTACGAGGCGGCACGGATCGATCGGGCGAATGCCGTCAACCGCTTCATTCACATCACGCTGCCGCTGATCCGGCCCGCGATCGTCATCGTCGTGATCATGCGCTCGATGATCGCGCTGTCGGCCTTCGCGGCGATCTTCGCGGCAACCGGTGGGGGGCCGGGCACCGCGACGGAAATCCTCAATCTCTATGCCTACAGGACCTCATTCGTGAAACTCGACTTCGGCTACGGCTCGGCGCTCGCCGTCGCGCTGCTTCTGATCACGCTCGTCGTTTCCTCGATCCTGTTCGTCATGCGCACGGCGAGGTCCCGCTGATCATGGCCGCCAATCCGCACATCGCTGCCCGCAGGCGGCGCAACGTCCTGCTCTATGTCGCCTCGGCGGTCATCCTCGTGGTCTGGGCCTTTCCGATCCTCTGGGCGGTTCTGGTCTCTCTGAAGTCCGAGACGGAAGTGCTCGCTTATCCGCCGCGCGCCATCTTCGAGCCGACGCTCCGAAACTATGTCGATGCGCTGGTCGGCGGCTTCTCGATACTCAAGAGCTTCACGACGAGCTTCATCATCTCGACCGCGACGACGGTGCTGACCATCCTCTTCGCCGTGCCCGCAGCCTATGCATTCGCGCGGCTGCGGCTGCCCGGCAAGCGCACGATCGGCTTCTACACCCTGGTGACGCAGATGATCCCGCCGGTCGGCCTCGTCATTCCCTATTTCCTGATCCTGAACCGAATCGGCTGGCTCGATACCTATCAGGGCATGGTGACGGTCTTCCTCACCTTCTCCTTGCCTTTCGCGATCTGGCTGATGGTCTCCTACATGGAGGACATCCCGAAGGAGATGGAGGAGGCCGCCTTCCTCGACAAGGCGAACCGTTTTCAGGCGCTCTGGCACATCATATTGCCGCAGGTACGCGGCGGCATAGCCGTCACCGTCATCTTCGTCTTCCTGAATGCCTGGAACGAGTTCCTGTTCGCCGTCCAGCTCGGCGGCAACAAGGTGCGGCCGGTGACGGTCGCCATGTATAATTTCGTGTCCGTCGAACAGACGCTCTGGGCGAAGCTCGCCGCCGCCGCCCTGATCGCCATGCTGCCGATGATCGTCATCGGCATCGCCGCCCAGAAGCAGATCGTCAAGGGACTGACCGTCGGCGCCGTCAAGGGAGGAGGTCGCCGATGAGTGGCGAGGAAGGGCGGGTCTCGCTCAAGGGAATCCGCAAGAAGTTCGGCAGCTTCGAGGCGCTGAAGGGCATCGACCTGCAGATCGGGCCGCGCGAGTTCTTCGCCCTGCTCGGCCCGTCGGGCTCCGGCAAATCGACGACGCTACGCGTCATCGCCGGTCTCGAACCACCAGACGATGGCACGATGACGGTCGACGGTGTGGACGTGACCTATGCGTCTCCCGGCGAGCGCAACATCGCGATGGTGTTCCAGAGCTACGCGCTCTATCCGCATATGACGCTCGCGGAGAACATCGGCTTTCCGCTGAAAATGGACAAGGTGCCAAAAGCCGAGATCCCGGGTCTGGTCCGCGCCGCAGCCGAGAAGGTAAAGATCGACCACTTGCTCGAACGCCGGCCAGGCCAGCTTTCCGGCGGCCAACAGCAACGCTGCGCTCTGGCGCGCGCTATCGTGCGCCAACCGCGGCTCTTCCTGCTCGACGAACCTCTTTCGAACCTCGACGCGCAGTTGCGCCTCGAAACGCGCATTGAGCTGAAGCGCCTGCATTCCGGTATGGACGTCACGACGATCTACGTGACCCACGACCAGGAGGAAGCAATGACCATCGCCGACCGCATGGCGATCTTCCGAGACGGCGAGATCATTCAGATCGGTACGCCGGACGAGGTCTTCAACAGGCCCGACAACATGGACGTCGCCGGCTTCATCGGAAGCCCTCCGATGAACCTCTTGCCCGCAACGCTTTCGGATGGCGGCGTCCTTGTCTCCCGACGCCGCGTCGCGGACGCGGCCGGCTATGAAGCTTCGGCAAGCGATGTCGTCCTCGGCATACGCCCGAGTCACCTGCGCCTGGCATCCGACGGGTTGCCGGCGCGTCTGCTGCTATCAGAAAACCTCGGCGAGAGCATGCTTCTCAACGTCGAAGTCGATGGGGAGATCGTCAAGGTTCGTCTTCCGGAGGTGCGTCACCTCAAACTGGGCGAGGAACTCCATCTCGCCTTCGATCCTGAACACATCCATCTCTTTGATCCCACCACACGCCGCCGCATCGATCGCGCCCGCGGCCAGCACCAGCTTTAGAGGTTTGAACCATGAAGACCGTTTTCCTGCTTTTCGATTCCCTCAACCGGCTGATGCTCGAGCCCTATGGCGGCGAAATCCTCAAGACGCCGAACTTCAGGCGTCTCGCCGAACGCTGCGTGACCTTCGACAAGCACTATATCGGTTCGATGCCCTGCATGCCGGCGCGGCGCGATATGCAGACCGGCCGCCACACCTTCCTGCACCGCAGCTGGGGTCCGCTGGAGCCCTTCGACAATTCCTTCCCGGAACTGCTCAAGACGGCGGGCGCCTATTCGCACCTGATCTCCGACCACTACCACTATTGGGAGGATGGCGGCGCGACCTACCACACCCGCTACAACTCCTTCGAGTTCATCCGCGGCCAGGAATCCGACCCCTGGAAGGTACTGCTCACCTCGCCGATCGAGCGCATCAAGGAAAAATATCACCCGAGCCAGAACGACCCGAACTCGAAGCAGAACCCCTACAACTACATGATCAACCGGGAGTTCATCAAAGAAGAGAAGGATTTCCCCTCGACACTGTGCTTCGAGGCCGCGTTCAATTTCCTCGACATCAACCGGAGCGCAGACAACTGGTTCCTTCAGGTCGAGACCTTCGATCCGCACGAGCCGTTCTTCGCGCCCGACAAATATCGCGAGCTGTTCCCGACCGATTATGACGGGCCGATCCTCGACTGGCCGCGCTACGAACGCGTGACCGAGCCGCAGGCCGAGATCGACGAGCTGCGCGCCAACTATTTCGCCCTTTTGACCCATTGCGACGCGCTGCTCGGCCGCTTTCTCGACTATTTCGACAAGCATGACATGTGGAAGGACACGGTGTTGATCCTGACCACCGACCACGGCTTCCTGCTTGGCGAACACGACTGGTGGGCGAAGAACCGGATGCCGATGTACGAGGAGATCTCGCATATCCCGCTCTTCATCCATCACCCAGACTTCGCTGGGAAGGCGGGCGAGCGTCGCCAGAGCCTGACGCAGACGATCGATCTGATGCCGACGATCTGCGAGCTCTTTGGAGCGAAAATCCCGGAGGAAGTCGAAGGTAAGTCTCTGCTAACTCTCCTCGAAAAGGACGAGCCGCAGCGCGAGGTGGCGATGTTCGGCTACTGGGGTGGCGGCGTCAACGTGGTCGATGATCGCTACACCTACTTCTGCTACCCCAAGGACATGCGGAACCAGGATCTCTACCAGTACACGTTGATGCCGGCGCACATGACGAAGCTCTTTACTGTCGAAGAACTGAAGAGCGCCAGCCTGGTGCCACCGTTCGCCTGGACGAAGGGCGTGCCGCTGCTGCGTATCGCCCATAAGTCGAAGGCCGACACCAAGACGCACAGCTACCATTTCCCGGAAAAAATGGAGGACACCAATACGGTCCTCTATGATCTGGAGACCGATCCCGGTCAGACGACACCTGCCAATGATCCAGCCACCAAGAAGCGCCTCAAGGAAGCACTGTTCAGATTGATGGCGGCAAACGACGCACCGGCAGAGGCAATGAAGCGCATGCGCGAGAGCTTGGAGAGCTGATTTCGAACGAAAGATACCGAGATCTGCCCAACTGTAGATTTGCAGCTCGAAGGTTCGGCAATGCCAGCTTCGCGCTCTAAATTTGATCGTTCGGCAACTTCCGCTTCGCGCCTTCAATTCAGACGTTCGACCGCGCTTTGCCACTGCGCGAAAGCGGACATCGCCTTAGTCTGGCTTAACACCCTTTCTCGATCACCGCGCCCCAGAGGATCAACCGCTGGTCCCGGCGCAATACCGCGATCTGCGGATCATGATAGGGTGAAGAGTAGCATAGATGAGCGAACGGAAGTGGCGATGCCGGACGAGGATATACAAGCTCGGATCGATGAGGCGTGCAAATTGGGAAGCATAAGCTCTTCGGAGTGGCAGTCCTACACGTGGAAGAACGAGCTCGCCGAGCAGCGCCGCAGAATAGTTCTGCATCTGGGAGAGGCGCTGACGGAGGCGGACACCGAGCAAAATCCCTATCACATGCTGGAAAGAGCGGTTGGAGTTGCCGCCGTGTGCATGAGACGGCTGATCGAATGTCGTCTGGTGACGGATCGCTTTCGCACAACGGTGCTGGAAGTTCATGAGATCGACGTCAAGAAGGATGTGGAATGGCGAGAGCCATTCGTAAGCCGCACGGCAAGCGAGATCTTCAACAACTATAATATGACGTCGCGGCGTCTCGAAAAGCGAACACCAAAAATGATCTCGGATAAGATGCTGCATGCGCGCGTTATCGGCGTCCTTTCCGGAAGCGCCTATTTGCCGGACGGCCTGCTGATCGCGTCGGACACGCAGAGCAAGACACAGCTCTTTCATTTTTCGCCGCCCGAGATCGCGCGGATTTTCGACGCGTTCCTGGAAGATGAAGTCCGGCGGACTTCCGACGGATACATGGATGAGGAGGGCAAGGTCTCGGGAACGCGCAAAGTGTTCGCGATAAGAGAGTAGACCGGATTTGGGGGAAGGATTTCTGGTGGAGATCGACGAATATTTCGAGAAGCTCGGGTACTTAGCCAAGATCGCCAAGGAGGCGAACGTCGCGGTCCATGAGTTGGTCGAGAATCCGGGCTCGCACGCCGCGTTGGTTGCGCCGTTGCTTGCGTTTCGCGAAAGCATTTTGACGTCCGAGGACGAGAATGGGCTAAGTGGCTATTTGGCGACCGGCTTCTTCGCTGATCGAACCCGTCGAGAGTGTCTTGCGGCCTTCGCGATGACGTTCGAGATCGAGCACGAGTGGAAGCGTCGCGAGGTCAAGAGACTGTGCGAGCGCTATGATAGTGGTCAGCGCCTCTTCCAGCGCGTCCCTGGGCTTTTTGACAACATCCGACGTCGGGCGAGCGGGAGCCAGGATTTTGAACTGATTGAGGTCAGCGCGGTGGGCTCCGTCAGTGGTAGCGAGATCTATCGAGCTGGAAACGGCTTTACGAAACTCTGCCCTTACCTCAGCCCGGGTATCGTAAACTGGGCGCAGAACGAATGGCCAACTGCGCCGGCCTTTGTTCGGCTCGACGCAGGATATTACTCCGCGACACAGCCGCTGCAGTTGTTGACCGAAGCGACGCTGGTGCCTGCAAACCCGCGATGGCTAGAGGATTTCAGCCTTCGCAAAGGCATGAATGATTTCGCTGCATACCATCTATTGAACCGTCCACCATCCGAGGGACATGCGGAATACTGGGACTATCATGTGAAGAACGTACGGCGGCTTGAGGTTCGTGTTGAACGCCGTGAGGACGACTACCTGACGATGATCATCGAAGAACTGCCGCGGCCAGACGATCCCAGCGGATTAATGATCGCCCGCTGCATCCATCTCGACACTCGCGACCCAGCGTTTACGCCGTTTAGCCAGGTAGAAATGCAGCATCTCGACTTGGCTATCAATGTCTATGAGGGAGAAGACCGGGAAAAGCGCTTCGCTCAGAGTCTGCAGAACGGCAAAGTCCAGGATGCGAGCTTTCGAACGCACCTATTCCGTATTGAGCGGACTCCATTTGTGTCGTTATTCAGCTTTTGCGGGATGTTTTTGGAATCGAAGGTTTTGCTCAGCGAGTGGCTCAATGAACTCGTGAGGGCGTAGGCTTCATTGCTGTAATGGTCCAGTCTCCCGCGAGATTCCGGACCTCAGGTGAGCCTTGTCTATCGCGCGTCAGTGTCCGGTATCGATGCAACAGCACCTGAAATTCATCCCAGACGTCGGTCTTTTCCTTGATCTTCATGACGAGGAGCGTGGCGATCGTCATCGAGATGTCGAGTTCTGTCGCGGTCACTAGAAAGTCGATCTCGTCTAGATCCGGGTTGATGATCAGGGTCGCCGAGCCGTCCATCAGATTCTCGACATAGTGTCGGTTAATTCGCGCCCTCATGCCGGCTGTTTAGCCATAGGTCTGGGAGTCCTGAAAGCAGACATTTGCGCGGCGCTGTCCAAACTGCGCCTATGCACTAAGAATGGAAATTGGTTGCTTCGTTGAATTTGCATGCTCAGCTTGCAGCTCGGCAAAAGCCGAATTCGTAGACTTTTGGCGTCCCGAAGCAAACCTCAATGTCCTCAAGGCAATTAGTGGAACCAGCGATCACCTCGTAGGACGCCCCCCCATTCAGGCGGCGCAAAAGTTCTGAGATCACTAGCGCCGCGGCCACTAGGCCGACGAACGGAACTCCGACGGTTCGTGACGCGAGCTGCGCGAGGCCGCATGCATCAACGCCCTTGTCCTTGAGGTTGGCGTAGGCCGGCATGTGCGATACGTCCGGCGTTTCCACGGACAGCGTCGTCGGCCAAAGTTCGCTTGCTCGGTGAGGCCCGGGAAAGGTGTGCACGGCGAAATTGCGGAAGCTCTGCGGGCCAGCACCCAACCCGGACTCGACAACCAGGTCGAACCCCGCATCTTCCAGAGCGGCGCGGGCGGTTGCGTTGTCCACCCCGCACAGCGCCACGGCGGGTTCATCGGCCTGACGCTGCGTCCAAGCGCCGAACCGGCGCTCTTCGAGATACGTCGTGAAACCCCGCGCCTCCAACCACTCCGCCCCGCGTCGCGTCTTCATCCGGCCCAGAACATCGAGGTTGGTGAGAATGGAGGTGCTGTCATTGGAAAGCGTTAGGCGGTCGAAATCCTGCAACACTAGTTCGAGCCCGCTGGGCGGGTAAGGCAGGCAAGCCAGGAGCCAGGAATAGGCCTGACCGAGATTCCCCAGACCGATGAGCCACAATCGCGAGGGCAGGAACGCCAGAGCTGGCTCCGTTTCGTCGGCCTCGGTCCAATCGGATCCCGGACGCCAGAGCGAGAGACCTGAAGCGCGTTTCCCGGCCAGCGGGTGATCACCGGCATGCAATGCGAACACCTCGGCCGCGCATACGGCCGACGCCAGGGCCGGCGCCAGCGGCATGACCGCGTCATCATTCATCGCCCAACCATCTCGGACCGGGACGACGCCGGCGCGCCAGCCCTGCCAGGTCACGCGCCAAGCGCGCGCCTGAGGCGTCTGCATCTCGACTGAACCAATGACCGCCACTGGCCAGTCGGATCGGGCATGCGACGCAATACGCCCGCCAAGGTTCGACACCGCATGGGCCAGGCTGGTCTCCAGCGCGAGCCCGGTAAGGACCGGCGCATCGGCCAGCCCGACGATCTCCACGCCCGCCAGGAACGTACGACGCGCCAGGTTCACCAGGGTAAGCAGGGCAACCTGCGCGGCCTGGCTCGTCTGGATTTCGGGGCCGACAGCGATGGTGAGACCGAAGGACTTCAGGAGATCCATGGCCTCCTCGGTCGTCTGCACGCGCCCGCGGTCCATGAAATACTTCGCGGTGCGGTGCAGGGAGATGTGAAGCGGCTCTGTCATGTCAGCTCCATAGGCCGATGTAGAAGAAGCCACGGCGCACCCGTGGCGAGCGGTCGTGCCATTGGTGGTCGCCCCGGTATTCGTAGATACCCACCGTATCCCAACGGATCGGCGCGACCGCGAAATCGGGCAGGATCAGACCGACATGGCCGGCACGGGCCACCATTGGGTTGGTTCGGTCCGCTTCGCTCTGGATCGCGCGCCCACCATGGGTGTGGACGTCAGCCACCACGGTGAGCTTGCGCTCCCGGCAGAGCGACCAGAGCTTCGCGAAAGCGGGGGCGTGCAGGACGCAGACGCCGGTCGAGTACGCCTGCGGGTCGAGGTCATCGTAGAAGACGACATCGGTCACTTCCCGGCGCTCACCGTTGGCGTGACCCAGAAGGAAGGCTCCTGCTTCATGGACCCGCTCTCCCCGGCGGTCGAGTTCGTGCGTTACCGCGTCCCACACCCGCCGGGGGCAGCTCACGCGGTGATCAGGCGCTACGA
>Ga0164242_10004069_pt1 | contig 16482 bp, 17 predicted proteins | sample OricomgcompostMG_FD_108783 | JGI IMG/M metagenome (GOLD analysis project Ga0164242, IMG submission 108783) | Miracle-Growth compost microbial communities from Emeryville, California, USA - Original compost - Miracle growth compost (MG) ...
AACCGGTTGACGTACTCCCACACCTTCTCGTTGCTGGTGTGGAACAGGTGGGTGCCGTACTTGTGCACCTCGATCCCGGTCTCCGGGTCGAACTCGCTGTAGGCGTTCCCGCCGAGGTGGCGGCGGCGCTCGACGATCAGCACCCGGAGATCGAGCTCGGCGGCACACCGCTCGGCGATGGTCAGGCCGAAGAAGCCCGACCCGACGACCACGAGGTCAGGATGAGAGCTGGCTGTGGAGGTACTGTCTGACACGGTCGGTCAGTCTACGGAGGCGTCGGGCACCCGCCGCATTCCCCGCGCCGCACGAGCGGCGGAGATCACGTTGCCCGCTTCCCGGCGACCGCCGCGGACGGGGCTGAGCAGCACCACCATCAGCATGATCAGCCAGGGCTTGAGCCGGACGAGGACGTTCTCGCCGTACCGGAGATGGACCGCGAAGAGGTTGCGGTACATGTAGAAGCCCTTCCAGCTCGACAGGTCGTGCTGCTGGCTGAAGTCGAGCTGGCGCACCAGGATCGCGTCGCGGATCGCCCAGATCTCGAAGCCGGCACGGCGGGCGCGCAGTGCGTAGTCAACGTCGTCGTAGAAGATGAAGAAGCTCGGGTCGGGCAGGCCGATCGCCTCGACGACGCAGCGACGGATCATGAAACCCTCGAAGGCGACGTTCTCCAGGCGGACACGTTCAGGCATCCGGCCCCGCGAGCCGTAGGTGGAGACCACGCTGGCGGTCTTGGGCTTGATGGCGAGGGGGTTGGCTAGGTCGAAGCGAGTCGCGGCGAGCTCTATCAGGCTTCCGTCGGTGTTCTCCCGCACCGACATGAGGCAGTCCTCGTCCTGCGCAAGGAGCACCGAGAGGCAATCAGGAGCGGGTACGACGTCGTCGTCCATCAACCAGATCCGGTCGAAGCCCTGCTCGTAGGCGATCCGGGTGCCGCGATGGAAACCGCCGGCACCGCCGAGGTTATCGGTCTGGGTGTGGACCTGCAGGCCCCGCACATGGGTCGCCGCCGCCAGCACGTCGGCGGTGTGGTCGGTGGACGCGTTGTCGATCACGATGACTGCATCCGCCGGGCGGTCGAGCCTCGCCAGGCCGTCGAGCATCACCCGCAGCAGGTCCGCCCGGTTGAAGGTGACCACCACGATGGCGACCGTCTCGTCAGCACCGGAGCCAGCAAAGGGACCGGTCACTTCAGGAACCTCTCGTGACCGGTGAAGTCGCCGCGCAGCGCGGCGACCCAGGCCCCGATGCTCAGCCGGATCCGGCCCAGGTCACGTCGGGTGAAGGTGTAGAACCAGAGCGTCTTCGCGACGAAGGCGAGCGCGTGCGGCCAGCCCTTGTAGTCGCGCAGGTTGAGCAGGTTGTTGCGCGCCATGCAGTAGTGCTTGAGATCGCTGGGCGTGTGGTTGTAGGTAGTGCGGCCGGCCGCCATCGGCGTACCGAGCGCCCCTACGGCAGGGTGCTGCACCCGGGCGTCGACGACGGTGGCGATCCGGGCGCCCGCAGCCTCGGCCCGCAGGCGGTACTCGTGGTCGTCGCCCCAGATGAAGTACTCCTCGCGGGGCAGGCCGATCTGATTGACCAGCTCGCGGGTGACAAGCACGCCATTGAACGGGATCACGATGCCGTCGATCCGCCCCTCGGTCCCCGAGCCTGCGCCGTCCTGAGCCTGTCGGGGGGTCGAGGAGCGGGCCGCGGTCCGTACGTCGACCAGGTCGTGCACGACCTTGGTGCCGCCGGGCAGCCGGATCGGGAAGACCAGCCGCTCAGGGTCCGCCCGATCGACCACCACCGGTCCCCAGAAGTCCAGATCGGTCTCGGCCAGCAGTCGCGGAAGGCAGTCGCGGTCGGGCAGGCCGTCGTCGTCCATCAGCCAGGCCAGGTCGGCGCCACGCTCCATCGCCCAGGCGAGGCCGTCGTGGAAGCCGCCTGCGCCACCCCGGTTGCTCGCCAGCGTCCGCCCCAGGACGGCGACGGCGCGGTGCTCGTCGTACTGCCCTCCCTCGACACCGGCGAGCCAGTCGCCGGTGCCGTCGGTGGAGGCGTTGTCGATGACCAGGATCTCGTCCAGCTCGGCGATGGTGTCGAGTCGCTCGAGCAGCTCCCGGAGAAGCTCGAGGCGGTTGTAGGTCACCACCACGGCACAGATGCGGCGGGGGACGGTCACGGCGCACAGACTAGACGGCACGTCGGAGCGCTCCGGAAATTGTCGGACCGCACACAACAGTGGTCTTCCCCCGATCGGGCCCAGAATGGAAGGAGACCCGGAGGTGTCGATCCGTCAGGAACACCGCATGCACGACCTCGTCGAGGCGCCGCTCGAATATCGGCGGATGTCGTGGGACGACTGCATCGCCCTCCCCGACCACCAGTAGATCGTCAGCCCGCTCATCCAGCTCTTCGGCTCCAGCCTGCCCGGCACCGCTGCCTATCGGGCGTCAATCTGCGTCTTCGCCGCAACCGCGTGCGCGTACCCGACGTGCTGGTCTTCCGGGAGCGCGTGGACGACACCCTCGTCACCGAGACGCCGCTCCTCGTGGTGGAGGTCCTCTCCCCTAGCACCCGCTCGGAGGACACGATCCGCAAGGCCCCGGAGTACGCCGGCGCCGGCCAGTTCTGGGTCGTCGACCTGCCCGACTGAGCCGGCGGTCCTCGTCGGCTCAGCAGGCTCCAGCGAGGTTGTCGGTCTGGTTGGCGACGTACCCGGTCTTGAGCGAGCCGTAGGAGCCCTCGGTCATCACATTCTTCGACGGCGCGGGAGTAGCAGCCTTGGCGGACGCCTTGGCCTTGCCCTTCTTGCCGGCTGCGGGCTTGGCCGGAGGCGGCGGCTTGATCGACGTCGCGATGGCGTTACGGATCTTGCCGATGTCAGGGTCGCCGGTGTTGACCAGCGGGGGCACCAGCGAGAGCGTCGAGATCTTCTGCGACCTCGCCTTGAGCGCGAGCTGAGCGAAGTGGTCGACCTCGCTGGTCGGGATATTGGTAGTGAAGAGCGCCGCCGACGCCTTGGCGATCTGGGAGAAGTGCTTCATCACCGTCGTCGGGCTGACCTGGCTGAGCATCGCGTTCATCACGCACTTCTGGCGCGCCATCCGGGAGTAGTCGTCGGAAGTGGCACGGGAGCGGGAGTACCAGAGGAGATCCTCGCCGCTGAGCTTCTGCACGCCCGGCTTGATCCACCCGGTCACCGCCCCGGTCTTGCCGATCGCGATCGGCTGGCGCACGTTGATGGTCACGCCGCCGATGGCGTTCGCGAGGTCGCGGAAGCCAGGCATGTTGATCATCGCGTAGTAGTTGATCTTCAGGCCGGTGATCCCCTCGACGCCCTCGGTCGTCGCCTCCACACCAGGCTGGTCGAAGGAGTCGAACAGCGACTTGTGGTCGGCGGCATAGGTAGAGAGGCTGTTGAGCTCGCAGGTGGAGCAGTTGTAGCCGTGCGGCCACTGCTTGGCCAGGATCGACCCCTTCGGGAAGGGGAAGTTCATCATGTTGCGCGGCAGGCCGATCAGCACTGTCTTGCCGGTCTTGGCGTCGATGGAGGCGATGGTCATCGAGTCGGTGCGCAACCCCCAGCGAGTGACACCGGAGTCGGCGCCGATGAGCAGCACGTTGTAGCGACCGTCCTTGGCATCGGAGACCGAATTGCCCGCGAACATCGCCATCACCATGCCGCGCTGGACGCCGACCAGGTGGGCGCTGAAGAGCAGCACCGCTGCCATGCCGAGCGAGACCACGCCGGTCAGGGAGACGATCGCGCGGCGGTGACTCATCGACAGGGTGAGCGGCTGGCTGATCCGCCAGGCGTCGAAGAAGAGGTAGGCCCAGCTGATCGCCGCCGCCATCAAGCCGAGGCGGAGCAGCAAGAGCACCCACGGCGTCGTGGCGAGCCAGAACACCAGCTCGTGCCAGAGCACCGAAGTCACGAGAGTCAGCAGTCCACCGGCCAGGATCACCAGCCAGATCCGCACCGCGATCCGGCCGACCGTCCGACTGCCGGCCACGAGCTGTGCGGATCCGGGGACGACGAGGGTCATCACCATCAGGGCGAGGGATCGCCGGAAGCGGACGCGGGCAGCGCGCTCTTCGATGGACCGCATCAACCGGCCTTTCGTTGCTCTGCGGGGAAGGTCAGGGCCCCGCCAGTATCTCCAGTCACAGGAGTCACAGCAGGCACGACACGCGGTGAGGCATGTCTCCCAGAAGCACTCAGGTAGAGGCCAGGGCCGCGCCGAGACGCGGCGACGATCACGCGGCTGCTAGGCCGCGCACGGTACCGTCTCCGCCATGCCTGACCAGTACGACTGGCTCTTCGGCAAGGGCAAGGGCTCCGCGCCCGAGCCCTCGGAGCGGCCCCAGCCGTCGTCCCCTGCCCAGGGGCGGCCCGGTGACCCACGCGGCGAACAGCCCGGCAGACGGTCCGGCCGCCAGCCCGAGCCTGCCCCCGACGCCACCCGCCCGATGCCCATCGACGACCGCGAGGCGCGACGGGCCCGCGCGGGCGCGACGTACAGCGCGAACAGCGGCTCGCGGCCACCGACGCCCCCGACTCCCCCACCACTGGCCCCGACCCCCGGCACCACGGGCGGCGGTACGCCGGGCGGGCGCAATTGGAGTCGCTTCGCCACCTTCAAGACCGTCCGACGCGTCATCTATGTGCTCGTCCTGGCCTACCTCGTCAGCCTGGTCTGGGTCGGCCTGTCGGTGGCGGGCGCGATCACGCGGGTCGCCTGGGAGCCGACTGGCGCCCGCCCGGCGGACCAGCCGGGCACCAACTACCTCGTCGTGGCCAGTGACTCCCGCAAGGGCCTGACGCCGGCGCAGCGCAAGAAGCTGCACACCGGTGACGCCGCCGGCCAGCGCACCGACACCATCAAGCTGTTGCACACCGGCAGCGGCCCCAACCTGCTGATGACCATCCCCCGCGACTCCTACGTCCCGATCCCGGGTCACGGCAGCAGCAAGATCAACGCTGCCTTCGCTTGGGGCGGCCCGCAGCTGCTCGTGAAGACGATCGAGCAGGACACCGGCCTCCACATCGACGGTTACGTCGAGATCGGCATGGGTGGCCTGGTCAACCTCGTCAAGGGCGTCGGCGGCATCACCATCTGCCCCAAGACCGACATGAACGACCCCCTTGCCGGCCTGCATGTCAAGGCCGGCTGCCAGCACGCCAACGGCGTCAAGGCACTCGCCTACTCCCGATCCCGGCACGCCCAGCAGCTCGGCGACCTGGGTCGCGGCGAGGCGCAGGTCGAGGTCATCGGCCAGATCGGCAAGAAGGCCGCCAGCCCCTCCACCCTCGCCAATCCCTTCAAGCTCCACCGGCTCAAGAAGGGGACCTCGGGTATCAGCGTCGGCAAGGGCATGGGGAACATCCAGCTGGCCAAGTTCCTGATGGCGTTCAGGTCGGTCGCCGGAGGCGGCGCGCTGACCTGCGGGGTACCGATCTCCGACATGTACATCCACTGGGACGAGGCTCGTGCGAAGCAGATGTTCACCTACCTCAAGGCCGACCGCACCTCGGACATCCCCGCGAGCCTCTGCACGCCGTCGGGCCTGCCGAAGTCGGTGACCGGATGACCGGCCTCCGCGACGAGCGCTATCAGACCCTCGACCTGAGGGTCGACGACGACGGTGTGGCGACGCTCTACCTCGACCGGCCCGACGCGCTCAACGCCTTCGACATCACGATGGCGGCCGAGCTGCGGCGGTTCTTCGAGAAGGACGCGTACGACGACGCCGTCCGGGCGATCGTCGTCACCGGGTCGGGCCGTGCCTTCTGCGCTGGCATGGACCTGTCCGCCGAAGGCAACGTCTTCGGCCTGGACGAGACCCTCGACCCGACTCCGGAGTCGCTGCGCGAGCACTTCGACGACCCGGCCTGGGACAAGGGGGTGCGCGACACCGGCGGCCAGGTGACGCTGGCGATCCACCGGCTCCCCAAGCCGGTCATCGCGGCGATCAACGGCCCGGCCGTCGGCATCGGTGCGACCATGACGTGCGCGATGGACATCCGGCTGGCATCGACCGCCGCCCGGATCGGCTTCGTGTTCGGCCGGCTCGGCGTGGTGCCAGAGGCCTGCTCGTCGTACTTCCTGCCCCAGATCGTCGGCATCTCGCAGGCGCTGGAGTGGATCTACTCCGCCGACATCCTGACCGCCGAGGAAGCCCACGCCGGCCGACTCGTGCGCAGCCTGCACGAGCCGGACGAGCTGCTACCCGCCGCCCAGGATCTGGCCCGGTCGTTCGTGCGCGGCCGCTCCGCCGTCGCCGTCGGCCTCGCCCGCCAGCTGGTCCGCCGCAACGCCGCCGCCACCGATCCGCTGGAGGCGCACCTGTCTGACTCACTGGCCATGTGGCACACCTCAGTCGGTGATGGCAAGGAGGGCGTGGCCGCGTTCTTGGCGAAGCGTCCGACGTCGTTCACCGGCAAGGCCTCGGCGATCCCGCGGGTCTTCCCCGACTGACTCGGCCATCACGGTCGCCGGGCCTGTCGAGGAGGCTCGACAGGCCCGGCGGGCGTTTGCCGTGTCGGGCCTCGGCTACTGGTCCCCATGAGTTATGAGCCGAAGGACCGGAAGCCCCTCGACCTGGGCGGCGCCCCCGAGGAGGAGGGCGTCTCGGAGGCCGACGCCGCCGAGCGCATCGACCTGGACCCCGAGGAGCAGGAGAACTTCACCGAGAAGCACGGCCAGCGCACGCAGGTCAACCAGGAGGAGCCCGAGACCGCTCCCGACCGGGAGAAGTCGATCGAGCTCGACGCGCCGGAGTACGACGAGGCGTAGTCGCCGGGCGACCCGGCTAGACGATCAGGTTGAGCAGCAGCACGACCACGAGGCCGACGATCGAGAGCAGCGTCTCCATGATCGACCACGACTTCACGGTCTGACCGACGGAGAGACCGAAGTACTCCTTCACCAGCCAGAAGCCCGCATCGTTGACGTGGGAGAAGAACACCGAGCCAGCCCCGATCGCGAGCACCACCAGCGATAGCTCGGTGCTGCTGACACCCTGTACCAGGCCGGTGACCAGCGACGACGCGGTGATCGTGGCGACTGTCGCGGAGCCGGTGGCAAGTCGGATCAGCACCGCGAGGATCCAGGCGAGGATCAGCACGGAGAAGTTCGCCCCCTTGGCCCAGTCGGCCAGCTGGGTGCCGATCCCAGTGTCGACCAGCACCTGCTTGAAGCCACCACCGGCGGAGACGATCAGCAGGATGCCGACGATCGGCGGTAACGACCGCTCCAGGACGCCGGAGATCTCTGTGCGTCCCATGCCCGCCGGACGACCAAGTGTGAAGATGCCGACCAGGACCGCGATGAGCAGCGCCACCAGCGGCGTACCGAGGACGTCGAGGATCTGCTGGATGCGCTGGCCCGGGTCGTCGATGATGATGTCGGCCAGCGACTTTGCGAGCATCAGGACGACCGGCAGCAGGATGCTCGCCAGCGTCATGCCGAAGGACGGCCGCGGGCCGTGCTCTTCCGGCGAGGACTCTGCGGCGTCGAACGTCGCCGGCGCCGGTACGTCGATCCAGCGTCCCGCGATCCGGCCGAAGACCGGTCCTGCCACCACGATGCTCGGGATGGCGACCACGATGCCGAGGGCGAGGGTGAGCCCGAGGTCGGCGTGCAGCGCCTGGACGGCCGTCAGCGGGCCCGGGTGCGGCGGCACGAAACCGTGCATCGCCGAGAGGCCGGCCAGGGCTGGCAGCCCGACCGAGACGAGGGAGAGGCCCGAGCGCCGGGACACGAGGTAGATCACCGGCATCAGCAGGACCATGCCGATCTCGAAGAACATCGGCAGCCCGATGATCGCGCCGACCAGCACCATCGCCCAGGGCAGCACCCTGGCCGACGCACGGCCCACGATGGTGTCGACGATCTGGTCGGCACCGCCGGAGTCGGCGAGCAGCTTGGCGAACATCGCACCGAGGGCGATCAGGAGGCCGACGCTTGCCGCCGTCGAGCCGAAGCCATTGTTGAAGCTGGTGACGACGTCGTTGAGGTTCTGCCCGGCGATGGCGCCGACCAGGCCGGCGCCGAGGATCAGAGCGAGGAAGGGGTGCACCTTCAGGGCGGTGATGAGCGCGACGATCAGCGCGATGCCTGCCAGCGCCGCGACGAGCAGCTGCCCACCGGCCGCAACCGGGTGAACGAGAGAGGCGTCCGCGAGGATCACGGGTGCGGTGAACGACATGTCAGTCCTCCTCGTGGTCGAGGTGATCGACGTACTGCTGGACGACGTCGTCGACGCTCTGATCGATGTCGAGTGCGAGGCCGGCCTCGTCGGGGGCGAGCGGTTCGAGGGTGGCGAACTGGGAGTGCAGCAGGGACGCGGGCATGAAGTGACCCGGCCGCCCCGCCATCCGCGCGGCGATCACCTCCGGTGTGCCTGCCAGGTGTAGGAACTGCACCCGCGGGGCGTGGTGCCGGAGTCGGTCGCGGTAGCTGCGCTTGAGTGCGGAGCAGCTCATCACGGCGCCGTCGGGATGAGCGGCGAGCCACTCCCCGATCGCGTCCAGCCAGGGACGGCGGTCATGGTCGTCGAGCGGTATGCCGGCGCTCATCTTCTCGATATTGGCCTGGGGATGAAAGTCGTCCGCGTCGGCGAACGGCACGCGCAGACGCTGGCCGATCGCAGCACCGACCGTCGATTTTCCCGACCCGGAGACGCCCATGACGACGAGTAGCGGCTTCCTCGCCGCGTCCTGCCTGTGACTCACTCCCCGAGCATCGCTCAAAAGTCATATGATTGCAATGCACCCGGCACAAACGCATGCCTATATCCATCCAATCGATCTACTGGGATGATGTACCAGTGACCACCTCCGTCGATCGCCACACGACAGTGCTCGATCGGATCGGCACGGAGATCGCCTCCGGTGTTCGTGCCGCTGGGTCGGTGCTGACCCTGGACGGCATCGGCGTGGCATACGGCGTCTCCCGCAGTGTCGCGCGCGAGGCCGTGCGCGTGTTGGAGTCCATGGGCCTGGTGGCCAGCCGCCGCCGGGTAGGCATCACCGTCCAACCCCGCGCCACTTGGAACGTCTTCGACCCGCGGGTGATCGCCTGGCGGCTCGAAGGCGCGGATCGCGCCGGTCAGCTGATCTCACTGGCCGAGCTGCGTCGGGGGTTCGAGCCGGCGGCTGCGGCGCTCGCCGCGGAGCGCGCCGACGCCGAGCAGTGTCGGCAGCTCGCCGCCGCCGTCTCCGACATGGTCGTCACCGGCCGGACCGGCGACCAGGAGGCCTACCTGCGCGCAGACCAGCTCTTCCACCGAGTGCTGCTCGAGGCGAGCGGCAACGAGATGTTCGCCGCGCTCGCCGGCCTCGTGGATGGCGCGCTGGAGGGTCGGACCCATCACGATCTCATGCCGGAGCGGCCGAACAAGGAGGCGCTCGCGCGTCACGACGAGGTCGCCCGGGCTGTGCGAGACGGCGACGCCGTCGTTGCCGAGAGCGCGATGCGCGCCATCATCGACGAGGCGGCGGCCGCCGTGGCGAGGGAGTTCGGCGGGCCGGACCCGGCCTGATGGCGCGGATCCGACCCTTGTGATCGGCCCGGTGAGGCGATCGAGCTGTGCCGATCAGCCCAGCCGACGCTCGAAGAGCGCCTTGAGCTCGGTCGTGTGCCGCTGGTAGCTCGGCTCGTGCCACATCGAGGTGTCACTCATGGTGTAGCCGTGCGGCGCGTCCGGGTAGATCGCCGCGGAGTACGTCGCACCGACCGCCTCGAGGGCCTTCTCCAGGTCGGCGGCGTTCTCTGCGGTCATCGACTGGTCGTTGTCGGCGTGGCCGTAGACGTACTCGGCCTGCGGGGTCAGCGTGGTGTGCGGGCTGTCGGCCTCGTCGGTGACCAGCCGGCCGCCGTGGAACCCGCCGACCGCCACCACCAGGCCCGGGAACTGACCCGCGGCCCGCGTCGAGAGTCGGGCACCCATGCAGTAGCCGGTCGTGCCGAGCTTGGCGTCGGGGGCGTCGGCCTCGGTGAGCAGCTCCTGGAGCTTGGCGACGTACGCAGCGGTGTCCGCCGTGATCCGCTCCGTGGTCAGGTTCCCCATGTACTGCATGATCCCCGAGGTCTGGAAGAACTTCTCGCGCTCCTCAGCGACTCGCAGGTCGCCCTTCGGACGCAGTGTCTCGACGTCGGTGTCGCGGTAGAAGACGTTGGGCGCGAGGACGAGGTAGCCCCATGACGCGATCTCGTCGGTCATCTCGGCGATGCGGGGACGGATGCCGATGGCATCCATGAAGAAGAGCACGCCGCCCTTGGGGGTGCCGGTGGGTCGGGACAGGTAGGCCTCGGCGGTGCCGTCGCCTGCGGGGATCTCGATGAGCTCAGCCATGTCCGCGACGCTACCCGATCCTTAGCCACGCTAAAGAGCCGCCCCGAGGCCAACACCACGTGATAGCTGCGAAAGGGCGCGCCTCCCGCGGGAGGCGCGCCCTTCAGCGGTCAACGAGCTGGAGTCACTTCTTGACCTTGACCTTGACGGTCTTGTGCAGCGAGCCGAGGGACACGACGATCTTGTTCTTGCCCTTCGTCAAGCCCTTCTTGACCTTCAGGGTGGCGTGGCCGGCCTTGACCTTGGCCTTGGCGACCTTCTTGCCCTTGATCTTGGCGATGACCTTGCCGGTCTGGTTGGTGGTGACCTTGATCTTGACGGCCTTGTGGAGCTTGGCGCTCTTCGGAGCCTTGACGCTCAGCGCCGGCGAGGCGACCGACGCCGTGCCGAGTGCGAGCGGGCTTCCGGCGGCTGCGGCGCAGGTGATGTCCTGGCCGCCGAGGACCGCCGTAACGGTCGACGGCAAGCTAACCGCGTTCGCGCCGGCCCTCGTCGGCGTAAAGCCCGCGAGCGAACCGCTGGCGTTCACCGTGTTCGGACCGGCAGGGTTGGAGATCTTCTGCTCAGGGATGGTGAGCGAGGCAGCGATGTGCTGGGGCCCGAAGGTCACGTTTCCACTGACGGTGCCGCTGACCTTGTCCTCGAAGCCGAGGTGGACCAAGCCGCTGACGACCGCCGGAATGGTGATCCGTGCCGTGAGCTTCTTCGACGCAACGGGAGCTCCGGCGACCAGCGAGGTCAGCGCCGGGACGTCGTACGCGGCCGTGATCTGCTGGCTCGTCGGGGTACCAGGGGGCAGCAGCGGAGCGAATGCAGATAGGTCGCAGTTGTAGTTGACCGGGACGGTGGCGGCGTCGGCTGCCGTACCAGCAGCGACGAGACCGGTAGTGGCCAGCGCGGCGGTCGCGCCGAAGGCAGCCAGCTTTGAAACGAACTTCATGAAGTTTTCCCTCCTCGAGAGCGTGCCCTCCCAGACACGCACGCCCGGTGAACGGGCGCGTGGCGCACACTACTCGACAGTAGTGTCGTGGGTCACTTCATTCGGCAGATACGGTTGACCCATGAGCCGTTGGGCCGACCGTGCGGACGTCGACTTCCTTCTCGACCAGACCGAGACCTGGGCCGTGGTGGGCCTGTCGGGCGACCCGTCCCGGACCGCCTACCAGATCGCCGCACTGCTGCAACAGCGCGGCAAGCGGATCGTGCCGATCCATCCGACCGCGTCGAACGGCGAGCTCGAGGTGCTCGGCGAGCGGGCCTATCCGACGCTGGCCGACGTACCTCTCCCGATCGATGTCGTCGACGTCTTCCGACGCTCGGAGGCGGCCGGACAGTTCGCCGACGAGGCGGTGGCGGTCGGTGCGAAGGGCGTCTGGTTCCAACTCGGCGTGGTGGACGAGGCCGCGTTCGAGCGTACGACCGCGGCAGGTGTCCGGATGGTGATGGACACCTGCCCTGCGATCGAGTGGCGCCAGCGCACTGGCTAGACAGGTTGGGGCTCGGTGTCGGGTCCCGGCGTCACTGGCTCCGCGGGGTCCGGCGGGAAGACGTCCGGATCGAGATCGGGATCGGTCTGCGGGTCGGGGAGCGGCGGGGCGTCGGGGTCCGGGAAGGGCTCCGTGCCCGGCTCGATGGGTGTCGTAGTCATACGCCACCGGTAACCCTCCTCCGGCCGAGCTCACACCTCGCCGCGGACGACCTTGCCCTTCTCCCGCGCGATCGCGGAGAGCGACTCCTGGTAGGCGACCAGCTTCCGCTGCAGCGCCTGGTCCGAGGTCGCGAGGATCCGCGCGGCGAGGATGCCGGCGTTCTTGGCGTTGCCGATCGCCACCGTCGCCACCGGGATCCCCGCCGGCATCTGGACAATGGAGAGCAGTGAGTCCATCCCGTCGAGGTATCTCAGCGCCACCGGCACGCCGATCACCGGCAACGGCGTCACTGCGGCCAGCATCCCCGGCAGGTGGGCCGCTCCCCCGGCACCGGCGATGATCACCGACAGACCACGCTCATGCGCCCGTTGCCCGTACTCGATCATCTCGGCGGGCATCCGGTGGGCCGAGACGACGTCAGCCTCGTAGGCGACGCCGAACTCCTCGAGGATCTCCCCCGCGGCCCTCATCGTCGGCCAGTCGGAGTCGGATCCCATCACGATGCCCACCTGCACGTTCATGGCGGCAGCCTAGTCGGGCCGTTCTCAGCCGTGATTGATCAGGCCGCCGTCGACCCGGAAGTCAGCGCCGGTGGCGAACGAGGCGTCATCGGACGCCAGGAAGGCGGCGAACTTCGCGATGTCGTCCGGCTGCCCAAGGCGCTGGATCAGCGAACGCTGCATGAGCGCCTCGGTGACACCTGGGGCGCTGAGCTGAGCAGAGGAGCCGGCCGTCTCGATCACTCCCGGGCTGATGCTGATCGCACGGATCCCAAGAGGCGCCCCCTCGGCGGCCATCACGTGCGTCATGCCGCGCACGCCCCACTTGGTCGCCGAGTGCGCGATGCCGGCGACGCTGCCGCCGTGGCCGGCGACCGAGGCGGTGTTGATGATCAGGCCGTGGTCGATGCCCAGCTGCGACCAAGCAGCCTTGGTCGCGAGGAACACGAGAGTGAGCTCGTTGCGGAGCGACCGGTCCCAGTCGTCGGGAGTCATCGTCTCGATCGTCGCGAAGACACCGGACGAGGCGTTGTTCCACAGCACGTCGATGCGGCCGAATTCCTCGACAGCTCGCGCGACCCAGGCCTGACAGGCATCGAAGTCGGCGAGATCGATCGGGGCGACGCCAAGCATCGTCCCGCCGGCGTCCTCGACCATTCGCTGCGTCTCGGCATTGCCGTCGGCATTGACATCACATCCGACCACTGTGGCCCCTGCGGCCGTGAACCTCAGGGCGCCGGCGCGGCCGATTCCACTGCCAGTACCGCTGATCAGGGCAACCTTGCCCTCAAGAGAACGCGTCATCACACACCGTCCGTTTCGTCGTCGAGGCACCTTACTGCGGCCGGTTCTCGGCCGACCGCTGGGCTACTCGCTCTCGTTGCCGAGGTCGCCGCGGAACCACGCAGCGGCGTGCCGCGCACGCTCGAGGCAGTCGTCGAGGTCCTCGCCGTACGTGTTGACGTGCCCGACCTTGCGACCCGGCCGCAACTCCTTGCCGTAGAGGTGCACCCGCAGGTGCGGGTCGCGGGCCATCGCGTGGGGGTAGCCGTCGTAGAGACGCCCGACGTTCTCGGCGGGGCCGCCCAGGATGTTGACCATCACCGACCAGCGCTGACGCGGCGCGGGCGACCCGAGCGGCAGGTCCATCACCGCACGCAGGTGGTTCTCGAACTGGCTGGTGACAGCACCGTCCTGGGTCCAGTGACCGGTGTTGTGCGGGCGCATGGCGAGCTCGTTCACCAGGATCCGGCCATCGGTGGTCTCGAAGAGCTCGACCGCTAGGATGCCCGTCACGCCGAGCTCTCCGGCCACGGTGAGCGCGAGCTGTTGGGCCTGGCCAGCCAGCTCGTCCGAGAGGTCCGGCGCCGGAGCGACGACCTCGTGGCAGATGCCGTCGAGCTGCGTGGTCTGCACGACCGGGTAGGCCGCCGCCTGCCCGCTGGGCGAGCGCGCCACGATCGCGGAGAGCTCACGCCGGAAGTCGACGAGCTCCTCGGCGAGGATGCGCACCCCGGTCGTGGAGGCCACCTCGAACGGCTCGGTCGCGTCCTGCGCCGAACGGATCACCCAGACGCCCTTGCCGTCGTACCCGCCGCGGGTGGTCTTCAGCACGCACGGGAAGCCGAACTTCTCGACCTCAGCGATCGAGGTGACGATCGCGTTGCGCGGACACGGGACGCCGAGTTCGCCCAGCTTCTCCCGCATCAGGCCCTTGTCCTGGGCGTAGACCAGCGCCGCCGGTCCGGGCCGGACGGCGATGCCGTCGGCCTCGAGCGCGTGCAGGTGCTCGGTCGGGACGTGCTCGTGGTCGAAGGTGACCGCCGCGCAACCTGCAGTGATGCGGCGCAGGGTGGCGAGGTCCTTGTAGTCACCGACCAGCTGATCCGGGATGACCTGGGCCGCCGACATCCCCTCCGCCTCGGCGAGGAGTCGCAGCGGCAGACCGAGGGCGATCGCGGGCTGCGCCATCATCCGCGCGAGCTGACCGCCACCGATGACAGCGAGGGTGGGAGCGAGTTCCGGCACGGCGCGCAGCCTACCGACTCAGCGCACCGTCACCGACTTCGAGGACTTGCTGAACCGACCCGCTCCGACGCCGTTGATCGCCCGCACCTTGACGTGCACCCGGGTGCCGGCGTGCAGGTGCTTGAGGACCAGCTTGTGGCGCGATGCCTTGACCTGCTTCTTCTTGCCGGTGCTGGTCTTGACGATGTACGCCGCGATCGGGCTGCCATGCGTCTTCGGCTGCTTCCAGTACACCACCAGCCGGTGCGCGCCCTTCGCCTTCACCCGGGGCCGATGGACTCTCCCGGGCGCCGAGCCGCCGACAGTGACATTGCTACAGCCCAGCGGGTGGATGGTCGCCCCCGGCGCCGTGCCGAGGACCGTCCCGCACAGGACGTAGGAGCCGGCCACGACTGACAGGTTCACGCTGAAGCCGTGGTTGCCAGCTGTGCCGGCGGCGACGTAGTTCGTAGGGCGGTCGGCCGCGATGACGTACGCCGATCCGCCGAGACTGAGCTGCACCCGGACCGATGCCGGCGACGGGTAGTCGGCGGCCCAGCCGTCGACGTGCAGTACGCCGTCGCCCGCGCCGTACTCGTTGACGATGACGCCGCTGGGGTCGCAGTTCATCCGCTCGCAGGCGTTGATGCTGGTCTGGTCGACGACCGTCTCCTTGGACGCAGCGGCCGATCGTGGCCAGGGGTGCGCGAGCGAGTCGACCTGGTAGTGGGTAGTCACCGCCTTGGCGGAGGTGCTGTAACCACCGAAGGTGGCTCCGTCGGCGGGCACCGAGGCGATGTAGCCCTGAATCGCCATGCTGCCGTCTTTCGTCACCGGCGACGCTCCTGCGGCCGGAACGGAGGCGGCGTCCACCTTCTCCACCGTCGGATGCGACGACGAGGTGTGACCCAAATGCGTCCACGCGTGCACGGTGATGGGGGCTCCGCCGACGATCTCGTAGGTCGAGCCGGTCGCCGCGCCCGCCTTCCAGCCACGGAGGAAGGTGCCGTCCTTCGGGTGGAGCCGGAGCGTCGAGCAGTCGACGTTCGGCGTGGGCGTCGGATGGGGGCTGTTGGTCGTCCACTTGCCCATCGCTGCCCATGACCTCACCCAGATCGGCGAGCCGCCGACCACGATGTAGGTGGGCTTCGTCGACTCCGTGTCCTGCTTGCAGGTGATGTAGCTGCCGTCAGCGGGCGCTGCGCTGGCCGGCGCTGCGCCGATCGCGAGCATGCCGAGCACCAGGGCAACCACCACGAGGATCCCGTGGCGACGGGGCATGGATCGAGATTCCGTCATCACGAGGGCTTGTCATACCCAGGTTCAGCGCACCCGAACCATCTTCGATGGCGCGCTGAAGCGCCCCGGTCCGACCCCGTTGATCGCTCGCACCTTCACCGAGACCGATCGGCCGGCAACCAGGTGCTTGAGCACGATCTTGTGCTTGGCACCTACGACCCGCTTCTTCATGCCGGTGCTGGTCTTCACGACGTAGATGGTGACGGGGGTGCCGTGGGTCGCCGGCTGCCTCCACTTCACCACGAGCGTCCCGTGACCTCGCGCGGTGACCCTGGGACGATGCACGCGGCCCGGCTTGGAACCGGGCACGTCGATGAGCTGGCACCCGACCGGCGTACTGGTCCCGCCAGGTGCGAAGCCGAGGAAGGTGACGCACAGGTCGTAGTGACCGGCCGGCACCGCGAGCACCCGGTCGAAGCCGTGGTTGCCCGATACGCCGTACCCGGCGTTGATGGAGGCGTCCGCCTGGTTCGCCGGTACGTCGATGGTCGTCCCCGCACCCTGGAGACGCACGGTCAGCTGCTTGGGGGTCATCGCGTCCAGCGCATAGCCGCTGACATGAACACGGCCCCTGCCGACCACGTCGATGGTGATGTCCCCCCATGGGGAGCAGTTCATCCGCTCGCAGCTGTTGATGCTCGCCTGGTCGACGATCGGCGCCGCGCGCCCTGCGGGCACGC
>Ga0164242_10004070_pt1 | contig 16480 bp, 13 predicted proteins | sample OricomgcompostMG_FD_108783 | JGI IMG/M metagenome (GOLD analysis project Ga0164242, IMG submission 108783) | Miracle-Growth compost microbial communities from Emeryville, California, USA - Original compost - Miracle growth compost (MG) ...
CCCCTTGCACAGCGCGCCCGTCATCGCTATAATCTTAATCCGTTGTCGCGGGGCTGTGGCGCAGTTGGGAGCGCGTCTGAATGGCATTCAGAAGGTCAGGGGTTCGAATCCCCTCAGCTCCAGTTATTTCTTTTTTCGATTTTGAAGTTGTTCCTCCAAAAGTTCTTCTACTACGCAGCGGATTCTATTTCTACATTTCCCAGGAAAGCACGAAGGATCTTTTCATTGGGGCTTTTTGGTGTTCATTCACGATTATTTTTGCGAGAACGATTTCTTAAGAACAGATAACGGATACACTCAATCAGTGCATGCAAAAATAAAACACCCCCGAAGAAGATAATCCCACCACGAAAAGCTTTTGGCCCTTGCTGCCAAAGTCTGCAGGCCAGAAAAAGAAAGCCAGTTATATCTCCTAACAGCATCCATTTTAACCGCGCAGCTTCTTTCCTTAGATCGATATCTTCAAGTTTCATGTCCAATAGATCATCAACCATGAATCCTTCCACACCTTGCGCGGGCTTCGGCTTCTCATTTCTCCACAAGCGAAAAGTTCCCCACAGGATGAAGATATAAATGATCCAAATCACTGTCGGTATGGCAATATTTATCCAATCATGATATCCGTGACGCCATGAATCAATGCCGTCAGCAAGGCTGCCAACTGCAATTAATGTCCAGAACAACGCAAATATAGTTGCGGCGTGAGCGTATTGTCTAATTGGTCTCATTGGGTCGAATCGAAATTTCTCATTTTTATTTCCTGGTGTCACTTTCGTAAAAGTACTTTTATTCAATGAATTTTACTTCTTTATTTCCGCCTTAACCGAAAGCAGGATCGGATGATTCTCATTATCAATGCCAAGCATGGTGGAATTATAGCCGGTAAATATCATGGAATCACCACTTTTGAGAGTGCAAACGGTGGTCATCCCATTTTGATTATCCAATGTTTTTATCCATAATAGCTCATCGCTTGCGGATGATTGTTGATGCGTCAATTCTGCGTGTATGCTGGCGCTGTTGAAGATTGTAATAGTATCATCGTTATTGATGGTCGGCGTGAGCACCAGCGAGAGACGCCGTTCCATAAATAACGGATTGTCTTTATCCGCTTGCGTGGTTGCAATTTGATTCCCATTATCTGCTTGTCTGATATCAACAGTAACAGGCGTAAATGTTGAAGTTGTATATCTATCGGTCAAATTGTTTTTAAGCACAAGTTGAGATGACTTTATCACTTTAGCTGCGCCGGTTTTAATTAAGTTAGCGAGCTTAGAATTTAGGCTTTGATTGGCAATTAAATTACCATGCTGCGCATCAGGCTCGATGGGTAATTTTAATTTCAGATCACCCTGCAAAGAAGCGGCATCAGCCGAATTCAGCTGAATTAACTTAATGTCAAAATCGATCTTGCGAATAGGATGATCCAGAAATTCTACAATTTGTTTGAGCTGATCGAAGCCATCCTGAGTGGCTCGCACCCAAAGTACGTTATTCGCATCGTCCGCAAAAATCGTCGAGACGCCGCGGGGTGACTCAAGCACATTCGTCGATGAAGATTCGTCGGATGTAGTTATTTGTTTCGGGCTTAGCGATTGTCTCATGTAATCATCAGCCTGTTGATATTCTACGGGCTTCGTGTGATGCGCGGGATCAATCCAATACGCCAGTATATCGGGACGAATATTTTTTATTGGGATTGAGTGCCATTGCTGATTGGGAGAATTAGCGTCAATTTCGGAATGAACATCTTGTTTTGGTGCGCTACTTACATTTATAGGAACATCGTTTCCCGTGCTGATATCCTGTTCGGGGAAATTAGCTGCAGAATCGATTCCCGGAATGGGTTTATCTAAGACGTCCACTTCCTGTTTTAGATGATCGAATAGCGTTTGATCTGAATAAACCAGAAGTTGATTATGCGGCCCAACAATAGAAATAATGGTAGCTTTGCCACTTTCCAACGCTGGTTCGGGCGCCACATGAAACGTGGAAATTGCAGAAGGATTCGCCGCTGACTGCTCTTTAAACTTAGTTGGCGCGTGGTGATGTGTTGGATCCAACCAGGACGCCATAATATCCGAACGAACGTGATGAATTGGAAGAACGCGATATGCAATGGGATTTGTTTCGGCTGCCTGGGCGGAAGCGGAATTGATTATCCCACACAACGCGATCACAACGACACTCAAACTAAGCCAATTGAATTTTTTCATTTTTTCTCCTGTTGTTAATTGTACTAAAAGTACTTTTATCCATTTCTAATCATTGACAATATCCGCCGTCACAAATAAAACAACATTCTGGTTTTTGTCGTCGATCCCAAGCACAGTGGAGTTATATCCTGGAAGCATTGCTGTTTGGCCGTCATCGACGGCCAACAATGTGGAAATGGCTGGTTTTTCTTGCAAGCTTTTTACCCACAAAGTGTCGTAAGTGCCCGAAGGTGTTTTATGCGTCAATACTTCATTGGATGAAATTATTAACCAAACGCTGATGCTGTCGTCGCTGTTGACGCTGGGAAGCACTTCACGCACAAAACGCTTCTCCAGGAATAACTGCTGATTCGAATCATTTTCATTGCCCACAGCTTCGTAATTGCCATTCCCCTTTTTTATTCCAATTGCAACTGGAATGGAACTGTCCGTCGAACCAATAACGCTGTAGTAACCGCTTGCAGTTGTAACGTGCGAAGAATCAATAATTTTGGCTTTATCCTGCGCGGCCAATTGATTCAAAATTGTCTCGCCATCACCGGTAATAAGCATTGTTCTACTTGCCGAGTCATCAGAAAATGTGATGTGCGGATCGGGAGGTTGTAATTTGATTTCTTTCAAATCGTCAGGATCAATAACTACTACCTGTAGAGTTATCTTTATTTGGGGAATTGCCGTGTCCAGGGAATCCGCGTGAAGTTTTATTTGATCAAATGCCTTTTCTGTAGACAAAATCCACAGTGTTTTTCCCGAGTCATCGGGAGATAGCCTGGCCTCAAATGGTTTCGCATCCGGCGTAACTATTTTTAATTTTTTATCGACGGAATTCAATTTTAAAGGTGGATTTCGTTCAAAGAAAACTGGAGGAGAAGATTTGGGAAAATACTTGGCAGGTAAAGGGTAATCTGTTGGATCCAGGCGATATGCTAACAAACTCGGCGGGATATTGTGCACGGCTATTTCCCGCCATTGTGGAAAATTCGGATCTGAAGGTTGCGCTGATGCGGAAGTCATCATTCCACCAAAAATAACGATGGAAAGCAAAACAGAGAAGAGACGAAAACCGAGCGAATTTTTCATGATTCTATTTTATAACATAATCATGAAAGTACTTTTGCGCGAAGGCCATTGCGTAGCCCTGTTCTACTGCTGATAAAAGTTGCGGCTTCGCTTAATAACGGATGCCGACTTTATGCCGCTCGACTCGGCTAATGCTTGCCTTGTAAACCGGAGAAACGATATACCAAAGTAAAATGATAGTGAAAACTGAAACTAAACCTTCTCTATGCCATTTCCAAGTTCCTTTTCTCCTTTCGTATAAGTTAAACAGAAGTAAGAAATAAATTAGGGAACAAAAAATCACTGGAAACCAAAAGCCAATAGTCATATCGACGTTTGGCGGCCATTGATTAAAATTGAGTTTCTTCGTAATCAAACCATATGCCAGCAGGAAAGCGAGGAACGGCAAAGCAAGAAAAATAATCTCGCCTAACTTTAATCTCTGCTTCGCTGTTTTTTCCGTCATAACGATATTATTGTCGTTCTTCCGCTCTCCTTCAAGCTGCGCGCCGTAGAACGGCGCAACAATAAGTTCACATGCTGCTGGAGGCGCGGCGGAGAAGAATGACAAACAAGTTGTTGGGGCTGATACAGCGCTTTTCGAGCGCGCATATTTATCAATTGCGTCTGGACTTAAAATATCTTCCCATTGCGAATCGTGTGATGAAAACTCCAGCGATGAGACCAAAGTACTTTCCTGCATTCGCAAAGGAATACATAAATCCTTGCGTATTTGCTTGCCGTGTAGGAATTAGCGCCCAATCAAAAAAACCGCCGATTAGTCCCAATATCATCCAACCAGCACAGCAAAAAATAAATTCGACGACAATGAAGAATAAACTCCAATGGAAAATTCGGAGAGTTTTGTAATATAGGTCATAGGTCCGTCCATTTGCCATGTCAGGTCTATTCTACCTACCAAATAAAGCGAGGACAAATGTTGGTCGTCAAGATAATTCCAACATTGCTGTAATAGCAGTCGCAAAATCCAAGATCGATGTGCAATAACGATTACCAAAAGTACTTTTGCACGCCACTCACAGACCCCCTCGTTGCTGCAACGCCGCAATAATATCGCATTGCACCGAAGCCAGCGGACGCGCGGCGTTGATAATAATCACTCGATGCGGATCGCGCAGAGCGATTTGCAAATACGCCTGCCGCACACGTTCCAGAAATCCTAATCCGCGTGATTCGATGGTGTCAGGTTTTTGGTGATTGAGTTGTTGGCGTTTGTTTCCTGCTAACGGATCGATATCTAATAGAAAAGTAATATCGGGACGCAAATCTTCGCAGGCGAATTGGTTCATGGCGTCGATAAAATCGGCTGGTAATTTCAAACCGCCGCCTTGATAGGCGACAGAAGAATCGGTGAAGCGATCGCTTAAAACTATTGCGCCATCATCCAATGCAGGTTTGATGACTTCCGCGACGTGTTGCGCTCTGGCCGCGCCAAAAAGCAACAATTCTGCTTGCGCGCTGACGTTGCTTTCTAAAAGTACTTTTCGCAGATTTTCCGCCAGCGCGGTGCCGCCGGGTTCGCGGGTTAAAAGTACTTTTCTGCCAGCTTCACGAAATGTTTCCGCCAACAACTCCAGTTGCGTGCTTTTGCCGCTGCCGTCAATTCCTTCAAAGGTGATAAACATGAAACGGCGGTTTATTTGGGAAGTTTATTGATGGCGTTCTGAATGCCGGGATGAGCGGGATCAAGTTCGAGAATGCGTTTCCAATCTTTGCGCGCCGCTGCATAATCTCCACGGTGTTTGGCCGCGGCGCCGCTATCCCACAAACGTTTCATAGCGGCGTCTTTGGAATTTGCGGGAGCGGAACCGGATGATCCCACTGTCCCCGCCACAACTTGCACTTGTGGCGTATTCGATCCTTCCAAACCTGGCGTGGCCTGGAGACCGTTGGGAACGGGCAATGGCTTTTTAATTCCTTTCACCCAATTTGCGTCGCCGGGACGCGGCAGCGCGCCTGTTACGGGTTGATTGGGATTAACAGTTGCGGGTGGTTTTTGCTGCGCCGCAGGATTTGCGGCAGTGGGCATTTTTCCTGGTTTTGGTGGAACGCCGGCAGGCGCTTGCGCAACGACTGGCGCCGGAGTGGAAGTGCTGGTGTCAGTTGGTTTTTTACTCAAGCTGAAAACGACAATTGCAGCGACAATAACCAGGCCGACAACAATGCCGAGTCCGGCGATTTTTTTCTTATCAAGGCCTTTGATCACGCCGGCATTTGCTGCTTCGGCATCGGTGTCCACCGGGAGATCGGCGTCCAAAGGTTGGACTTCCTCCTCCGTTGGCGTTGCTTCGTTTAATTTCGTTGTGTTGTCATCATTGGTTGCCATTGGTTTCCCCCATAAATAACAGGATGAGTTTATTCTATCAAAAAGAAGAAGGTGTCCGCTCTTGTTGCCACAAAAGTACTCTTGGTAAATGCTATTTTTTCATTTCCTCGTCACTTTGCAACTTCGATCCCAGCGGCCCGGCTTGTCCACTATATTTGCCGTGATAAGGCCGAGTAGATGGCGAACTAAGCCGCTCAAAAGTGAACGCACAAATCCGCATTCCCGGATACAATGCAACGGGCATCGGGCCGATATTTCCCAATTCCATTACGGCGCGGCCATGAAACCCGGGAAAAAATAACGGCGCTGTTCCATGCACGATAATGCCTAATCGTCCCAATGAGGAGCGCCCTTCCAGCCGTCCTAAAATATCCGCTGGGAGCGCGATTTCTTCCACTGTCGCAGCCAGCACCAATTCCTGTGGATGCATTAAAAACGGTTCATTATCCGCGACCGTGACAACGCGCGTAAAACTATCCCAATCAATTTGACCGCGCGGATCGATGAACGCATTTCGCGTGCGCTCGAAAATTCGGAATTCGTTTCCCAATCGCAAATCCAACGAACATGCGCCCAACTGTGATTCCAAATCCGGCGCCGGATTAACGGCAATCCTTCCGCTTTCCAGCTCGGCCAGCAAATCTTGATCAGATAATACCATGCAGTCAATTATAGCGTGGCGGCACTTGTGTAACCACGGCGGCATTTTGATAATATTGAACATATGAAGAATTTCCACGCTTCCCTGCAAAAGTACTTTTACCTCTTCGTGATGATAATGTTCCTTGCAGCCGCGCGCGTTGAGGCGGCTACTCAAACGCTTTCGATTCCCCAAAGCATAACGCCGCTCACGGTGCGAATGGATGGAATTCTGGACGAGCCCGCTTGGCGCAATGCCGCCGCTATCACTGGTTTCGTGACGCCGCAGCCGTCCGCGCCGGCAGATCCGAAAACTTCGGCGCTGGTGATGGCGGATAGCAATTTTCTGTATGTGGGATTTGTGTGCAATGAATCGCATATCGATAAATTAGTGCATCAAATCAAAGAGCGCCAGGGAAATTTGTGGAGCGATGATTGCGTGGAATTTTTTCTCGATCCCACCAGCAGCGGCGCGTGGGTTTATCATTGGATTGTCAATCCCAACGGCGCTTTGTGGGAAGGTTTGCACGCCACCGGCAGCGGCGCGCCACAATTTAAAAGTGACGCCACTTCGGCGGCGCACATCGGAACGGATCAGTGGAGTTGTGAACTCAAAATTCCGTTGAATTCATTGATGACAACGTTGCAATCCGGCCAGCAGATGAAATTGAATTTCGGACGCGAGCGCAAAGCCGGCGAGGGAAATCAACTTTCATCTTGGTCGCCGACCGAAGGAAGCTTTTTGGATCCGCAAACGTTGGCTTCCGCGAGGTTCAGCTCTCCGGAAAATGTGCAGGTTTTATCGTTGGGAAGCGGTTCTGATGCATATAATCAAAGTGGCATGAATCAATTTGTGGCAAAAGTTTCCGCCGCTGCTGTTCCTGTCAAAACAGAAATTTTTGCCAATGGAAAAATGATTGCGCATGGCCGCGCGGATTTCCCGGGAGAATTGAAAGTGGATTATGTGATTCCGGCGAACACGACGATGAAATTTGTCGTCAGCAAAGGCGCAAAAGTACTTTTCGCATCCACGTTAAAGGCACCCGCCGCCACGCCGCGTGTGTGGCAAATTCCCGATCCTCTCTACAAACAATTGCTGGGAAATGACACACCCGCTTCCCAATATAAAGGCGTCTTGATGTGGGCGCATAACACGGGCAATGTCGGCATGTTGCGCCAGACGGCGCGGCGTTTTGGTTTGCAATATGTGTTGAGCGATATGTATGAACAAGCAGGCCGGGAACAGTTTCGTTTATTCGGTGGGCCGCCCAGCGCTAACACGGAAGGCGGCGAGTTATACAAAAAAGCAAATGTGAAATATGTTTATATGCTGGGACGCGGCGCGCCGTGGGTGATCGATCCGCAGGCCGTCGAAAAATCGTTGCAGGATTTGGACGCGATATTAACCAGCCACGGAAAAGATATGTGGGCGATTTCCGCCAGCGATGAAGTCGTTCATCGCGCCCGTGTGGAAGGCGCGGATTTGATGGAGAAAGCGCCCAAAGATTATACATATATAAAACAAGCTGATGATGAAGTGCGCACGCAATTTGGCGGCGGAAAATATGGAATTCCGCACGGTCAGAAAGATCCCAATCCATATCGATGGATTGCCTTTAATAAATGGCTTGTGGTCAAATTTCATGATCGCGCCGTTCGCATTCGCCAAATGATTGCAAAACATCACCTGGATATTCCGCTGGTTTCCTACGATCCGCAATCGCGATCTGATGGAAATGATTACAGCGGCGTCGCCAATGATTACGACATCTGGACGCATCAAACATATCAGCGCGCAAATCAATGGGAAGCCAACGCGGGATTTTATACAAAATATCTTGCAGATCTCACCGGCAAAGATGTGTGGCCTTGCGTGCATGCGGAAAATTATGCGATGGCCACAACGCCAGAAGAAGCGCGCGAAGAAATGGCCGAAGTTTTCCGCAACGGCGGCAGCGGTTATCATTTTTATCTGCCGGACACGGCGAATGGAAATAAAATTGTAGGCGATACGCGATTAGCGTATTTCGGTTCGCCGCGCCGTTATAATACGATTTTGAACGTCATTAATCTGACGCGCACCATGCCAAAATTGCGCTATCCAAGTACGCGCACGGCGATTTTATATAACGACGATATGCTGCAAAGTACTTTTAGCGGCACACGCGTTCCGATGTATAGCACCGAAGCTGCTTATACGTTTCTGGGGCCGGTGGCGCGTTCCTGGTTCAAGTTTATCGACGACTCAAAAGTACTTTCATCGCCTTCGCTGAATCAACAATTTGATACGATTTATCTGCCGGTTGCAACGTATCAACGTCCGGAAATCGTAGCGCGTTTACGCGAGTTTGTGGAGAACGGCGGCACCCTTGTTTGCGGCGATGCTAATGCATTTGATACAGATACATTAGGAAATGATACAAGCGCGCAACGGCAGCAAATTTTTGGTGTAATTACCGGTGAAAAGACAACACCAAAAGTACTTTCAGCGCGCCTTAATAATAAAAATTATACATTACCAGTTATTACATCCGCAATTAATTTGAAGCCCGAAAGCAGCACGCAAGTTCTGGGAACATTTGAAGACGGCTCGGCTGCAATCACTTCGCACCAATTAGGCAAAGGCCGCGCGGTTTTATTTGCATCAAATCCATTCAATATGGATTCGATTCCCGACGTCAAATGGCGCACGTTTTTTACCGGTTTCGCGTCGTATCTGCACGATCCGATAAATTTAGATATATGGCGTTTTCAATTTCCCGATAGCGTTTTAGGAAAAGATATCCCAACGCCAGCGGGAGAATGTCTCACTAATAATCATGTGACATGGCGCGAGGAAAAACCTCTCACTTTTGGTAATATCGATCTGAAAGGAAAATACCAATTGCAACCCGCGCCGGATGCGATGCCTGATGTTTCAAACGATTGGATCGCTTTTGCGGACGGCCATCTCACTGATCGCCGCAAGTCGATGCTCGCCGAGAAAGTGGAACCAAAATGGTACGTCGGATTCAAACTGCCGGACAGCTATTGGATGGACAGTTGGAAAAATCCAGCGAGCGTGACGGTGACGTATGATTTGCAAAAACAAGTGAAACCAGGCGCCGTACAATTTTGGTTTGATGACACCATGCCGCAGTTCGAAGTACAAGGAAGTAATGATCAGAAATCTTGGCAGGAGTTAGGCTCCAATTCTCATATTATCGAAGCTGGCCAAGATGTCAAAAAAATTACGGTCGCCTTGAAAGCGAATAAAACATATCGTTTTGTCCGCGTTATTTTTGCGAAAAGGAACGAGGGACAAAAATTGAGTTTAGTAGAAAGCGAAGTCTGGGGAACGACGGCAGAGTAACAAAAGCACTGCCTTGCACTATCCCTTATTTCTATTTCCGCCACACTGCTTTTGCGACTTCCTTATTCATGAAAGCAATGTTCTTAATCGAAATTCCTTTCGGGCAAACGGCTTCGCATTCGCCTTCGTTGGAGCAGGAACCAAAACCTTCCTCATCAGCTTTGATAGTCATGGCTAAAGTGCGTTCGCCGCGTTCGGCCTGGCCTTGCGGCATCAAACTTAGATGGGTAATTTTGGCGCTGGTGAAGAGCGCAGCGCTGGCGTTTTTGCATTGCGCCACGCAGGCGCCGCAGCCGATGCAGGCGGCGGAATCAAATGCCTGGTCGGCATCATCTTTGGGAATGGGAATAATATTGGCTTCGGCAGCCGCGCCGGTTTTGACGGAAATATAACCGCCGGCGGAAATGATGCGGTCAAACGCACCACGATCAACCATTAAATCTTTGACAACGGGAAACGCCTTGGCGCGCCACGGTTCCATAACAATGGTGGAACCATCGGCGAAATGGCGCATGTGCACCTGGCAAATCGTGGCGCCAGGATCAGGACCGTGCGCCAGGCCGTTGACTATAAATCCGCAGGAACCGCAAATGCCTTCGCGGCAATCGTGTTCAAAGGTAATCGGCACCTTGCCCTGATGAATCAACTCTTCGTTGACCACGTCCAGCATTTCCAAAAAAGACATGTCGGGCGTAATGTCTTTCGCCACATATTCTTCAAAGCGGCCTTTATCTTTGGGGCCGTTTTGACGCCATACCCGAAGTTTAAATGTCCTGTTGGTGCTGCTCATATTTATTCCGCCTTTTCAATTAGCAATGAACAATTAGCAATTAACAGTAGTTCGCAAAAGTACTTTTCCGCTAATTGCTAATTGTTCATTGCTAATTGCTATTTGTAACTGCGCTGCGTTGGTTTGACATAATCAAATTCCAGGTTTTCCTTGTGCAAAACCGGAATTCCATCCAGCGCTGATTCCCAAGCCGCAACGTAGCTGAAATGTTCATCGTCACGCGCCGCTTCGCCATCCGGCGTTTGATATTCTTCGCGGAAATGGCCGCCGCAGGATTCTTCGCGATGCAATGCATCCAGCGCCAGCAGTTCGGCGAATTCCAAAAAGTCCGCCACGCGTCCGGCGTATTCCAGATTCTGATTCAGATTATTGGCTTCGCCGGGAATGCGCACATCTTTCCAAAACTCTTCGCGCAAACGCGGAATTTCTTCCAACGCCGCTTGCAGGCTTTCCGCTGTGCGTCCCATGCCCACCTTTTCCCACATGATGTGGCCGAGCGCGCGATGGAATTCCATTGCGGTGCGCGTGCCTTTCACATTGAGCAATTTGCTGATGCGATCCTGCACGGTTTTGGATGATTCGTCGAACTCCGCGCCATCAGTGCCGATCGGCGTTAATTTCGCTTGCGCCAAATAATTGCTGATTGTATATGGCGCGACAAAATAACCATCCGCGAGGCCTTGCATCAAGGCGCTTGCGCCCAAACGGTTGGCGCCGTGATCGGAGAAGTTGGCTTCGCCCAAAACGAATAAACCGGGAATGTTGCTCATCAAATGATAATCCACCCACAACCCGCCCATGGTGTAATGCACCGCGGGAAAAATGCGCATCGGGGTTTCGTAGGGATTTTCATCAGTGATGCGCGCATACATGTCAAACAAATTGCCATAACGCGCTTTGATGGTTTCCTTGCCAAGACGTTTGATAGCATCGGCAAAATCGAGATACACAGCAAGCTTTGTCGCGCCCACGCCGCGGCCTTCGTCGCAAACAGCTTTGGCGGCGCGCGACGCCACGTCACGTGGTACCAGGTTTCCGAAAGCCGGATAACGGCGTTCCAGAAAATAGTCGCGCTCTTCGGCTGGAATCTGATTGGCAGGACGTGGATCGTCCGCTTTCAGCGGCACCCAAACACGGCCGTCATTGCGCAGCGATTCGCTCATCAACGTCAGCTTGCTTTGATGATCACCGGCGACAGGAATGCAAGTCGGATGGATTTGCGTGTAACATGGATTGGCGAAATAAGCGCCGCGTTTGTGTGCGCGCCAAGCTGCCGTGACATTGCTATTCTTGGCATTGGTGGACAAATAATAGACATTGCCATAACCGCCACTTGCGAGAATCACGGCGTCCGCGCTGTATTTTTCAATTTCGCCGGTCAGCAAATTGCGCACTGTAATACCGCGCGCGACGCCATCGACGACAACGACATCCAACATCTCGCGGCGCGTGAACATTTCCACGGTGCCAGCTTCGATTTGGCGTGATAGAGCTTGATACGCACCAAGCAATAATTGCTGTCCTGTTTGGCCGCGCGCGTAAAAAGTGCGCGAAACCTGCGCGCCTCCAAAAGAACGATTGTCCAGCAAACCGCTATATTCGCGCGCGAAAGGAACACCCTGCGCCACGCATTGATCGATAATGTTATTGGAAGATTCCGCCAAACGATACACATTGGCTTCGCGTGAGCGATAATCACCGCCTTTTACCGTGTCATAAAAAAGCCGGTAAACGCTATCGCCATCGTTGGCATAATTTTTTGCCGCGTTAATGCCGCCTTGCGCGGCGATGGAATGGGCGCGGCGCGGCGAATCGTGAAAACAAAAATTCTGCACGTGATAACCCATTTCACCCAGCGATGCGGAAGCCGAAGCGCCTGCCAACCCGCTGCCCACGCAGATGACTTTCATCTTGCGCCGGTTGGCCGGATTAACCAGCTTCATCTCGAATTTATGTTTTTCCCACAAGTTTTCGATTGCGCCATCCGGCACCGCCGAATTCACAATGGGTTCGCCTACGGTAAAAGTACTTTTATGGTCGCTCATTGAGGTGTCCAGTTAACAAAGAAGTAAACCCACAAGGGCAGTATGAAAAATCCCGCCGCAAGCACAATGGCAAAAGCCTTGCCCAGCCAAAGCATGACGCGCCGCCAGTTGTTATTGGTCGCTCCCAAAGTTTGCGAGGAACTCCAAACGGCATGATACAAGTGCCCGCCCAAAACTACCATCGCCAGCATATACAAAATCGCGATGAGAGGATTTTTGAAATTCTGCACGACCAGGCGATACAGATCGCGGATTTGCGGTTGTTGCACAATTTGCAAATTTGCTCCAGCCGCCTGCAAGCCGCCGCCAGAACCCTGCACAAATTGAGTGCCGCCGCCCGGTGAATAGGAATAATAGGTGCCATATTTGAACATCCAAACATGGAGCACGATGAAGATTAAAATGATAATTCCCGACCACATCATCAAGGTGGAAGACAGCGTCTTTTTGCTCTTTTCACCTTTATTGGTTGCCCAGGTTTTGCCACCTGCATAAGCGACTGGCCGCGCTGTTCTGTTTTGCTGCCAGAGCACCAATGCCTCCGCGATGTGGATTAGCAAGATCACAATCAGCGCAATTTCAATGGCGGGAACAATGATAGGAAGCGAAATGAGGAAGTGACTGTAATTATTAAATTCATCCTTACCCAATAAAAGCAACAAATTCCCCGCCAGATGTGTAACCAGGAATAAGCACATCAACAGTCCGGTGACGGACATAATGATCTTTTTCACAATCGCCAGCGAAAGTTTATTTGTGGCTGTTTTCATAAACGAACCTGTATATTTTTCTACATCTACTTGAATTTTGAACTAATTACAAGATAATAGCTTACCATTTATCCGGGTGCTTTTGGCTTTCAAACCAGCAAATCGCGGCAACTGGAAATTGATAATTCTTAATGACTTTGATAACTGGAGAGGAAAGTACTTTTGGCATCGGTTAATTTTCGTCAGGATGTGAAAGTTCATATTCTAAATCAAAGCCTTCTTTGCGGATGCGCGTGTCTATGTAGAATGCACCTAATGACAATAGATAAAACGGCGACCAGAGCGTAAAAATCAAAGGGATAGAACCTATGCTAAATATTACGATGACATCCAAACCAGTAAGTGTGAACGTGCCATCTTGCCACATAGTGAGCCTGACCAATACAGTTCCGATTCCCATCACAATGACGTATGAAATTATCATGCCCAAGCCATGCGTGAATCCCAGTAAACAAAGTGGCCTCGTCCTGTCGCGAAAAAATGAATAGCATCGTTTCGTCAAATCTTTCACGCTCAAAATTTTGAATTCAATACATGCCACAAGCGGCATTAGCGCGGTAATCCCCCAAAAATAGATGGCATAAAATCCGAGAATTATTATTAATGTGAAAGAAACAATAAAAAGTATTCGATTCAGTAACGAAGTGGCATTTGTTGAAAGCAAAAAAATCGTAACGAAAATCGCAAGTATGATAGCGGTCAATATTAGGAGAATCAACGCTAAAATCTGAGCCAATAAAAGTACTTTGTAGCGTTCCCGCGCGTATGCTATGCAATCACGAAACGTAACTTTGCGGCTCTCAATTGCTGCTTCCACACAACATCCCGAAGCGCCATAAAGAAAGGGCAATGCGAAAAAGAATGCAACACCTGTGACGAAAACAAAAAGTACGGTCAAGAAAGAAAAATGAAGATAAATATACAAACAACTGAGAGGAAGTGTGGTTGCCCACACAAGTAATGTACACCCCAGCAACGGCCAAAAGTACTTTTTATACAACTTCAAGGAAATATCAAACAATTCCAACGCGCTGCGTGGACGCAGTGGATATTGTGAACTGGGTGATTTCATTCTCAGACCAATTCTGCCGGCTCTTCCCGCGCCGCCCATTCTAGATCGAGCGCTTCCTTGCGAACGCGTAAGTCCAGATATTGCACACCCAAAGTTAAATAATAAAAGGGCGACCAAAGAATCGAAATTATTGAAAACGAGCCTACATATCCGGCGACTAATTTAACCATGCTGTCGGGAGAAATATGACCGCTGGTGATTTCTTTCAACGTCCCCAAGCCGACAATGACGCTGGCCATTCCCATCAAAATAACAATCAAACCGAGAATTGCTAATCCCACCAAAGACACCAGCCCGAAAATGCGCCACCAGTGACCACGCATCAAATCGTAAGTGCGGCGCAGGAATCGCCCGTTATCTTTGCCGTCGCCTTCCAGGCAAAGCGCCAGCGGCGTCATTCCCATCCAGGCAAATAAACAGGTAAAGAAAACAGATGCGCAAAGGGCTGCAATAATGATTCCCACCACACCCAGCACAGATGCAGCATCAGAAGAAGAAATTAATTTGGTGAAAACCGTGATCGCAAAAAACGCGAGCACGCCGATGACAATCATCAAAGCGATTACAAATATGAAGGAGACCAGACCACACAAAATATAGACGTGCAAAACGGAGCCATACCGTTTGGAAAGAAACGCCCAACATTCTTTGATGGTAATATCGCGGCCATGCACCGCCGCCGCGAGGCAACATCCCACAGAACCGATGGCAATGGGCGCCATGGCAACCGAAATAATCCACCCTGCCGCGGGGAGCAACATTCCCACAAAACTTGCCAGACTGGCAACCAGCGACCAAACAATCAAAGGCACAAAGTAGCGTTTGAATAATTTCAGAGCAACGTCAAAAATCTCCAGCGTGCCCCGTCTGCGCAAAGGTAATTGATCCCGCACCAGTTCGTTCATCCGCCTTCCTTAAAAATACTTTTACTCCACATCAAAGCCAAGCCATAACCGCACTTTTTCGATTGTGGGTTGAATAGATTTTGAGAAGTTATTCCAATAGCTTTTGAAGATCTCCATGCCGTTCACCGGCTGCGTAATTTCCATTTCTGCCGAAGAATCTTGCGGCGTTTTTGCGGGTGTCTCAAAAAATACATTCTTTTCAGAATGATTGGTATTACTTTTTGCGGAAGAATCAAATTCCAACGGCACTCCCCAAACGCGGCGCATGGAATCATTATTTCCCGGCAATTGAGCAAAGGCATATTCATCATTTTGCAGCCGGCGCGCGTAATGCAGCAAACCGACAGCCGTGGCAAATTTGGGAGAATTGACGCGATCCGCCCAGCCCGTCATGCCGGAAGGGCTTCCCAAATGTACCGGCAAACCAAACACTTGCTGCGCCAATTCCGTGGCGCCGGGAAGCAATGCGCCGCCACCAGTGAGGATAATGCCGGCGGGAAGTTGCTTACGCATTTCCTGGCAATGCATCGCATCACGCGCCATTTCAAAAAGCTCGGTCATGCGCGGCGCGATGATTTTGACCAACGTCGCTTTGGGCATCCCTACCCGTTCACCACGATTGCCCGCTGAAAGTACTTCTAAGGTTTGGTTCGATTTCCCCAGCGAAGAAGCGACCGCGCCACTTTCGATTTTTAACCGCTCGGCAATATCGAACGGCGTGCGCAAACCAATGGAAATATCGCGCGTCACGTGATTTCCACCCACAGAAACAATGGCGGACGTATGCAAAGCGCCATCGCAAAAAACCGAAATATCGCTGGTGCCGCCGCCTATATCAATAATGGCAACGCCCATTTTGCGCTCTTCCGCAGAGCTGACAGCTTCGCTGGTGGCGATGGGTTCCAGTACTAAAGCCTGCGCATCAACGCCAGCGCGATTGGTGCATTCAATCACATTTTTCAGAGAGTTGGACGATGCGGTGACAAGATGGATTTCGGATTCCAGACGCGCAGCATTCATTCCCAGCGGCGATTCGATGCCGCATTCTCCGTCGAGAGAAAAACTTCGCGGAATCAAATGTAAGATTTCGCGATCTGGCGAAACACGAATGGTGGCTGCTTCAAAAGCCCGCACAATATCTTGCTGCGACACAGTTGCAGAGCTCGCGTTCAGGTCGGTGGAAATACTGACACCGCCTTTTAAATTCTGCGCCTGGATATGCGCGCCAGTGACGCCAACTAGCGCCTTTTTAACGGAAAACCCAGCCATGTGGCTGGCGGCTTGA
>Ga0164242_10004071_pt1 | contig 16479 bp, 13 predicted proteins | sample OricomgcompostMG_FD_108783 | JGI IMG/M metagenome (GOLD analysis project Ga0164242, IMG submission 108783) | Miracle-Growth compost microbial communities from Emeryville, California, USA - Original compost - Miracle growth compost (MG) ...
CAGGCTGACCCCGAGGATGGCGTTGGCGCCGACGCGGCCCTTGTTGTCGGTGCCGTCGATGCCGATCATCTCCTGGTCGACCAGGCGCTGCTCGCTGGCGTCATACCCGAGCACGTGCGGCGCGATCTCCTCGGCGACCGCGTCGACGGCGTCCTGGACACCCTTGCCGCCGTACCGCTTCGCATCACCGTCCCGCCGCTCGACGGCCTCGAACTGACCCGTGCTGGCACCGGACGGGACGGCCGCGCGCCCGACCGTTCCGTCGTCGAGGGCGACCTCGACCTCAACGGTCGGGTTGCCCCGGGAATCGAGGATCTCGCGGGCGAGCAGGGCGTCAATCGTGGCCACTTGGCAGTCTCCTGGCAGGCATCGGAACGTGGGAGCGGGCGCATCGCCCGCAGGTCTGCGCGCCCAGACTATCGCCGAGGCCACCGCCACGCCGGGACGACCCGCACGCTGGGACGCGGAACTTCGGTCCGCGGCTCACGCCGTGGCGCCGCGCGTCAGCGCACCGCTGCGACCGGAACCCGATCGGACGTGGCAGTTTGCGCCAATCCGGTGCCACCGACGGCCGGTGTGGTGCATCCTGTAGCGAACGGGCGTCGACCGCCCGCGTCCGGCCCTGCCCGGGGCGCCGCGGGATCTGACGCTGACAAATGCATGCGGACGTTGAAGCACGCCAGGGGTGGGGGCTCGTCCGCGACGTACGCGATGACGGGCGTGCCCACTGCGCGCCGTGGACTGGAAGAGACCAACGACGATGCCCGAATCACGCCGGCCTGTGACGGCGTCTCCGGCGACGGACGACAACGCTCCCACGAGGACGTTCTGGCCACCGATGGACTGGTCGCTTCGGCGCAAGGTCGTCGCCGCGCTGGCGCTGCCGCTGATCTTCGCGACCGTGTTGGTGGGGTTCCGCATCGCCGGAGCCTGGTCCGATGCCGGCGACGCCTCCCAGGCGCAGAGCCGCTACCACGCGCTCGAGCCGGCGATCGACTATCTCGCCGCGAGCCAGGACGTCGCCGCCGAACTGGTCCGGCCGACACCCGACGACCAGGCCATCGAGTCGAGCCGGGCGCGATTCGGCTCGGCCCGCACCGCCCTGAAGTCCGCCATCGGCTCCTCCCATCTCAGCGCACATCAGCAGAACCTCCTCAACGCCGCTGTCAGCTCCGGGGATGCGCTCACCTCGGGCAGCGGCGGATCCGGCGACGCCACGTCGCTGGCGCCGGGGGCCATCAGTTCCGACGTGCTGGGCTTCATCGACGACCTCAACACGGCGCACCCGGAGAACACACTCGGTGCGCTGCACGACGTCGTCACCGCGCAGAGCCACCTGGCCGACGAACGGCTCGACCTGGCCCGGGAGACCGGTTTCACCGACGATCTGCGGACCACGCTGTCGGCCGACGTCGGCGGTGAGCAGGACGCCCTCGAACGCGTGCAGGCCGCGCAGTTGCCCAAGGTGGACGTCTCCACCCAGCAGGCCGCGACGGTGAGCCGGTTGGCGTTCAGCACCAACGGCACCTTCGACCAGGTCAAGAGCGTCACCCCCGGCGTGACCTCGTCCTACCGTCCGGTCTACCGGGCCGCGGTCACCGCAGCCATCGACCGGGTCTCCGCCCAGGCAGCCGACTCCCGCCGCTCCGCGCTCCTGCAGATCGGCCTGATCCTGGCCATCCTGCTGCTCACCGTGCTGCTGGCGCTCCTCATCTCGCGGCGGCTGCTGGTGCAGCCGATCGCGCGGTTGCGACGCAGCACGATCGACGTCGCCGAGGAGCACCTGCCGGCCGCCATCGAACGCGTCCAGGCCGGTCAGGGCGTGGGCCGGATCCAGAGTGTGGCACTGGCCCACCGAGAGGAGATCGGCCAGCTCTCGCGCGCCATCGACGGCATGCAGAACCGCGCCATCCGGCTGGCCTCGGAGCAGGCGACACTGCGCCGGCAGATGACCGAGATGTTCGAGACGCTGTCGCGACGCAACACCTCACTGGTCAACCAGCAGCTCAACCTGCTCGAGCAACTCGAGCGCAGCGAGGACGACTCCGCGCGCCTGGACAGCCTGTTCCGGTTGGACCACATGGCCGCCCGGATGCGACGCAACGGCCAGAGCCTCATGGTGCTCGCCGGCAACGAGGGCCGTCAGCGCAACGAAACGCTGCCGGTCGGCCAAGTCGTCGGCGCGGCGATCTCCGAGGTGCAGGACTACCAGCGGGTCGACGTCGGCCAGCTGCCCGACCAGGTCGTCGACCCCGATGTGGCCACCGACCTGGTGCACGTCCTCGCCGAGCTCGTCGACAACGCGCTGGCCTACTCGCCGCCCCAGTCCCGGGTGCAGATCTCCGGAGCACGTGCCATCGACGGCGGCGTCCTGCTCGAGATCGAGGACCACGGGCTCGGCATGGACGCCGAGCAACTCGACACGCTCAACGCGGACATCTCGGCAGGCGGTGAATTCGGTGTCGAGACCACCCGGCACATGGGTCTGTTCGTCGTCGCCCGCCTCGGCAAGACCCACGGCATCGACGTGCGGCTGCGCAGCAGCCCTGCAGGAGGCACGGTGGCCGCGGTCCACGTGCCGGTCGAGGTGTTGCGCGCGCCCGAAGCGGCCGCGCTGCCGGTCCGTCGGCCCGCACCCGCGCACGCCCCGGTCGATCGCGCGCCGGCGCCCGAGGCACGGGAACACCCGCTCGAGCAGACCGCGGCAGGCCTGCCCCGCCGCCGTCCGGGCGCAACCGGAGTCAGCGCCCTGACCGGCGCGGCGTCGCTCGCCCCGGCGTCGTCCCCGCCGCCCGACGAGGCCGGCGCCGGCCCGGACCGCGACTGGGTGTCGCCGATCGCCGGATCGGCTGCCGCGCCGGAGCGCTCGCTCGGGGCCATGGCTTTCTTCAGCGGCAGTCGCGAGGCGCGACCCCGCGCGTCCGACGAGGTCGACGGCGCTCTCGAGCAATCCGCGGAACCGTCGCTGCCCGCATCCGACGCGCCGACGGCGGCCCAGAGCGCGACCGCCGCGACACGTCATACTCCTCCTCGGGCGGAGGACACCCCGATCTTCCAGTCGATCAGCTCTCGATGGCTGGGCGCCGGCGGCGAGCTGCCATGGTCCTCCGAACCCACCGACCAGGCCTGGCAGGCCGCACAAGCCGCGACGGAGGAACACACGGTGACCGACGGCGACAGTCCACTGCCGCGGCGGCAACCCGGCCTCTACATCGTGCCGGGCCGCGTCGAAGCCGCAGGCGCCGGGGATCGACGCAGCCCCGGAGAGGAGCCCGGACCGTTACGCGACCCGGACGCCCTGCGCACCAAGCTCAGCCGCTACAAGCAGGGCGTCGAGCGCGCGCGGCAGGCGGCTGCGGCAGACGAATTCGACCACTACAACGACGACAACGGATCGAGGTCATGGTGACCGACTACTCCACGACAGCCGGCCGGGACGGTCAGTTCGACTGGCTCGTCTCGAGGTTCGTGCAGGACACACCGGGTGTTGCCCATGCCGTGCTCGTGTCGGTCGACGGCCTGGTGATCGCACGCAACTCCGAGTTGCCGATCGATCGCGCGGAGCAGATGGCCGCGGTGTCATCCGGCCTGGCCAGCCTGGCCTCGGGCGCGGCCGGGCTGTTCGACGGCGGCGCGGTGTTGCAGTCGATCATCGAGATGCAGAACGGCTTCGTGCTGTTGATGAGCGTCGGCGACGGATCCCACCTCGCAGTGCTGACCGGACCCTCCGCGGACATCGGCCAGATCGGCTACGAGATGGCGATCATGGTCGAGCGCGTCGGGCGTGCTGTCGACGCGGCGCCGCGGGTGCGATGAACGAGCAGTGCACAGTGCTCAGGTGACGGACGAGCGATGAGTGACGATCCTCCCGAGTGGGACGACGGTGCCCACGAACCCGCCGCGAGCGTGGTGCGTCCCTACACCCTCACCTCCGGCCGCACCACGTCGCAGGTCGACGTGCCGCTCGAGGCGACGGTCGAGCTCACCGCGCAGGGCCGGTCCCGGCGGTGGCCGGCCCACGATCCGACCAGCCGCATCGTGGACCTGTGTGCCGACGAGCTGCTCTCGGTGGCGGAGATCGCCGCACGTGCCGGTCTCGCGCTCGGCGTCGCCAGGGTGCTGATCGGCGACCTGGCCGCAGACCGCAGTGTGCAATTGCAACAGACCATGACCGACAGCACGTCCACTGACGAGCGCATCAACTTGATCGAAAGGACCTTGCGTGGACTCCGCGACCTCTAGCCCGGCCCGTCGCACGACGTCGACGAAGATCGTTGTTGCCGGCGGATTCGGGGTCGGCAAGACGACGCTGGTCGGCGCAGTCTCCGAGATCGTCCCGCTGCAGACCGAAGCCACGGTGACCCAGTTGTCGGAGGGCACCGACCACCTCACCGCGACGCCGAACAAGAACACCACGACCGTGGCCATGGACTTCGGCCGCATCACGCTTCCCGGCAACCTGGTGCTCTACCTCTTCGGCACACCCGGTCAGCGGCGCTTCTGGTTCATGTGGGACGACCTGGTGCGCGGCGCCATCGGCGCGATCGTGCTGGTCGACACCTCGCGGCTGGGCGACGCCTTCTCGGCGATCGACTACTTCGAGGCCAAGGGCCTGCCCTTCATCGTGGCGATCAACCAGTTCGACGGCACCACGGTGCATTCCGAGGCCGAGATCGCCGACGCCCTGGCGATCTCGCCACACATCCCGTTGATGCGTGTCGACGCACGTGACCGTGAGTCCGCCAAGGCCGCGCTGGTGCGGGTGACGGAGTTCGCGCTGGAGCAGCACCGGGCCGCGACCGCGCAGTCGTAAGCGCAGCGAGCGCCCCCAACCGGCGACCGTTGCCACTTCGGCACGCCCTCCCGGCCGGAACCCGCCCCCAACCGGCGACCGTTGTCACTTCGGGACGCGCTGGTCGACCGCGCGCATCGCATCGACCAGCGGCGAGGTGCCGGACTCCGCCTCGATGCCGGCCGCCGCGCCGTTGCGATCAGCGCTGCTGCGTGCCGCGCTCACCTTGAACTTCCCCACGATCCGGGAGATCGCCAACTCGATCCCCACGATGTCGCCCAACCTGCGCTGCAGATAGTCGGCCGGTGCCTGCCCCATGTGCCACGCGTCCGCACGCCCGCGCTCCATCACCTGCGTCAGTCTCGCGACCGCCGCCCGGGTCCATCGCGGGTCGTCGTGGACGACGAGCTCGCCATACACGTGCGCCACCAGGTAGTTCCAGGTCGGCACGACCTCGTGGCTGTCCTGTTTGGAGGGATACCAGGTCGGCGACACGTAATGATCGGCCCCGCTGAAGACGACCAGACTCTCCCCGACGTGGTTGCCGGCACGCCACACGTCGTTCGCCCGTGCCACATGCCCGATGAGCCTGTCGCCACCACCGTCACCGGACTCCAGCAGCAACGGAATGTGGTTGGCACTCAACGTTTTTCCGTCAGAAGTGACCAGGACAGCAAGAGGGACCGACGAGATCAGCTCCGCGACGCTCTCAGCGGACGCCGCTTCGTCGTGGGAGGGCAGATAGACCATGTGGTCATCGTCGCACCCGGGGGGGGCGACGTGCGCCCCACTTTCACGTCGGTCAAGCGGCCGGCCCGAGCGTCAGCCGGCGTCTGCTGCGGCCGCGTCCAGGTCGGCGCGGGTGAACACCGACCGCACCTCGATCCCCGCCGCTGCGAGCGCCGTCGCGTCGGATGGCCGACGGTCGATGGCACAGACGACGAGCTCGACCCGGGCACCGAGCTGTCGCAACTCGTCGGCGCCGGCGACGACCGCGCCGCCCGTGGTGATCACATCCTCCACGAGCACGACGTGCCGGCCTTCCACCGGACCGCCCTCCGCGAGCTTGCAGGTGCCATACTTCTTGGCCTGCTTACGCACGAAAACGGTTGGCACGTCTGCCAATTGCCCAAGCACAGCTGCGATGGGCACCCCGCCCAGCTCCAGGCCACCCAGCACGTCGACGTCATCGGGCAGCAGCTGTCGCATCTCCTCGGTGACCCGGCGCAGGAGCTGCGGGTCACCCTCGAAGAGGTACTTGTCGAAGTACTCGCTCGCCACCTGACCGGACCGGAGCGTGAATTCGCCCTGGAGTCGGCAACGGGAGTCGACGGCGGCGGCGAGCGCGGTGTTCGTCATGCCTCGCAGCCTGCCACGTGGCGCCGAGTGACGTCGCGCAACGTCGCCCGGAGCGCGGCATCCGCCGAGACGCCGTCGGCACGGGCCCGCGCGACAAGCGTGAGCAGTTGCGCACCGAGATCTGCGCGCTCGTCATACGAGAGCTGTATGCCGCGCCGATGGGCCCGCGTGAGCACCTTCTCCGCGATCAGCAGCGCAGACAGTGACGCGGGTATGCCCGCCAGCAGGTCGTCCTCGTCGCGGTCGGTCTTCTCGGCAGCCTTGATGCGTTCCCACGACTGCTCGACCTCGTCGGGCGTGGCCGCGTCGCCGTCGCCGAAGACGTGCGGGTGCCGCCGGATCAGCTTGTCCACCAACTGACTTGCGACGTCGTCGATCGTGAAGCCGGGATCCTCGTCGGCCGCGATGCGTGCGTGGAAGAGCACCTGCAACAGCACGTCGCCCAGCTCTTCGGCGATGTGCTCGGTGTCGCCGGTCTCGATCGCCTCGACCGTCTCGTGTGCTTCTTCCACCAGGTATTTCGCCAGTGATTCGTGTGTCTGCTGGGCATCCCACGGGCACCCTCCCGAAGACCGCAGCGCATCCATCACCGCGACGGCATCCAGCAGCCGCGCCCCCGGCACGTCCCACGAGCCGACGAGCACCTCGATCTGCGGCGGGTCGTCGAGCCGGGTCAGTTCGTCGGCGATCGCGTCCGTCAGGCCGGGGTCGGCATCCGGGGAACCGATCCAGACGACCGAGTGCTCCGATGCCGCCGAGACGAGGGCGCGGGCACCGTCTGCCGCGGACTCGTATGGCGCTGCCGCCACGTCGATCCCGGATGCCGCAACGGCGGCGGGCACCGGGTCCTCCAGGTCTGCCGTCAGGACCTGCTCAGCGCTTTCCAGCGCGCTCCACGCGTCACGGGAGAGCAATCCCGCTGCCACCCGGGGGCTGGTGACCAGCACCGTCAGCAGCGGCTGCGACCGGGTCACTCCGCGGGGTGACCGTTCGGCGCGGGGCCTGCGGCGGTCGGCGTGGCGCTGATCCACGGCTCCGGAGCGGACGTCGGGCCGGTGCCCTTGACCCAGCTGCCGTAGCGGGGGTTGAGCGTGGCGTTCTGTGCCGCGATCTTCTTGGTGTCTGCCTTGGTCAGGTTGCCCGCGTTGCTGAGCGTCTGCGAGATGTCGTTGACCCGCAGCGCTTCGACCGCGACGTCGGACAACGGTGACTTCTTGTACTTGTTGCGCAGGTAGGAGTCGGAGTAGACCACACCGTGCTTCTTGCCGGCCTTGATGATCTCCGGGCCGATGGACAGCACCTGCGCGACGTTCGCGGGGTCGATGCCGTAGCCGGTCGCCTTGTTGATCTCGTCGGTCGCGGTCTGCAGCTGCTGGCTGGTCACCGTCCGGCCGTCATACTGCAGGGCGGTCGAACCCTTGTGCATCACACCGCCGGCACCGCATCCGGCGAGCGCGAGCGTGCTGGTCACAACGGCGGCACCCACGACGAACCGACCGCGGTGGAAGCTGGGCATGGAGGACGGCCTTTCCTTCTGCGATGTCCTGACCCCCCGCATCATGCCAGCCCTCGCTGTGGCCGGGGACGGCTGGTCACGCCGAAGCACTCGCAGCCGCGGCGATGTCGTCCAGCAGCACCGCTTTGACGAGTTGCGCCGCCCACTGCAGCACGTCGGTGTCACGCAGCGGCTTGCCGCCGACCGGTGCCGTCCGGGGCTGTGGCACGAGGATCTGATGGATCGCCGGCTTGACCATGGTGCCCTTGTAGAGCCGCTCCAACCGCAGCTGTTGGCTCTCGCGCAGGTCGACCGGGCCGAAGCGGATCATCCGGCCCTGCACGGCGATGTCGCCGATGCCGGCCTGGCGGGCGATCGTGCGCAGCCTCGCGACCTCGAAGAGGTGCCGGACCGGCTCGGGCGGAGCACCGTAGCGGTCGCGCAACTCGGCCTCGATCTCCCCGAGCGCGGTTTCGTCCTCGACCGTCGCGAGCTTCTTGTACGCCTCCAGCCGCAGCCGCTCCCCCGGCACGTATTCGTGCGGCAGGTGGGCGTCGACCGGCAACTCGATCTTGACCTCGGTCGGCGCCGCCGCGGTGCCGTCGCCACGGAAGTCGGCGACCGCCTCACCGACCATCCGCACGTAGAGGTCGAACCCGACGCCGGCAATGTGTCCGGACTGCTCTCCGCCGAGCAGGTTGCCGGCGCCGCGGATCTCCAGGTCCTTCATCGCGACCTGCATGCCGGACCCCAGGTCGGTGTGACTGGCGATCGTCTGCAGCCGGTCGTGCGCGGTGTCGGTCAACGGCTTCTCCGGCGGGAAGAGGAAGTAGGAGTAGGCACGTTCGCGGCCACGGCCGACACGTCCGCGCAGCTGATGCAGCTGAGACAGGCCGAGTTGATCGGCTCGGTCCACGATCAGGGTGTTGGCGTTGGAGATGTCCAGGCCGGTCTCGATGATCGTGGTGCACACCAGCACGTCGAACTCCCGGTCCCAGAAGCCGGTGACGACGTCCTCCAACCGGTGCTCGGACATCTTGCCGTGCGCCGTGGCGACGCGCGCCTCGGGCACCAGCTCGCGCAACCGTGAGGCGGCCTTCTCGATCGTGCTGACCTTGTTGTGCACGAAGAAGACCTGCCCCTCCCGCATCAGCTCACGGCGGAGCGCGGCCGCCACCTGCTTCTCCTCGTAGGCGCCGACGAAGGTCAGCACCGGGTGTCGCTCCTCGGGCGGTGTCGCCAGCGTGGACATCTCGCGGATGCCGGTCACCGCCATCTCCAGGGTGCGTGGGATCGGCGTCGCCGACATCGCGAGCACGTCGACGGCGGTGCGCATCTGCTTGAGCTGCTCCTTGTGCTCGACCCCGAAGCGCTGCTCCTCGTCGATCACGACGAGGCCGAGGTCCTTGAACTTCACTTCGTTGGAGAGCAGCCGGTGCGTGCCGATGACCAGATCGACCGCCCCGGAGCGCAACCCGTCGATGATCTCGCGTGCTTCACGGTCGCTCTGGAAGCGCGACAGCGCCTTCACCACGACCGGGAAGCCGGCATAGCGCTCGGTGAACGTCTGGTAGTGCTGTTTCACCAGCAGGGTGGTCGGCACCAGCACCGCCACCTGCTTGCCGTCCTGGATCGCCTTGAAGGCCGCGCGGATGGCGATCTCGGTCTTGCCGTAGCCGACGTCACCACAGATGAGGCGGTCCATCGGCACCGACTTCTCCATGTCGGCCTTCACCTCGTCGATGCTGCTGGCCTGGTCAGGGGTCTCGATGTAGGCGAAGGCGTCCTCCAGCTCGCGCTGCCACGGCGTGTCGGGGCCGAAGGCGTGGCCCTCGGTCGCCATGCGAGCGGAGTAGAGCTGGATGAGCTCGGCCGCGATCTGCCGGACGTGCCGGCGGGCGCGTGACTTCGTCGTCTGCCAGTCGGATCCGCCCATCTTGTTCAATGAGGGCTGCTCTCCACCGACGTAGCGCGTGACTTGGTCCAGCTGGTCGGTCGGCACGTAGAGCTGGTCGGCCGGCTGGCCCTTCTTGGACGGCGCGTAGTCGATGACGAGGTATTCGCGGGTGGCACCGCCGACGGTGCGCTGCATCATCTTCGCGAACCGGCCGACTCCGTGCTGCTCGTGCACTACGAAGTCGCCCGGGTGCAGTTGCAGCGGGTCCACGACGTTGCGGCGCCGCGAGGGCATCTTGCGCATGTCCTTCGTGGTGCCGCCGTGCGAGGACGAGCCGGTCAGGTCGTTCTCGGTGAGCAGCACGAATCGACTTGATGCCAGGACAAATCCGTTGTTCAGGGCGCCGGTGGCGATCTCAACCGCGCCGGCGTCGAGTTGCGCGATGCGGTGCGACGGCACGTCGTGATCGCGCAGCACCTCCCCGATGCGGTGCCCGAGGCCCGGCCCCTCGGTCACGATCAGCACCCGGTTGCCGCCGCTGACCCACTCCCGGATGTCACCGACCGCTTGCTCGGTGTTGCCGCGGTAGAGCGGCACCTCGGCCGTGCCGACGGTGACCTGCTCACCGCGCAGCGCCTCGTCCTCCTGGAACTGCGCCAACTCGGCGTCCGTCGCGAAGGACGAGAACGACCACCAGGCGAGGCCCTCGGACAGGGCGTGATCGCGCAACTCGGCGATCGACCAGTAGGAGGCGGTGCCCAGCACCGATTGCAGATCGACCGGCACCGCGTTGCCCGCGGCGGCGTTGGCCCAGCTCGCGTCGAGGAATTCGGCGCTGGTCGCGACCAGGTCGTGCGCTCGCGTGCGGACCCGTTCCGGATCTGCGAGCAGCACGTGGGTGCCCTCCGGCAGCACGTCCAGCAACGTCTCCATGCCGCCCGCGGTGCCGCCGGCGAGCAGGATCGGTGCCAGCGACTCCATGCCCTCCACCGCGATGCCCTCGGCGACCTTCAGGAGCATGTCCTGCACGCCGGGAAGTTGTGCTGCCAGCGTGCGCGCACGAGCGCGGACGTCGTCGGTCAACAACAGCTCCCGGCACGGCGGTGCCCACAGTCCGTGCTCGGCGACGTCGAGACTGCGCTGGTCGGCGACCTTGAACCAGCGGATCTCCTCGATCGTGTCGCCCCAGAACTCCACGCGGACCGGATGCTCCTCGGTGGGCGGGAAGACGTCGAGGATGCCGCCGCGAACGGCGAATTCGCCACGACGCTCGACCAGGTCCGTGCGGGTGTATGCCGCACCGGCCAGCGCTTGGACGACCTCGGGCAGCTGGGCCTCCTGCCCGATGCGCAAGGACACCGGTGCCAGGTCCCCCAGGCCCTTGGCGATCGGCTGCATGAGCGCCCGGACGCTGGCGACGACCACGGCGATCCGGCCATATGCCTCGTCGTCGACGTCGGGATGCGCGAGGCGACGCAGCACGGCGAGCCGTCGCCCCACGGTGTCGCTGCGAGGGCTCAGCCGCTCGTGCGGCAGGGTTTCCCAGCTGGGGAACTCCACGATCTGCTCGGCGGGCAGGAAGCCGCGCAGGCACGCAGCCAGGTCCTGCGCCTCGCGTCCCGTCGCGGTGACGGCGAGCACGGTGCGTGCCGGCCGGTCGGCGCCGCCCTGGGCGACCAGCGCGGTCAGCGGTCCGCGGGCGCCCGCGGCGCAGGCGATGTCCACGACGTTCGCGGTCCCGACGTGGGACAGCAGTCGCGCGACGGCCTCGTCGCGCGCGAGGAGGTCGAGCATGGGTTGCAGGCTCACCAGTGGCTAGCTCCTTGGTCGTCGTGACCGCCCGGGACGGGCACGCAAAAGGGCCCCGTTCGCACGCGAGACGGGGTTGTCGGGACGATTCTAGTCGCTGACGGCGGCCGGGCCGCGCGCCCGGCGCCTCACCGAGCGTGGACGACGTTCTGGACGTCGCTCAGACTCTTGACGGTGAGCAGTTGCGCGGCCTGCGCCGCGTCGGGCACGAGGAATTCCAGCTCCTTGCGCTCGGTGGCGTTGAAGTCCTTGAGCACGTAGGCCGCCGGGTCCATCCGCCCGGGAGGCCGCCCGATCCCGACCCGCACCCGCAGATAGTCCCTGCTGCCCACGGATTTGGTGATCGACTTCAGCCCGTTGTGGCCGCCCTCGCCGCCACCCCGCTTCAGCCGCAGGGTCGCGAAGTCGATGTCCAGTTCGTCGTGGACGACGATCAGCCGCTCGAGCGGCACCTTGAAGAAGCGCAACAGGCCGGCGACGGGTCCGCCCGACTCGTTCATGTAGCTGGTCGGGGTGGCGAGGAGTGCGGGCAGCTCGCCGATGCGCACCTGCGCCGCGAGTGCGCCGGACTTGTGCGCCCGCAGGGTCGCACCGGCGTCCTGGGCCATCCGGGCGATGACCATGGCGCCGACGTTGTGCCGGTTGCCGGCATACTTCGGCCCCGGATTGCCCAGGCCGACGATCAGCCACGGTGCCTCGTCAGCCATGTTCTGTTTCCCATCGGAGTCCGCCAGCGCCGCCAGCAAGATAACGCAACCGCGTCCCACACCGGTGGACAGCATCCGCTGCCCGGCGCGCGCCCGGTATGGTCCCTGCATGTTCGTGGGGGGTGCGCTGAGCGACGCGGCGGTGCCGCTGGCCGGCACGGCACTGATCGTCGTCGGCTGGGTCGTGGTGCTGCTCACGGTCCGTGCCCGCCGCCCGCGGGACATCGCGACGGACGACAGCGCGATGCTGCGGGTGCACCACCTGACCAAGAGGTATGGCGCCCGGACGTCCCTGCGCGACATCAGTTTCGCGGTGCAGCGCGGCTGCGTCGTCGCGCTGCTCGGACCCAATGGCGCCGGCAAGACGACATTGCTGCGTGCGATCGCCGGGCTGATCCATCCGAGCGCCGGCTCGGCATACGTAATGGGCCGCCGGATCACTCCCGGCGCGGCAGTGCTGGCGCGGGTGGGCGTGGCCATCGAGGAACCCGGCCTTGCGCCCCATCTGTCCGGCCGGGCCAACCTGGAGTTCCTCTGGCGCGCGAGCGGCCGGCCGATGGCGGAGGCGCAACTGGAGCTCGCCGCGGAGCTGGCGGGCCTCACGCCCTACCTCGACCGGCGTGCGAGCGACTACAGCCAGGGCATGAAACAACGGCTCGCGCTGGCCGGCGCCATGCTCGGCCTGCCCGAGCTGCTGCTGCTCGACGAACCGACCAACGGCCTGGACCCGACGCAGACGCGTGAGCTCGGCGCCACTCTGGCGCGCTACGCCGACTCCGGCCGCACGGTCGTGCTGGCCAGCCACCACCTCGCCGAGGTTGACGACGTGTGCACCGATGTCCTGGTGCTGCACGAGGGCGAACTGCGTTGGTGCGGGCCGGTGTCCGAGGTTCAGCACGCCGCCGGCACGATCACCGTCGGCGTCGCGGATCCGGCAGGCGCGCTACGGCGTCTGACGTCCGGTGCCGCGTGGCAGGCGCTACCCCACCAGCCGCAGTTCCGGGTGGGCGCGCGCACCATCGTGATCGACCTGTGCGGCAACACCGTTCGTGCCGTGCTGGCCGCAGTGGCCGACAGCGGCGTGCCGGTCGATTCCGTTCGCAGCTCGAGTCCGGTGGGCGACCTCTATCGCGAGCTCACCGCGAAGGGGTCGCCGTGACGGGCACCCTCCCGGTGCGGATCGAGCTGGAGCGTCAGCTGAGCCGACCGAGCGTGCGGGTGCTGCTGGGTCTGATGGTCGTCGTGCCGTGCGTGGTCGGGCTGTTGCTGCGCGCGGGCAGCGCCCGGTCCTCCCTGGACGGCAACCTGGTCGCGGCCGTGGGCACCGGCAGCGCCGGCAACTTCACCATGCTCTCGCTGTATGGCGGGGCCCAGCTCTTCCTGGTCATCACCGCGGCATACCTGTTCGGAGAGTCGATCGCACGCGAGTCGGAGTGGTCCTTCCTGCGGGTGTTGCTCACCGTTCCGGTGACGCGAACGCGCTTGGTGTTGCACAAGTTCGCCGCCCTCGTGGTCCTGCTCTTCGGCGCCGTGGCGGTCTATACGCTCGTCAGCTATGTGGTCGGGCTCGCGCTCTTCGGCGGCGGCGACCTGACCCCGATCTCCGGCAGCGGCACGCACGGCGCCGCGGCGATCGGACGACTGCTCATGATGACGGCATACGTCATGGTCTATCTGCTCTGGGTCGGCGCACTGGCCGTCCTGCTGTCCGTGCTCGCCGGCGACAACCCTGCACTCGCGACGCTCGGCACGGTGGCAATCACCCTGCTGTTCCATGCGATCGGCGGCTTGACATCGGTGCGGGCGGTCGTTGAGACGCTGCCGACCCATAATTTCTCGGCGTGGCTCGACGCCGCCCGCGGCACCTTCGATCCGACGCGTATGGCGTGGGGCCTGTTCACCTCGCTCTTCTACGGCTCCTGCCTGGTCGTGCTGGCGATCGCCGCGTTCAACGTACGCGACGTCCGCCGCTGACCAGTATTCGTCGAAGCCGCGAGTACCACAGCGTGCTCGTGGTAACTTGCGGCACCGCTGTAGAAGCGCTGTGAGAATTGGTTTTCGGGGAGGACACCGTGACAAGCTTCAACGACCCGTCGGGGCCACTGATCCCATCCGCGCACGGGTCGTCCGAAGATGCCGGCGGCGGAGTGCCAGACTTCATCGACCCGCAGGACAGCGGGTCACGCCGCAACTGGCTGATCGCCGCGATCGCAGTGGTCGTGGCCGCGGCACTCGTGCTCGTCGGTGTCTTCGTGGCGCGCAGCACCTCCGACGCCAAGGGTGCCGCCACTCCGGACGGCGCGGCCCTCGATCTGCTCGGCGCCACCAGCAAACGCGATCCGATGGCGGTCACCGCACTGCTCGCGCCCGCGGAGTCAGCGGGCTTCGCCGAGACCCTGCAGAGCCTGCAGCGGCACGCCGAGGACAGCGGGCTGCAGCGTGGTGGCGGCCTCAACGGGCTGTCCGACGGGATGACCGTCACCACCCGAAACGTCACGACCAAGGTCGGCGTGATCCGCGACGACCTGGCGAAGGTCACCTTCACGGGCGGCACGATCACCACCGACTTCGACCCGGCCAAGGCGAATCCCGGTGTGCGCGACGTCGCCGGGAAGCCGCTGAAACCCGAGCACCGGACCGTCGACGTTCGGCGTGAGTTGACCACGGACGGTCCGAACGGCGAGCGCATCCTGCCCTTCGTCATGGCCGTCCGGCAGAACGGCCGCTGGTATGTCAGCCCGAGCTACACGCTCGCGGAATACGTTGCTGCGACAGACGGGTCCGGCGGGGCAGCCGCCGGCAACGGAGCGATCGCCACGACCCGCTTCTCCTCACCCGAGGAAGCCGTCGACGGCTTCCTCGCGGCGGTCTCGGCCTCGGTCAGGACGTCCTCGATCACTCCGGTGGCCAAAGCCCTGCCGTCCTACTACGGGCAACTCGTGGCCACCTATCCGCAGCTGTTCACGGCGGGTTCCCCCGACGGCAGCCGGATCAGCTTCTCCAACGGCAGCTATCGGCGCCACGAGACCGACGGCGTCACCCTGGTCGAGGTCAAGAGCCTCGGCTTCGAAGCGACCGACGGCAGCAGTGGTGAGCGGGTGAGCGGCACTCTCGCCGGCAACTGCATCACGCTGAGCGGTCAGGGCAAGCAGTGCAGCACCGACGCCGGGTCGATGGCGGGCATGGGTGCCCTCGGCAGCCTGTCGGCCCCGAGCGGCGTCGTCACGACCAAGGACAGCGCCGGCTGGCACGTCGATCCCGAGCAGACGATCCTGCAGTCGTTGCGACTGTCGACGAAGAAGATCACCGATCAGCAGTTCAACCGCTTCCTCGGCATCTACCTGCATGTGCCGCAACTGGCGCTGAACATCGAGCCGGACGCAACCCTGACCGGCAACTCCGTCCGGGTGACGTTGCGCGATGACTCCGGCGACGGGGCGATGGGGACCGCGGTCGTCGGACTCCGGGTCACCGCGGGCAAGAAGGTCACCCTGCAGGCGCAGGCATCCGGCGAGGACTTCGTCTCCATGATGGTCGCGACACCGGACGGCTGGGTGAACGACGGCGTCTTCGGCGATGACGGTGATGCCTACGGCGAGTTCGCGTATGCCGAGACCGGCTCGGCCACCGGCACGTACGACGACCCGACCGACGTCCCGGACGACTTCCCGACCGATTACCTTCCGCCCGCCGACGCCACCGGGCCGGACGGGGACTACAGCGTCATGACCGGGCCCGGCATGGACCCGGTGACGTTCACCCCGAAGAAGAGCGGCCGGGCCAGCATCGTTCTGATGGGCTCGAAAGGCGCGGCGGTCACCGTCACCCGCACCACGAACTGATCGCACACGCGCTGCGGCCCCGGTCCGAAGTGGACCGGGGCCGCAGCGCTGCTGATCTGTCTCAGGCTTCCTCGCCCGACTCCTCGTCGGCGGGCGCCTCGGGCTCGTCCTTCTCGATGCCGGCCTCTTCCTCGGCCTCGGCGAGCTCTTCCTCGAGCTCCTCGGCGGCGATCTGCTGGCTGACGTTGACCACCAGCAGTTCCTCGTCGGCGGCCAGCGTGACGCCGGCGGGCAGCTGCACGTCCTTGGCCAGGATCTGGCTGCCGGCCTCGAGGCCCTCGACCGACACGACGACGAGCTCGGGGATGGACAGGACGTCGGCCTCGACGGCGAGCGTGGCGCTCTCCAGGACCACGTTGGTCTCCGGGGCGGCCTCTCCGTCGACGTGCACCGGCACGTCGACGGTGACCTTCTCACCGCGCTTGACGATGACCAGGTCGACGTGCTCGATGACCGGCTTGATCGGGTCGCGCTGCACGTCCTTGGCCAGGGCCAGCTCTTCCTTGCCGTCGAAGTCGAGGGTGAGGATCGCGTTGGAGTGCTTCAGCGCGAGCATGGTGTCATGGCCCGGCAGGGTC
>Ga0164242_10004072_pt1 | contig 16479 bp, 25 predicted proteins | sample OricomgcompostMG_FD_108783 | JGI IMG/M metagenome (GOLD analysis project Ga0164242, IMG submission 108783) | Miracle-Growth compost microbial communities from Emeryville, California, USA - Original compost - Miracle growth compost (MG) ...
TAAAAGCTTCTGGATTATCGACTAATGCCATAATAATTAACTCCTATGTTCGGGGTTCTTCATATACCATACCACAAGGTTAAATAAATGTCAAATCGTTTTTATATCTTTCCTTATAAGAATGGTTCCCATTCAGTCAGGGTCCTGAAGGAGGCTCTTTCTGAAAATGCCCGGAGAGCCCTAGAGGTGAAGCTGGAGGGGTCTCGTTATCGTCCTAGGGTGGGACACCGGATAGTGAACTGGGGGAACTCCAGAGGCTTCCAAGGGGCTCTGAATGGAAATCCAGATGCTGTCCAGAGATTCGGTAATAAACTCCTGGCCTTCCTGTTCTGGAAAGAACAGTCTGAATCGTGTACTATACCTGACTTTACTACTGATCGGGAAGAAGCCTTGACATGGTTAAGAAAGAGTGCTATAGTTCTACGGCATGATCTTCGTGGGCATTCCGGCAGGGGGATAGAGATTATAGAAAAGGGTTCGGAAGAACTTCCGCCTGCTCCACTTTATGTAAAGTACATCCCTAAGGATGCAGAATATCGAGTCCATGTCTTCAAGGAATCACCTACAGGAGAATACCGTGTCATTGACGTACAACGGAAGGTCCGTGATCCACAGAGAGAACCAAGGGATTGGAAAGTCCGATCCCACGGAAACGGGTTTATCTTTACCAGGGCTGGAGGAGATGGACGGCCACATTCAGAGACCATGCCGAGAGATGTACTTGTCCAGGCTCTACGAGCCATGGCAGGTTCCGGGCTTGAGTTCGCCGCTATCGATGTGATCTGGAATCAAAAAAGAGAGAAAGCTTTTGTCTTGGAGGCCAACTGTGCGCCAGGGATCGAAGGCCAGTCGGTAGAGATTTATGCTCAAGCGATAAGGAACTATTATGATTCGTAACAATTCCCAGATTTGGCGTATCGCTAAGTGGTTATATGATAATGTTCCTAAGTATGAGATGTACTATCCTTGGAAGACTGAAGAGCAGTCAGGTAAAGATCGCTGGTATGACAAGGCTCTGGAACTCCAACGTAAGATCATGAATAACGAATTCACTGGAGAAGATAGTCATGCCGACTAAAGTAAATAACAAACCTCTTGAACACAACATCGGAACTCATCGAGAACGGATGGGAAAGCGAAGGGCTATCCAGAATCTCCGTAGCAGCCAAGTCCTGTATCGTTCGGGTAGTAGATTAAATTATAACGGGCCATTCGTATCGGTATCGAAGTACAATCCCACGGAAGAACTTAAGAAGCAGACTGCTAAAAAGAAGGAATCAGTTTGATGTTCTATGGCATATTAATCACACCACGCCTGCCACAGCAGGATTATCATCAAGGCCATCCTGTTGATTCAGATGATGATATGATCGACAGTGATTGGGACGATGTTCGTACCGATGATACCTATGGATTATATAATCTACCTGTGGATGAATATTAATTAGAGACCGCTCAGGTGATTCTCTATCTAGGAGCCTGAGAGTTGTCGGAGTATTAGAGAGCTACGCGGACAGCGGGGACGAGACTATTGGCGCACTCGTCAAAGATACTAGCGGAGAACGGGAAACGGTTGTACGTCCATTCTTAGATGGTGGGGCTAGTATCATTACATCAGTCATCTTTCTGGGTGTATAGCTTAGTGGTAAAGCCTTTAATTGTAATAAAGAGCACAAGGGTTCGATTCCCTTTGCACCCCAATAATAAGAAATAAGGAATATATTTTGTCAAGATGTTTTGCTTGTGACATACCCGTCTCGGGCGACGCCCTAGACCATCCGACTGGCCGCCACTACTGCTCGACCTGCTTCTCCTGGACTATCGAGGAGCAGATGAGACTCGCTTCTCTTGAAGGAATGGATACTCTTGGTGAGCCTGACGAGTTAATGAAGGCGATTCTGGAGTTGACAGGTGAGGATTATCTCCCTGAGTTGATCTCTCTTGAGAGTCTCCGAGAGGAAGAAGATGCCTAACGACTCCGCTGTAGTAGATCGTGTCAGATTTACAGGATTACAAAGTTATTATGATCCTGATTGGAGTGTCCAACTGTTGGAGAAAATAGTGCCAGAACCAGAGAAGAAAGAGAAATACGTCCGAGAAGAAGTTCTCGCTTATAGAGATTTATACAATAACGTTCTCCATACGGGATCGTCTGTCATTGTCCGCAAGGAAGATCAAGAAGGCAAGGACGGAGTTAAGCCTAAAGATGACGATTGGGTACTCCTAATTCCTGAGATCAGCCAAAGTGAATTCACAGGGAGGTTGATTCGTGATGGATTCCTAGTAGGTGGATCATTCGACCCTGGTATTCCTTCTATTTATACCAGAGATGAAGTCTCAGGGTTTACTTCTTACAGGAAGGACGACTTGAATCTCATAGTGACAAGTAATCCTACATTCTTCTATGACTTCGAGAATGCCACGAAACTATGTAAGTTTCTTAACTTGAAAGAGAAGAAGGATCGGGTGGCTGTATTCAGGGCTATTAGAGATGGAATCTGGCCGGAAGTCGATCTATGAGGATTCAGTACGTATCTGATCTTCATCTAGAGGGTTGTACTATAGACTTAGTAAATAACAGTGCAGATGTCCTTGTCTTAGCTGGAGATATCACTACGGCGAAGTCGTACAAGAATCATTATGATTTCTTCAAGAACTGTTCTGATAACTTTAAGGACATCATTTATGTCACAGGTAATCATGAGTTCTATCGAGGTGACATAGAAGAAACCAGAGAAGAATTGTTTGAGTTCTTGTATAGGAATTTCAAGAATATCCATTTCTTGGAGAATGATTCAGTACGTATCGGTGACCACAGATTCTTCGGTTGCACCTTTTGGACAGATTGTAACGGTAACGATCCTATTACTAAGTCAACCATCCAACAGGGAATGAATGACTACAGATTGATCCAGTGGAAGTCTAGAGAACACTGGAAGTTACATCCTGATGATACGATAGAACTACACAGACAATCGATAGATTCGTTAAGAAAATGTCTAGAGGATTCAGATCAGCCAGTAATAGTTGTTTCTCATCATGCTCCTACGTATATGTCAGTACACCCTAGATTTGCTAATTCTAGACACATGAATGGTGGATATGCATCAGATTTAAGTAATTTAATAGGGGTCAATGGAGATAGAATTCCCCTGTGGTTCCACGGACATATGCACGACTCAGTTGATTACCAGGTCTATGGTAAGACTAAGGTTCTCAGTAATCCTAGAGGCTATATGATAGTAGGGGCAGATGGAAAAAGGTACACGGAGAACGAACTCTTCGATCCGGGAAAGGTGGTAGAACTATAAAGACACATATACCTTGTCCTAGTTGTGGTTCAAGAGATGCCGCTACAGACTACGGCAATCATATATTTTGCTTCAGTTGTAACAGAAGATATAAGAAAGAAGAATCACTAGAAGTGACAGAAGAATTCAAAAGTAAAGTATCTGAAAGTAAAAGATTACAACCTATCGTAGACGACTTCCGAGACATGACGGATCGGGGCATCTCTCGTGCCACGGCAGAGAAGTATAAGGTCTTCAAGCATCCCGATCCTTTCTATTCCTGGGCATATCCACAGTTCCGTAATGGAAAGCACGTAGCAAATAAGATAAGATTGGCTGGGGACAAGAAAGGCTTTTCTGTAGACGGTGACTTCAATAAGTCAGAACTCTTCGGTCAGTGGTTATTCCCTCCGGGTTGTGCCAAGACCATTACCGTAGTAGAGGGCCAAGATGACGCCATGGCTGCCCACGAAATCCAAGGCAGTAAGTACCCAGTCGTGTCTGTCCATTCGGCGAGTACGGCCCGGAAGGACTGTGCCGAGGCTTATGAATATCTGAACTCCTTCGACGAGATCGTCCTTTGTTTCGACAAGGACGAAGGTAAGAAGATGCCTGATGGGAGCCTACGCTTCCCCGGACAAGAGGCCGCCAAGGCATGTGCCGAGTTGTTTCCTCCGAAGAAAGTCCGGATACTGACCCTCCAGAAAGGGAAAGACGCGAATGATTATCTCAGGGCCGGATTAGGCAGAGAGTACGACAGAGAGTGGTGGAAAGCCCCTGTCTATACTCCACAAGGTATTCGTCTAGGCTCTGAGTTATGGCAAGAAATTTCAGAGAGAAAAAGTTACGAGACATGTGAGTATCCTTGGAAGACATTAAACGATCTTACATATGGAATCCGGCTGTCTGAATTTGTCGTAATCACGGCAGACACTGGAATAGGTAAGACCAGTATACTGAAAGAAATTGAGTACTACCTTCTTAAAAATACGGAGCGTTCGATAGGTCTCCTACACTTGGAAGAGACAAATGCGGACACTGGACTCGGGCTGATGAGCGTAGAAGCTAACAAGCCTTTGCATCTTCCAGACGTAAGAGAACAAGTATCATCAGACGAATTAAAGAAGTACTACGACAATACAGTCAACTCAGAAAGAGTGATTCTTTTCGATCACTTCGGCTCAAATAACATCGAAGAACTCCTAGCTAAGATACGTCATATGGTAGCACTCGGGGCTAAATATATAGTCCTGGACCACCTCTCTATCGTAGTCTCAGATCAATCGGGCGATGAGAGAAAACAACTCGACGAAGTAGCCACTAAACTGAAAACTATGACGATGGAATTGAACATAGCCGTGATAGCCGTGATCCATCAAAATCGTAGCGGGCAAATCCGAGGAACTGCTGGTGTCGAACAACTAGCGAATATCGTAGTAAAGCTATTCAGGGATAAAGAAAGTGATTCCCCTGTACGTCGTAATATCACAAAGATGGTCGTTCAAAAGAATCGTTTCTGTGGTAGGACAGGGCCTGCTTCATATCTTAAATATGATCCAGAGACTGGAAGACTATCTGAATGTTCTCAAGAAGAAATTAAGGAATATGAAGCAGGACAAGAAAAAGAAGAGGAGCTTCCCTGGTAATGATAACACTTCACATCAACTCAGGTATCTGTAAATGTGGTTGTTCCTGGAAAGATCATCATCTTGGTTGTATAATCAACTGGGACGTTATAACTAAAATCAAGCTGTGGTACGAAGAGAATTATCCTAACGATAGATACGACGGGGTAAACGGGTATCCCCTTTATGTCCCACAGGAATGTGAGAGATACGGCTGTAACGAATACGGCGGTAAGAAGTACAACGAAGAGACAGATGAATACGAAGAGCATTGCCATCAGTACGAAGACAAAGATGGACCACTAGCAATAATTAATTTTAATGGTAAAATATAAAAAATATACAGACGAGGAATTAAAAGAGAGGTCAAATAGGCGATCCAAAAAATGGAGAGAAGAAAATCCAGAAAAAGTTTATGAAGCCAATAGAAAATATCGATTAAATAACCCTAAGAAAATATTACTAGTTAATAGCCGTTGTAGGGCCAGAAGAGACGGTATAGAACACTCCATAACTGAAAATGATTTTAGTATACCTGAATTGTGCCCTATACTAGAAACTCCTTTGATTTTTGAGAAAGGCAAAAGAGCTAATTCCCCTTCTTTAGACAGAGTAGATAATTCCAAGGGATATGTCCCCGGAAATGTTAAAGTTATATCTACTCGTGCAAATTATATGAAAGGGGATATGACTATTCAAAATGTGAGAAATCTTTTAAGATACATGGAGAATGAAATATAATTGTATTTATCTCAAAAAAATAAAAATAAATATTGGGTAATTGATATCGAAACTAATGGACTTACTCCCGATATTATATGGTGTGTTGTTCTTAAGAATTTTGAGACAGAAGAGGTTATTTATTTTACGGACAGAGAAAATTTTAACTCTTGGATAGAAGAAGACTTTATCTTTATAGGGCATAATGCTATATCATTTGATATTCCTGTCATAAATAAGTTATGGCATAGCCAAATTGATTTAGTTGAACGAGTAGTAGATACTCTTGTATTATCTCAAAATTATAAACCTTCTATGGAGGGTGGACATTCATTAGATTCATGGGGAAGTCGATTAAAATATCCTAAAACAGAGTATTCTGATTGGACTAAGTACTCGAATGAAATGTTAGAATATTGTATTAATGATGTTCATTTAACTCATAAATTGTATTTAGCTCTGTCTAAGAGAATGTTAGATTATGGTTATAGCGAGTTAAGTTGTTCTATTGAACATCGAATCAGGGTAATTATTGATTGCCAACAGATGAATGGTTTCTGGTTCGACAGAGAACGAGCCGATAAATTTAGGAATGAACTCCGGGAGAAGCAGCGGAAGATCGAAGAGGATATTCATAAACTTTTCCCCCCTAAAAGAGTCCTAGTAAAACGAGATCGCCCGATTCACACAAAGTCGGGAAGTCTTACTTCTATCTATCAAAAAGATAGGGGAAGATATGAACTAATCCATCATCTTGATCTGGGAACCTATGATGCTTACGAGGAAGAACCATTTAATCTTGGTTCTCCTAAACAGCGAGTAGAAAGACTCCTTGAACTCGGATGGAAGCCAGAGAAGTTTACGGAGAAGGGATTTCCTAAGGTAGACGAAGATGCCCTTATTGCTTTTGCTAATATATCTGGTAATCAATCTATTACCGCCCTTTCTGAGTGGCTTGTCCTTCAAGGCCGCGCTTCTATGCTCGATACCTGGTTTAATAATCTTGGTAGTGATTCTAGGATTCATGGGCGTGTAAACTCCTGTGGCGCTGCCACAAGACGTATGTCCCACAATTCTCCCAACAGCGCAAATATTCCCTCAGGGGCTAAAGCTAAATATGGACATGAGTGCCGTTCATTCTGGGGCATAGAACCTAATAAAGGACTAATCCAAGTAGGGGCAGATGCTTCTGGATTAGAGAATGTAGGTCTTCTTCATTACCTTAATAACAAGAAAGCTACAGAACTCCTTACTCAGAAGAAACCAAACGACGTCCACTCTCTTAATGCTAGGTTATTGACAGAAGCTTTAGGATTTGAAGTTGATAGAGATTGGGGAGCTAAGACAACTTTTTTTGCCCTAATCTTCGGAGCAGGGGATGAGAAATTAGGTTCGATTGTAAAGAAAGGATCAGGAGAAGGGGCTGTAATACGTCGAACTATTATTGAAAATGTACCTGGATTTGAAGAATTATTAAAAGATGTCGAAAGAGAGTTTTATCGTAATAAAGGGCGTATTAGAACAATAGACGGAGGATTTGTATGGTGTCCTAGCCTTAATGCTGCCCTTAACTATCGGGTGCAGAGTCTTGGGGCTGTTGTTATGAAATTGGCTTGTATAATTCTTCATGAAGATGCAAAGAAAGAAGGATTAGAGTTCCAACTCTTAGCTACAATTCATGATGAATGGCAGATGCAGACGAAGAAAGAGAATGGAGAAAGATTGGGACAGTTAGCTGTACAAAGTATGACTAAGGCGGCAGAAAGATTAAAGTTTAATGTCCCTCTGTTTGGGGAATATCGTCTAGGTTATTCATGGGATGAATGTCATTAATGGAGACTAATATGTAGTATCTCACCCTGGGCAACTTAGAGTTATTATAACATGGAGAAAGTATTTTGTCAAGAGTAAATCATAACAAAGTGAATCAGAGTGAGTTAGATCCCGAGATAAATAGGAAGTTCGAGTATCTAGGAACCAGCGATCCCAACGCCTGCTGTGTCCCGTGTTGGTGGGGGACTATCATCCTCATCGTCGGGATAGCTTTGTATTGTTTGTATCATCTTAAATAAGGAGAAGGAAAGAATGAAGAAGAATTTTATTACGAATGCCTGGGCATTAAGGAAGAATGATGGGAAGTTCCTATCGATTCGTGAAGCCGGAGAGATTTGTGATCCCCTAGGGACTTACATGGGGAATGATCCCTATCTTCTAAGTACAAGAAGGGACGCCAGAGATTATAACCGTAACTTCGGCTCTCCTGATCTAAAGATCATTAAAGTTCAAGTCTCCATCAAGGAGGTCGCATGAAGTTACTTAAGGACGAAGATCAACAAGCAGTCCTGGATTACCTGGAACAGACTCCGGATCATCCTCATAAAAACTACATCATAAACCTTGTGAAACCCCAGAGACGGAAGAAGATCAAAGGGGACTTGACATCCCCTGAGAATGTGGTATAATATAAAAGTAACGAAAAGGAACAAGGGTTTATAGTACTATCGATAGACCTGAAACCCTGAAAGACCCGTAGGCTAATGGCCGGTGAAAGCAGTTAGGTCGATATCAACGAGGGCAAGGCTCTCCAACAAGAAAGAAAAAAATGACAGATAAAATCAAGGCATATGTGATCCGGGGCAAAGCGAAGTGGTTTCGTGCCGTCGGCAAACCCATGGGCGGGTATCCTAATGGTACCGGACCTGAAGAGTGGACATTCGATCTGATCCCGGATGACGAAAGCAAGGACAAGCTACTGAAGCTCGGGATGTCTAAGAAGTATCTTAAGACGAACCAGGACGGAGAAGAGTACGTCAAGTTCTCTCGTAAGGCCCTACGTCGTGACGGGGCGGCATCTCAGCCATTCCGTATCGTCGATCACAACGGGAATCCTTGGGACGACAGACTCGTAGGCAACGACAGCACTATCAACGTCCAGGTCGTATTGAATGAGGTCGGTACTGGTAAGGAGAAGCGTCTGAAGCCGTCTGCCCTTGCGATCCAGATTTGGGACCTAGTGGCTTACAAACCTAAGTCTGTATTCGATACTAGGGAAGTTCCTGAAGCCGCCTCAGAAGAGTGGGCATAATTGCCGTCTTTAGGTACACTCGTATCTGACATCCACGGATTTCTAAAGGGAAAGAAGATCACAGACGCTTCCCTTTTTGAGAACTTCGGTAAAGAGTTGGGGAATGTTTTATCTAGCAGTATTTTAGATGAGCGTTCTCCTTCTCTGAGGATGTCAAATATCGGAAGAAGTCCCCGTCAACTATGGTATGAACTCCACCCTGAAGTCCCTAAGGAAGAACTCCAAGGAGAAGATATCCTTAAATTTTCTTATGGGCATATTCTAGAAGCTGTAGTTCTTCTTCTTGCCGAGGCGTCTGGTCATTCAGTCCAGAGAAAACAAGAAGAAATTTCTGTCGATGGAATCTCTGGGCACATCGATGCCGTGATAGATAACGTCCTAGTCGACGTAAAATCTGCAAGTCCTTATTCGTTTAGTAAATTCGTTTCTGGTGAAATCCTTACTGGATCAGACCCGTTCGGATACCGTGGACAAATTTGTGGGTATGCCCATGCCTTAGGACTTCCTGCTGCCTGGGTTGTAGTTAATAAAGTATCTGGTGAAATTTGTATTCTTCATGTACCACAGGAATTAATCGATGGTTACGATGTCAGAAGTAGAATTGCAGAGGTACGTCAAGCCATTGCTGGATTGGATGAACCGGAACGATGCCACCCGGATGAAAATGTCAATAAATCGGGGAACAGGAAGCTCGGAGTTTCATGTAGTTACTGTCCTTGGAAGTTCCACTGTTGGCGAGATTCCAACGAAGGAAGAGGTCTTCAAGTTTATAACTACGCACGAGGGTTAGTCTACTACACTAATGTAGTCAAGGAGCCTAAAGTAGACGTCGTAGAATACGAATCGTTTCAAACAAAGAAAGAGAACCATAATTAATATGGCAGATATTATCGATATCAACAGTAAGAAGAATTCCCAGGCCGAGAAGCCGAAGCCCCCGAAGCATGAGTTCACGGTGACATTCAAGCCTGATCTAGAGAATCGTTATCCCGAGATTAAGGCAACGGGTTATCTATCTCTGGGTCCGGTATTCGCAGCCATAGTCGACGAGAACGACATGATCGACATCGTAGTAGCGGCAGATGAGATTCTCTATATAAAGAAGGGCCCTCAGGTCTCTGACGTACAACTCGATCTTCCGGGTGTAGGTACCGTGACGGGTACGGCCCGTATCCTACTTCCGGGTACTCCTGAACATTCAGAGGCTATTAAAGCACAGGCTGAGCAGGCTAAGAGTGAAGAAACTCCAGCCTAGGTACAAGAGTAAGTTTGAGAAAGTTCTAGGAGAGCAGCTAGTTAAACTTAAAGCTGGCGCTCTCTATGAGCCTTTTAAATTGAAGTATATTCTTGATCTTACCTATACTCCTGATTGGGTTCTGCCTAATGGAATTATTTTAGAAGGTAAAGGTCTTTTAGACTACGAAACCAGAAGGAAGATGCTAGCAGTAAAATTAGCTAATCCGGATTTAGATATTAGGTTTATATTCATGAAGGGTACTAATAAGATTCGTAAAGGCTCTGATACGACTTACATGGATTGGGCTGAACAGAACGGATTTAAAGCTTCTGATGGTTATGTACCCCCTGAATGGATAAGAGAAAAAGGAGCGCAGCGACTGCTGCGAACGAAGTGAGCATGTACGCCGTAATAGTAATCGACTACGATCCAGATGATCCAGTCTACACATTCGATATCTCTACCGTAGGTTATAGATACCTCGATCTGAAAGAAGCAGAGAAGGCCCGCTTGGCTTATATCGATCTCTTCCCTGAGATCAATCCACAGAATATCCAAGTTATTTCTTGGTCACCATAGGAGGTTACAATCACTGTTGTAGCATTCGATGGAAAGACACTAGCTTCTGATTCATGTGAATCTACTGGGGCGGGGTATTTCGTAGGTAACACTAAGAAGCTATTCCGACTTAAATCTGGGGGTATGATAGGCTGTTCTGGAGATTCAGATTGCCGAGCCGTGATTTCACTCGTAGATAACATCAAAGACGAGAACGATCTTCCAAGTAAGGCCGATCTAGAGGGAACCAGAACAGAGGGACAATACCTTCTGGTTCTACCAGATAAGTCTGTCTTCGAGATCGTCTCAGTTCTCCACGAAGAGTCTGGTAGGTTCTACTGTCAACTTATTCCTGTTAGAAGTAAGTTTCATTCTGTAGGACATGGAGAAGACTTCGCCAAGGTCGCTATGTCTCTCGGTAAGACGGCAGAGCAGGCAGTCAAGGAGGCATGTAAGTGGAGTTTGACTTGCCGTCCTCCTGTCCAGACGATGAGATTGGAAGACAAGCCTAAAGAAAAAATTAAAAGAACAAGGCATCCTAAACCAAGCCTCCAATCAGAAGTGGCGGAATAATTGACAAAATCACCTGTTATAACTTTACTGGACATAGAGTCATCACCTATCGTAGGTATGACTTGGACTACATGGGACGCAAACGTCCTGAAGATTATCGAACCCAGCAAGATCATCTCCTTCGCCCATAAGAACCTAGGGGATAAGAAAGTACAAGTCCGTGCCGTGTCTGACTTCGATGGATATGAACCTGACAAGATCAATGACGAACAGTTGATTAGGTACGCCTGGGATGTATTAGATAGATCGGATATCGTAATCGGCCATCACAGTAATAAGTTCGATCTACCAAAACTAAATGCCCGATTTGTTTATTACGGCTTGAATGCACCGAGTCATTATGAATCTGTGGACACTAAAGCCCAAGCGAGCCGACATTTTAAGTTCGACTCTAACTCACTTAACAATCTAGGTCATTATCTAGGTGTAGGAAAGAAGATAGAGAACGGCGGATTCGACCTCTGGCTACGTTGTATCGCAGGCGAACCTAAGGCTTGGAAGTTGATGAAGGAATACAACTGCCTTACACCAGATCATAAACTTCTTGGTACTGATTTGAGATGGAAGAGAATAGATGAATTCCAAATCGGAGATAAAATTTTAGGATTCGATGAAAATGGCCCTACTAGGAAATTTAAAGAGTCTGAGATTACTCTTTTAGAGTATGCCGTTAAACCAGTTTACAAAGTTACACTTGAAAGTGGACATAGCATAAAGACAACTGCTGACCATAAGTGGCTAGTAGTCAATCATGTTCACGATAGAGTAGGCGGATTTAAGTGGAAAACTACCGAAGATCTTTTTGTCAACGGCAAGTCTATCTCAGGTAAGACTACAAAATCTCGATATCAAACTGATGTAGTCCCTAAGTTTTTTAATGTATGGGAAGAAGATTTTTCTAAAGACGCTGGCTGGCTAGCCGGTATGTTTGATGGTGAAAGTTGTGTGTATAATGGTGGACTAAGTAATGGTGGTATAGCCATTTCAATAGCGCAAAAGGAAGGCCCTGAGCTAGAAAAAATTAAAAGTCTCACAAGTAAGTTTTGTAAAGGTGGTCTAAGTCAGTCTAAAATAGACCATGGAACAGGATTTTTAGTGTGCAGACAAGTCTATGTTCGTGGAAATGTATCTGAAAGACTAGAATTTCTTGGCACAATACGTCCAGAAAGACTAATCAATAAGGTTTCTTTCGACAGAACAGGTAGACTTGAAGCCCGCAACGGAAAAGAAAAGATCGTATCTGTTGAATATATCGGGGAAGAGAAGATTGCTATTCTAGGGACATCGACAAGAACTTTTGTTGCCGATGGATACCCAATGCATAATTGTCAGGATGTCCAACTCCTAGAAGATGTTTATCTGAAGCTTCGGCCGTTTATATCACATCCTAACGTAAACTTGATAACCGGTCAAAGAGAAACAGACTGTACATGTCATGTCTGTCAGAGTAAAGACGTAACGAAAAGAGGCTTCTCCTTTACTAAGACAGGGAGGAAGCAACGTTATCAGTGTAACGACTGTGGTTCTTGGAGTACAGGCTCGTTCCAGAGAGATAAGACAGAAGATGACGCCAGCGAGGTTTTTGATGATAATGGCGATTGATACAGAACTTCTCGAAGAATTTAAAAACCATCTTGCTGACAAGTTTACAGCGGAAGAGCTATGCGAACTTCTTCATCTAGATGTCTGGGATATCATAGAAGCGTTTCAAGAGAAGATCATGGAGCTTAATCTTGATGAATAAACCAGCAGGTAGACATCTCATCGCTGACTTCTGGGGCACTCCTAATTACTCCAAGGAATACGTCGAGAGTGTCTTGAAGGCTGGGGCTAAGAAGGCAGGTGCTACTGTCCTGAGTAGTAAGTTCCATTCCTTCGGTGAAGAGCATCTCGGGGCTTATACAGGAATTATAGCCCTAGCTGAGAGTCATGTCTCTGTCCACACTTGGCCCGAGATGGATTATCTGGCGTTGGATATCTTCATGTGTGGAGATTGTGATCCTCAGGTTTCTTTGGACTACATAAAGGAAATTCTCAAACCTGATCGTGTCGTAGTCGGTGCATTCAATCGTGGAGTAGACACGTCAGTGTCAGAGCGGAGACAGACTTGAAGATATATCTCGATATGGATGGCGTACTCGCTGATTTCGACAGGGCTCTCTTAGAAAGAGGTATAGTCAACGAGACACAATTTATCCATAAACCTAAAGAAGAGTGGTCTGATAAAGAAATCGAACTCGATAGATTAGTCGTAGCTTGTATGGATGAACCTAATTGGTTCTATAACTTGAAACCCTTCAAGGGCGCTGTCGATCTCGTCAGAGAAGCAGCAGGAATCAGTAAAGTAGGAATTCTTACAGCTAGACCAAAGAATCAAGACACAGCTAAGAGAGTCAAAGATGAGAAAAAGAAATGGATCGAAGAGAATATCGAAGAGCCACTTAATTTAAAATTAGAATTCCACTGTTGTGTCAGACACCAGAAACAAGACTACGCTGCTAGTTGTACCCGACTGAGTAATGGTGTATATGACTGCACAGAACAGGGACTTATTCCTAATGTCCTCGTCGATGATCTTCAAGCGAATGTCAGAGAATGGGAAAAAGCTGGAGGGATTGGCATCCTCTTCGAGAACTCAGAACAAGCCATAAACGATCTCAAGAAAGTATTCGATGCCAGATAAACCATTTCCGCATTTAACTGAAGATGCAGTTAGAGAATATCTTTTAGATTTAGTGAAGCAATTAGACGACGGAGATCAAGACGATGAATTCGGTACAGAAGGTTGGAGACATCGATTTGGTTTCGAGAAGAGTGGTATTTAATGCTTAACGCTACAATAACTATCTCTACTGATGAATATGAAATTCTTCTTTATAACACTAAACTACTGCATGCTTTAGAAGCCGCTGGGGTAGATAACTGGGAAGGCTATGAGATTGCTCTAGAAAGAATAGATGAAGATGCTACCAACTGATCCACAGAAAAGAAAAGCTACTCCGATCTATTCAGGGGTTCTGATGTACTTTCCTGACGCCCTTGCCGCCGTGGCTGAAGTATCTAGAATGGGGAATGAACAACATAATCCCGGACAACCGTTGCATTGGGCCAGGGAGAAGAGTACGGATCAGATGGATGCGGCCGTTAGGCATATCATTGACGGAGGAACAAGCAGACTAGATACAGATGGTGGTCGTCACCTTGCTAAGGCGGCTTGGAGGATTCTGGCACAATTACAACTAGAAATAGAAGAGAATAAGATTGCTTAATGAACTCAGTAAAGAAATCCATGAAGAGAATCATCGTTGGTGGCACGACCTGAATACCGGAGAACGCCTGAATCGTAACAAAGGCGAGATGCTGATGCTTATGGTGTCAGAAATCTCTGAGGCTATGGAAGGCGAACGTAAGGGGTTGATGGACACCCATCTGCCTCACAGGAGTATGCCAGAAGTCGAGTTAGCCGATGTCCTTATCCGTATCTTTGATTATGCCGGTGCTTATGGATATGACCTCGACGGCGCAGTCAGAGAGAAACGTGAATATAATCAGACAAGAAAGGATCATTCTAAGGAAGCTCGTCTAGCCGAAGGTGGTAAGAAGTGGTAATGACGCCCTACCAAGAATTTATTGCACTATCTAGATATTCACGTTGGCTAGAGAAAGAAAATCGCAGGGAAACTTGGGAAGAGGTTATAGATAGGTACCTTGATTATGTATTACCGACAGTAGAAGAAAAGACGGGCCAATCTGTTTCGTCTTATCGTCCTGGGCTTAAGCAAGCTATTCTAAATCTCGAACTTGTCCCAAGTATGCGGGCTATGATGATGGCAGGCCCTGCTTTAGAAAAGTGTAACGTCGGTGCTTACAACTGCTGCTATCTTCCCGTAGATAGCCCAAGGTCTTTCGACGAAACGATGTATGTCCTAATGTGTGGAACAGGAGTAGGTTTTTCTGTAGAGCGGCAATACATTAGTCAACTTCCTCTAGTGAATGAGCATTTTGAGGATACGAATACTGTCATCGTAGTAGAAGATACTCGGTCTGGCTGGGCCAAGGGATTGAGAGAACTGATCTCTCTCCTTTATGCAGGTAGGATTCCGTCTTGGGATTTATCTAAACTTCGTCCTGCTGGTGCCAGATTAAAAACTTCCGGAGGACGGTCATCGGGACCAGAACCACTGAATGAATTGTTTTATTTCACAGTTAACCTTTTCCGTAAGGCTTCTGGGCGTAGGTTGACTTCTCTTGAATGCCATGACTTGATGTGTAAAATCGGGGAGGTAGTAGTTGTAGGTGGTGTTCGTAGGTCTGCTTTGATTTCTTTGTCTAATCTATCCGATGATAGAATGAGAGAGGCCAAGTCAGGACAGTGGTGGAACGAGAACGGCCAGAGAGCCTTAGCAAATAACTCTGTGTGTTACACAGAGAGACCAGACATGTCTGCTTTTATGAAAGAGTGGACTTCTCTTTATATGAGTAGATCAGGTGAACGAGGAATCTTCAACAGAGAATCAGCGATTAAGCAAGTGGCTAAGAATGGTCGGAGGGACCCTCACTATTCTTTCGGCTGCAACCCTTGTTCTGAAATACTTCTTAGACCTTATCAGTTTTGTAATTTATCTGAGGTTGTAGTAAGAAATACAGACACCCTAGAAAATCTCAAAAATAAGATAAGACTTGCGACTATTCTAGGAACACTCCAATCCTGCCTGACAGATTTTAAATATCTTCGATCTATCTGGAGAAAGAATACAGAAGAAGAACGTCTTCTGGGTGTTTCATTGACTGGTATCATGGATCATCCTGAGTTGATAGACAGACCGGATTGGCTAGATCAATTAAGAGAAGAAGCTATAAAGACAAATAAAGGACTTAGTAAAAAGTTAGGCATACCTCAGAGTGTTGCTATAACATGCGTCAAGCCTTCTGGAACAGTGTCTCAACTAGTAGATTCAGCATCTGGTATTCACCCTAGATGGGCCAAGTATTATATCAGGACAGTCCGTGGGGATAATAAAGACCCTATAACTAAAATGTTAAAAAATCAAGGGGTTCCTAACGAACCTTGTGTTATGTCACCAGAGCATGTCACAGTATTTTCTTTTCCTCAGAAAGCACCAGATGGTGCCTTAGTTAGATCAGAACTTACGGCTATCCAGCACCTGGAGATTTGGAGACAATTCCAAGATCATTATTGTGAACACAAACCATCAGTGACAGTTAACGTAAAAGAGAATGAATGGATCAGAGTTCAGTCTTGGGTCTGGGATAATTTTGATTCAGTTTCTGGAATATCTTTTCTACCTTATGACGACCATGTCTATAAGCAAGCCCCTTATCAAGAAATCAATCAGGAACAATACTACAAGATGTCTCAATCATTTCCAA
>Ga0164242_10004073_pt1 | contig 16477 bp, 24 predicted proteins | sample OricomgcompostMG_FD_108783 | JGI IMG/M metagenome (GOLD analysis project Ga0164242, IMG submission 108783) | Miracle-Growth compost microbial communities from Emeryville, California, USA - Original compost - Miracle growth compost (MG) ...
CGCGTGAAGGATGCTTCCGCGCCGAAGAAACTCCGCGCCGAGATCGCCCGCATCATGACCGAGCTCGGTTCGCGCGCGAAATCGAACGCATAGCGCTTCTAATTCTCTTACTACTATGGAAACCATCACCACCAAGCCCCAGACCTTCAACGGAACCGTCGTGAAGACGGCCATGAAGGACACGGCTACGGTCGCCGTATCCCGCTATGTGAAGCATCCGAAGTACAAGAAGTACCAGGTGCGCACGAAGAAGTACCAGGTGCACGACCCTGAGAACACCGCGAAAGTCGGCGACCAGGTCACTATCGTTGCCGTCGCGCCTATCTCGAAGCTCAAGCGTTTCGCGCTCAAGAGCATCGACGTCCCCTACGTAGCCCCTGAAGAGGCATAGTCAATCACATACTTAGTAACCACACCGCGTATGCTTCAGCCACAATCAATCGTCACCGTCGCAGATAACTCAGGCGCAAAAGTCGCCCGCGTCTTCAAGGTGCTCGGCGGAAGCAAGCGCCGCTATGCCGAGCTCGGCGACGTCGTCGTCGTTTCCATCCAGAATGCCGAGCCGCGCAAGCCGGTGAAGAAGAAGGACATCTACAAGGCTGTCGTCGTCCGCCAGAGCAAGCCGTTCCGGCGCGCGAACGGCTCCTACGTGCGCTTCGACGATAATGCCGTCGTGCTCATCGAGAAGCAGGGCAAGGAAATGGGCCCGAAGGGGAACCGCGTTTTCGGTCCGGTACCGCGCGACCTCATCGAGAAGGGATGGCAGAACATTGCAAGCATCGCGCCGGAAGTCGTCTAACATCGTTGCGTATGAAAATGAAACTCAAGAAAGGCGATACCGTACAGGTGATTTCAGGAAAGGATAAGGGTAAGCAGGGAACCGTCCTGCATGTCTACCCGGCGACGAACAAGGTCGTCGTCGAAGGCATTGCCATCTACAAGCGCTCGCTCCGCGCGAGCCAGGGCCAGAGCGGCTCCATCGTCGAGCGCCCGCGCGCCATCGATGCATCGAACGTCATGTTCATGGATCCGAAGGAGAAGAAGCCGACCCGCATCGGTCGCCGCACCGAAGACGGAAAGGTCGTCCGTTTCGCGAAGAAGAGCGGCGCAACGCTCTCGTAATCAGGCCTCTAATAATTTATTTGCGTATGATGATTTCAGAACAGAAGCAGAAGAGCGCCTTCGACACCCTTAAAGGGACGTTCGGCTACTCGAACGTCATGGCTTCGCCGAAGCTCGTGAAGATCGTCGTCTCGAGCGGAGTCGGCAAGGCGAAGGATAAGGCGCGCATCGCGCTCGTCGAGAAGAAGCTCGCGCAGATCACCGGCCAGAAGCCGAGCGCGCGCGCAGCCCGCAAGTCCATCGCCTCCTTCAAGCTTCGCGAAGGGGAGATCGTCGGCTTCCAGGTCACGCTTCGCGGGAAGCGCATGTACGAATTCCTCGATAAGCTCGTGCATATCGCCCTCCCGCGCACGCGCGACTTCCGCGGCTTGAACAAAGGCATCGACGAAATGGGCAACTACACCATTGGTATCCGCGAGAACACCATCTTCCCGGAAACGTCCGAGGAAGACCTCAAGGACGTGTTCGGTCTCTCCGTCACGTTCGTGACCACGGCGAAGACCAAGGAAGAGGCAGAGGCATTCCTCCGCCACCTCGACCTTCCGATGAAGGCGTAAGCGTAAGCGAGAGAACGCCTACTCTCATGCGAAAGCCTCGACGAGCTCGAGGCTTTTTGCTATAGCAAGGGGAGAAGAGGGAGAGAACGCATGTACGATCTGGTATCGGCTATGATGCTGCAGGCGCGGCTTGTTCGGCTGGCGCACGTAGGAGCCAATTTTAGCCGCGTTGGCGGGTTCCACTATTACGTCGAAGGAACGAAGGTCATTCGCTATAACCCGGACGGCAGGGCGGATGTGGTTGAAAGCGCCATTGAGGCGAATGAATCGCTCAATATGGCCCAAAAGGCGCTTCTGCGACAGAACCGCCGCGCAGCGCTGCGAGCAGTATAGTCGCGCATATATACGGGGTCCCCTAGGCCCGCGGAAGCAATTCCGCGGGCCTTATTTAAAGGTCATATATGCATTCTCTCAGGCGGGGTACGCACTTCGAGGACGTGCGAGCCGTGCAGGCCTCGAGGCGAAGCACGCCCGCAGGAGTGCGTACCCCGCTCCGTTTGACAGCCTACTTCCGTACTGATACATTACTTGCACGGCTCTCCGGAGCTATTTTTCGTATGGCAAAGACCTCACAACTCGCCCGCAACGCCAAGAAGGTGAAGCTCTCCGCGAAGTACGCAAAGAAGCGTGCTGAGCTTAAGGCTGCCGGCGATTACGAGGCGCTCCAGAAGCTCCCGAAGAACGCATCGCCGGTCCGCGTAAAGAACCGTTGCGCGATGAGCGGCCGCGGCCGCGGCTACATGCGCGACTTCGGCGTTTCCCGCATCGTGTTCCGCGAACTCGCCCGCGATGGCAAGATTCCGGGCGTAAAGAAAGCATCATGGTAACGGACCGCGTCGGGGATTTCATCATTCGCCTCAAGAATGCCGGTGCTATCGGCAACAGCACCGTCACGGCGCCGTATTCCAAGCATGTTGAGGCTATCGCGAACAAGCTCAAGGATCTCGGCTTCATCGCGCGCGTCGAGGTTTCCAAGACCATGCCGCGCAGCATCGAAGTGACCCTCGCGTACGACGAGAACGGCGTGCACAAGATCCATGACGTGAAGCGCATCTCCAAGCCGGGCCGCCGCCTCTACGTCGCCAGCCGCGATGCGCACAGCGTGAAGAACGGCCTCGGCGCAGCTATCATCTCGACGCCGAAGGGCATCCTCGCCGATAAGGAGGCGCGCAAGGTCCGTCAGGGCGGCGAAGCGCTCTTCGAGATCTGGTAATCCATCATTCTTTTTCGTATGTCCCGTCTCGCAAAGAAACCAATCCAGGTACCTGCCAAAGTCAGCATCGAGCATGCGGGCGGCGTGCTTACTGTGAAAGGTCCGAAAGAGACGCTCACGCGTCCGGTGCATTCGGCGGTGAAGGTCGATGTCACCTCCGACGGCGTCGTCATTACCCCGTCGGACAACACCCGCCTCGCTCGCGCGCTTGTCGGCACCTATGCCGCGCACGTACGCGCGATGCTTGCCGGGGTCGAGACCCCTTGGAAGAAAGTGCTCGTGCTGAACGGCGTCGGCTATCGCGTCGAGCTGCGCGGCAACGAGCTCGTGCTCAACGTTGGTTTCTCGCACCCCGTCACGCTCAAGGTCCCTGAGGGTCTTTCCGTAACGATCGTAAAGAACGTCATCACGATTGAAGGCGCGGACAAGCAGAAGGTCGGTCAGTTCGCTGCGGAAGTGCGCGATGTGAAGCGTCCGGAGCCGTATCTCGGCAAGGGCATCAAGTACGAAGACGAGGTCATCCGCCGCAAGCAGGGCAAGAAGGCCGTATAACGCATAGCTGATTTCATATGATTACGTCCGCATCCTCGAAGAACGATACCCGCAAGCGCCGCCACGCCCGCGTTCGCGCGAAGATTTCCGGTACGGCAGCGCGCCCGCGCCTTGCCGTCTATCGCTCGAACCGCTTCGTTTCCGTCCAGCTCATCGATGACGAGAAGGGCCACACGATCGCGCAGGCCCACGGCCGCGAGTTCAAGGGCGCGCAGAGCGCGCAGGCAGCGGGGGTCGGAAAGGCCATCGCGGAACGCGCGAAGGCTGCCGGCGTCACGGCTGTCGTCTTCGATCGCGGCGGGTATGCGTACGCGGCCCAGATCCGCGCGCTCGCCGATGCCGCTCGCGAGGGAGGACTCACTTTCTAATACTGTATATGACTGAAACCACCACCGACATGACGCAGACCGCACCGACCGCTCCGGAAACGGAGAGCGCGCCTGCGAAGGGCGCTCCTGAATCCGCAGCGGCCGAGCGCGCTCCGCGCGACGCATCCCGCGGCCGCGGAGATCGCCGCGGCGCTCGCGGCGGCCGCCGCGAGCGCGCTCCGCGCGAGCGCAGCGAGTTCGACCAGGCGACGCTCGATGTCCGCCGCGTGGCCCGCGTGATGGCCGGAGGCCGCCGCTTCTCCTTCAGCGTTACCGTCGTCATCGGCGACAAGAAAGGCCGCGTCGGCGTCGGCCTCGGCAAGGGCGCTGATACCGCGCTTGCCATCGATAAGGCCGTCCGCGCCGCGAAGAAGGCGCTCATCACCGTACCGCTTACCGGAAGCCGCTCCATCGAGCATGATGTTTCCGCGAAGTACGCCTCTTCGACCGTCGAGATCATCCCGTCCCCAGGCCGCGGTATCGTCGCCGGCTCGGCGATGCGCACCGTCCTTGAATACGCCGGGGTAACGGACGTCATCGCGAAGATCCAGACCCGTTCCAAGAATAAGCTCACCATCGCTCGCGCGACCGTCGAAGCGCTCAAGAGCCTTCAGTCCCGTTAAGCCGCGCAGTAACGTTTACTACCATGCAGACCAACACCCTCAAGCCAGCACATGCACGAACCACCAGCGCCCGCGTCGGGCGCGGCGGCAAGCGCGGCAAGACCAGCGGACGCGGCACCAAGGGCCAGAACGCCCGCGCCGGCCATAAGAACCGCCCGGAGATGCGCGATACGCTCAAGAAGCTCCCGAAGCGCCGCGGCTTCGGCAAGAACCGCGCGCGCACGATCCGTCCGCAGGTCATCTACACGGCCGTCAACCTTTCTAAGCTCGATGAGCGCTTCGCCGCAGGCGATGTCGTCTCGCCGGTATCTCTCATGCAGAAGGGTCTCGTTCGCTCGAAGGGAGGCTATATCCTGCCGGTGAAGATCCTCGGTACCGGAAGTCTCACGAAGGCGCTCACCGTCGAAGGCTGCGTCGCTTCGGCATCCGCGAAGTCGGCCATCGAGTCCGCCGGAGGAACGTTCACTACCGCCTAACGCCATGCTGAACGCCTTCTTCCACAAGCTCGGTATCATCATCAGCGACCGCGCGCTGCGGAATCGTATCCTTTTCATCATCGGCGCGTTCGCCGTCTTCCGTCTCCTGGCTGCCGTTCCGGTGCCAGGCGTGAACCGCGGCGCGCTCGCGCAGTTCTTCGGCGCGAACGCCTATCTCGGCCTCCTTTCCGTCTTCTCGGGCGGCGGGCTGCATACTATTTCCCTCGTGCTCCTCGGCGTGACGCCGTACATCACCGGCTCCATCATCATGCAGCTCGCGACCGTGCTCTTCCCGCGCGTGAAGGAGATGTACCAGGAAGAGGGCGAGGCCGGCCGTGCGCGCTTCATCTCGATCTCGCGCTACATCACCGTTCCGATAGCGCTGCTCCAGGCAGTCGCCTTCCTCTCGCTCCTTACCCGCGAAGGCATCCTCATGCCGCTCACGCATTTCCAGCTCATCACCGACGTCCTCGTCGTGACGGCGGGCTCGATCCTGCTCATGTGGATCGGCGAGCTCATCACGGAGTTCGGCGTCGGTAACGGCGTTTCGCTCATCATCTTCGCCGGTATCGTCGCGCGCATCCCGGCCGGCATCGCCCAGACGCTCTTCACCGCGACGGCGGCGAATATCCCTGCCTACCTCGGCTTCCTCGCCCTCGCCCTCGTCGTCGTGTACGCCGTGGTCGTCGTCGCCGATGCGGAGCGTTCCATCCCCATCGCCTACGCGCGCCAGATGCGCGGCGGAGCAAGCGGCGCGCCGACGTACCTTCCGATCCGCCTCCTGCAGGCCGGCGTGATTCCGATCATCTTCGCGCTCTCGCTGCTCCTCCTTCCGCAGCTCGCGATCGGCGCATTGAGCGCTGCGCATGTCGGCGCTGCCGCGCACTGGCAGCTCATGTACCAGGCGTTCGCGGACAATATCTGGCTCTACAGCCTCGTGTACTTCGCCCTCGTGGTCATCTTTACGTACTTCTACACCGCGATCACCTTCGAGCCGCACCGCGTCGCGGAGAACCTCCAGAAGTCCGGCGCGTTCGTTCCGGGCGTCCGTCCCGGCCGCGAGACGGAGAACTACATCGGCACGGTCGTGAACCGCATCACGCTTCCGGGCGCGGTCTTCCTCGGCATCGTCGCCGTCATCCCGTTCGCCATCCGCGGGCTCACCGGCGTCACGTCCATCCTCGTCGGCGGTACAGCCCTCCTCATCGCCGTGCAGGTGCTCCTCGACCTTATCCGTAAGATAGACGCGCAGGTCTCGCTGCGGGAATACTAATTCCGTCATGGCTGGCTACCCCGGAATGCTGGTGCTCGTCGTCGGCACGTCCGGGAGCGGAAAGGGCGCGCTCATGAAGCGCGCCCGCGAGCTGCACCCCGAGATAGTCTTTCCGGTGTCCTGCACGACCCGCGCGATGCGTCCCGGGGAAATGGACGGGGAAGCCTACCACTTCATTACGGAGGATGAGTTCACGCGTCGCATAGAAGGCGGCGAATTTCTCGAATGGGCCTCCTATGGCGGCTACCGCTATGGGACGCTCGCATCTGAGATACTTCCGGCGCTTGAAGCTGGCAAGCTCATCCTCCGCGAAGTCGAGGTGCAAGGAGCGCGCAGCATCAGGAAGCTCCTACCGGCCGAGAGCATCGCCGTCATTTACATACATGCAGGCCCATGGGAGCACCTGGAACGCCGCATCCGCGGACGCGCTCCTATTTCGGAAGAGGACCTCGCCGCGCGCCAGCGCCATTACGAGGACGAGCAATCGTTCAAGGCGGAGGCGACGTATGTCGTCGATAATCCCGACGGGAAGTTCAAGGAAGCTGACGAAGCCTTCGAATCTATCATCACCGGCCTTCTCGCCGATGCGCGCTAGCCGCTTTATTGCTAGGATACAGGTATGGAGCGCGTGAACACGATTCTTCTCATTGGTCGACCAGGTTCGGGAAAGGGGACGCAGGCGGCCTTGCTGTCTGAACGTCTCGCTTGGATACGGCTCTCGTCCGGCGATCGCATCAAGGAGATACGCGACGGCAACGAGCCGTTCTCGGAGCGCGTACGCGCCGTCTACGACAAGGGCACGTTCCTGCCGAGTTGGCTCGCGGACTACCTGCTCGAGAGCGGTCTTCTCGAGCTGGAGCCGTACGTCGGCGTGATCACGGAAGGGTTCGCGCGCACGCTCGAGCAGGCGCACCACTATGCCGATATCATCGATTGGCTCGGCCGCAAGCTGCTCGTCATAAACCTCGAGGTTTCCGAGGAGGAGGTCGCCAAACGCATGAAGTCGCGCAGCGCGACCGAGGACCGGCCGGACAGCAACACCGATGAGAAGATAGCCGCCCGCCTGGAGCAATTCCGCGAGAAGACGCTGCCTGCTCTCGAGTTCCTGCGCGGCCTGGGCGTGGTCACGGATGTCGACGCTGAGCGCAGCCCGGCCGAGATCGCCGAAGACATAGAGAAGCTCGTCGTCGTATGATCGTCCGTACCCCTGAAGAACGGGCCGATATCATCGAGGCCGGCTATCGGCTCGGCGCTATCCTTGAAACGCTGGCAGCGGCCGTGCGGCCCGGCATCACGACCGGCGCGCTCGATGCGCAGGCCGAAGAGCTCATCCGCGCCGACGGCGATGAACCGTCATTCAAGGGATACAGCCCCGAAGGCGCGCGCTACCCGTATCCTGCGGCGCTCTGCATTTCCGTGAACGATGAGGTCGTGCATGGCATCCCGAGCGACCGCGCGCTCGCCGAAGGCGATATCGTCACGCTCGACCTCGGCCTCACGCACCACGGCCTGATCGTGGACTCCGCGCTCACAGTGCCGGTGGGGAAGACCGACCAACGCTCGTACGCGCTCATGGACGCCACGCAGGCCGCGCTTGAGGCCGGCATCGCCGCAGCGCGCCTGGGCGCCCGGATCGGCGACATTTCCCATGCCATAGAGGAATCCTTCACGGGAAGTGGATCCTCGGTCGTGAAAATCCTCGGCGGGCACGGCGTCGGGCGTCACGTGCACGAGGAGCCGTTCGTCGCGAACATCGGCCACGCTGGCACCGGTCCGGAGATCGTCTCGGGCATGGTGCTCGCGCTCGAGCCGATCGCGAACGCCGGCAAGCCGCAGGTCAACCTTCTGGAAGACGATTACACCTTCGCGACGCGCGACGGTTCGAAGAGCGCGCATTTCGAGCATACGATCCTCGTCGAGGATGCCGGGACGCTCGTGCTCACGCGTCGCCCGAGCGAGGATGCTTCCTAGGGGCTCCTTTGGTATACTCCAGGTAACCGCGCCAGCGCGCCTTTATTTTTATCTCAATAATCCTTTACCCTATGCCTATCCCGCACCCTAAAACCGAGCGTTCCTTCGTCATCGTGAAGCCCGACGGCGTGCAGCGCGGCCTCGTGGGCGAGATCATCTCCCGCTTCGAGCGTACGGGCCTCAAGCTCGTCTCCCTCAAGCTCGCCGTCCTCGATGCCGACCGCATCTGGAAGCACTACGACAAGGACGACGAATGGTTCCTCAAGAAGGGGACGAAGATCGCCGCCGACCGCCAGGCAGCTGGCCTCTCTGCCGAGAAAGAGCCGATTGAGTACGGGAAGGACATCATCCGCGCGCTCGAGAAGTACATGACGTCCGGCCCGTGCGTGGTCATGGTCTGGGAAGGCAACAGCGCCGTGGCGGTGGTCACGAAGCTTGTGGGCGACACGTCGCCGGCAAGCTCGGATGTCGGTACCATTCGCGGCGACCTCACGATAGATTCCTATGAGATCGCGTCCATCGACGACCGCGCCGTCCGCAACCTCATCCATTGCTCCGATACGCCGGAGAATGCAGAAAAGGAAATCGCCCTCTGGCTCGGCGCTGACGAAGTGCTGAAGTATCGCCTCCTCAACGAAGCGATTCTCTACGACGTCAATCTCGACGGCATCCTCGAATAGCCCTATTCGCCCAAGAAGACTATACTAGGTGCTTATGGCATCTGCCGATCCCGCTCCGTCCTCATCCGGCGGCTCGCTTCTCGCGCTCCTGCGGCCGTACGGCTGGTGGGTGGCGCTTTTGCTTGTCCTTACGGTCGCCGGAAGCGCGCTCAACCTCGTCATCCCGCAGATACTCTCGCACACCATCGACGCGTATACGGCGCATACGCTGGTCCTCGGCCGGTCGCTCGCGCTCTTCGGCATCGTCGCCTTCGGCATCTTCTTGTTCAATAACTTGCAGAGCATCGTCCAGACATACGCATCCGAGCGCGTCGCGCGCGACCTGCGCACCCGCATCGCGCATGCCATCTCGCTCCAGGACTATGCGAGCATCGAGGAATTGACGCCTTCCAAGCTGCTCACGAACCTCACTTCCGATACGGATGCGGTGAAGATGTTCATCGCCCAGGCGATCGCGAGCATCCTCTCGTCCGTATTCCTCATCATCGGCGCGAGCATCCTGCTCCTCACCATCAACTGGCGCCTGGCCCTCGCCGTGCTCATCGTCATCCCGCTCATCGGCGGCACGTTCTATGTCGTGCTCGGTCGCGTCCGCAAGCTGTTCCGCAGCGCACAGGAGGCGATAGACCGGCTCAATAAGGTGATCAACGAGACCGTGCTCGGCGCGGCGCTCATCCGCCTCCTCGATTCGAGCGCCCAGGAATACGGCAAGTTCCTCGAGGCAAACGGCCATGCGCGCAGCATCAGCCTGCAGATCCTGCGGCTCTTCGCGTCGATGATACCTATCATCACGTTCCTCACGAACATGGCGACGCTCATCATCCTCGTGCTCGGCGGGCATTTCGTCATCCAGGGCTCGATGACCATCGGCGAGTTCACCGCCTTCAACAGCTATCTCGCCATACTCATCTTCCCGATACTCATCATCGGATTCATGAGCAACGCCATCGCGCAGGCATCCGCCTCGTACGGCCGCATCGCGCAGGTGCTTACTCGCCCGCCTGCGGTGGACGTCGGCACGCGGACGGACCGCCTCACCGGCGAGGTGGAGGTACGCGACCTCTCGCTCTCGTACGGGGAGCACGCTGTCGTGCGTTCGGCGTCGTTCACCGTACGGCCGGGAACGAAGAACGCCATCGTCGGCCCCACGGCGGCGGGGAAGTCGCAGCTCCTCTACATGATGACGGGCCTCACGACGCCCACCTCAGGCGCGGTCCTCTATGACGGCGAACCCATCGGAAGCTACCAGAAGAAGGCCTTTTACGAGCAGATAGGGTTCGTATTCCAGGACAGCGTCATGTTCAACCTCACGTTGCGCGAGAATATCGCGTTCAGCGCTACCGTGAGCGACGAGGCGCTCGCCAAGGCCATAGAGACGGCTGAGCTCCAGAACTTCATCGAGACGCTTCCGGACGGCCTCGATACGCTCGTATCCGAGCGCGGTACGTCGCTCTCGGGCGGCCAGAAGCAGCGCGTGATGCTCGCCCGCGCGCTCGCGCAGGACCCGAAGATCCTGCTGCTCGACGACTTCACTGCGCGCGTCGACCAGCGCACGGAAGAGTCCATACTCCGGAACGTCATGGATAACTACCCTGGCATTACGCTCATCTCGGTAACGCAGAAGATCGCGCCTATAGAGGGCTACGACCAGATCATCGTGCTGATGGAGGGCGAGGTGCTCGCGACCGGCGTGCACGAGGACCTCATGCACCGCTCGCCGGAATACGTGCAGATCTACGATTCGCAGCGTTCGACCGAGCAGTACGACGCCGCTAACGCATCATCCGACGCATAAGCCTATGGACTACACCCTCAAGGACATCGCTGGCAAGACCCGAGGCGCGCTCAAGGGGGCGTGGGAAAGCCTCGTGCCGCTCCTTGCCGACGAGAAGAAGAACCTCTCCATCGCGCTCGTTGCCGTCGTCATCAGCTCGGCATCGAACCTCCTCGCACCTATCGTCATCGCGCACGCCATCGATACGGCCATCGCCTCGCATGATTTCGGCGCCGTCGCCCGCGATGGCGCGCTCCTCGCGGCAGTGTACGTCCTCGGCCTCGTCGCCGGCTACCTGCAGACCATCCGCATGGGCACCGTGGGACGCAACGTCCTCTTCAAGCTCCGCAATGCTCTTTTCACGCGGCTTTCCGAGCTTCCGGTCGCCTTCTTCAACCAGAATCGGACGGGCGACCTCATTTCTCGCATCAATAACGACACCGATAAGCTGAACCAGTTCTTCGGCCAGGCGCTCATGCAGTTCATCGGCAGCTTCTTCGTCATCCTCGGCGCCGGCATCCTGCTCGTCTCGCTGAATTGGCGGCTCGGCCTCGTCGCGCTCATCCCTGCGCTCGTCGTCTTCATCGCTACCCAGCTGCTCTCAGCCTGGGTGAAGCGGAAGTCGCTCGCCGGCCTCCAAAGCCTGGGGAGCCTGAGCGGCGAGATAGAGGAGAGCCTGGCGAACTTCAAGGTCATCGTCGCCTTCAACCGCGTGGATTATTTCCGTACGAAGTTCGATGCCGCCAACCAGGCGAATTACAAGGCATCGACCGTCTCCGGCGTCGCGTCGAACATCTTCACGCCGCTCTATACGCTCGCGTCCAATAGCGGGCAGCTGCTCGTCCTGGGCTACGGCCTCGCGCTCATCATGAGCGGCCATCTCACCATCGGCCTCCTGGTCGGGTACCTCATGTACGTCAGCAATTTCTACGGGCCGCTCCGCCAAATCGCGGCGATCTGGTCGAACCTGCAGCTCGCCCTCGCCGCGCTCGACCGCATCCAGCAGGTGCTCGTGCTGCGGAGCGACCTTCCGGTACTGGAGCGCGAAGGCGTTGCCCAGGAGGGGGCGTTCCTCTCGTTCGAGGACGTGTCGTTCTCGTACGGCGACGGGAAGCCGGTACTGCACGATGTCTCCTTCTCCCTCGAAAAAGGGAAGACGTACGCGCTCGTAGGGCCGACGGGCGGCGGCAAGACGACGACGGCCTCGCTCATGGCGCGCTTGTACGACCCGACGCAAGGCGCGATAACGCTCGACGGCAAGGATATTCGCGCGTACACGCCGCAGGAGCGGGCCCGGAAGATAGGATTCATCCTCCAGGAACCGTTCCTCTTCACCGGTACCGTCCGCGACAATATCGTCTATGGGAACGATGATCTCATCGCGCTTTCTGACGATGACCTCGAGAAGAAGCTGCGGGCGCAGGATCTGGGCGCCCTGCTCGACCGTTTCAGCGAAGGGCTCGCGACGAAGGTCATGGGCTCGGGAGCGAGCATATCGCTCGGCCAGCGCCAGATCATCGCCTTCATGCGCGCCATCTTGCGCGAGCCGGAGCTCCTCATCCTCGACGAGGCCACGGCGAACATCGATACCGTCACCGAGCAGCTCCTCGAGCGCCTGCTCGAGCTGCTGCCGGAAGCGACGACGACCGTTATCATCGCGCACCGCCTCAATACGATCGAGAACGCCGATACCATCTTCTTCGTGAACGGCGGAACGGTCGCCGAGGCGGGATCCATGGAGCATGCCGTCGACCTCCTGCTCCATGGGAAGCACGCGAGCTAGCGCGGGAGTTGTGCGGATGCCGCGTGCCCCGTATACTCTCCTGGGGCCATCCCTGAAAACGCAACTTGCTCATTCTTAGGGAGCTTTATATCCGGCGGGCGCGAGCCATGCTCTACCGACCGCCATGCGAGCACCCACGTGGCACATTACAGTTGCCACACTGGGGGTGGACCCACGAGAACGCCGGCCAAAGGCCGGCGTTCTCGTATGCTACCCTTATACCTACATGCACCGGAAGCCGCTCTATACCGCTCTCGCGCTCGCCATCATCCTCCTGGCGCTGCACCTGTACGCGCTCCATGCTTATTTCTACTGGTATCATCGCTGGTTCGATATCCCGATGCATATCCTCGGCGGCATCACCATCGGTTCCTTCCTCCTGGCGTTCCTGAACGCTCGGCAGGCGAAACTGTATTTCGCCTGCATGGTGCTCGTCGTCGTCGGCTGGGAAGTCTTCGAGTATCTCGGCCATATTTCCACCGGCCAGCCGCATTACTGGCTCGATACCTTCAAGGACATGATCGACGGCCTCATCGGCGCTGCTGTGAGCCTGTATGTCGCGCGACGTTCCCTATGGCGCTGAGGCTCACCTTTTACGGCGGGGCGGAGACGGTAACGGGGTCCAATTTCCTCGTCGAGGGCGCGCGCGGAAAGCTGCTCGTGGACTGCGGCATCGAGCAGGGGAGCGATTTCAGCCAGCAGGAGATGTACGCGCCGTTCCCGTACGACGTGCCGGGCATCGATGCGCTCGTGGTCACCCATGCGCACCTCGACCATGTCGGCCGCATCCCTAAGCTCATGAAGGAAGGCTTCAAGGGGCGCATCTACATGACGGCGCCGACGAAGGACCTCGCGCAGCTCATCATGGAGGATTCGGCGCGCATCCTCGCAGAGGATGCGCGCCAGAAAGGGCTCCCGCTCCTCTACGAGGAGCGGGACGTCGCCGCGGCCATGGAGCGCATCGAGGTCGTGCCGTACCACCATGAATGGGAGGCCGCGCCGGGACTTTCATGCATCCTCCGGAACACGGGCCATATCCTGGGGTCTGCGAGCGTGCGTATCCGCGATATGGAAGGGGGCGCAAAAGACGGCCAGAATGGCGTCGCGCTCGCCCTGACCGGCGATATCGGCAACAGCCCGTCACCGTACCTGCCCGACCCTGAGGCGATTCCCGACGCCGACGTCATGGTCATGGAGAGCGTGTACGGCGACCGGCTCCATACCCATACGGACGAGCGCGTTCCCGAGCTCCAGGAAGCGCTTTCCAAGGCTATCGCGCGCGGCGGCGCCATCCTCATCCCTGCCTTCTCCCTCGAACGCACCCAGCTCATGCTTTATGAGATCAGCAACTTCATGGAGACGGGGAAGCTCCCGAAGGTCCCCGTCTTCCTCGATTCGCCGCTCGCCATAAAGGCCACCGACGTGTACGCGAAATGGGGCCCTGAGTTCTTCAAGAAGGACGTACAGCCGGAACTGGCGCGCGAGCGTGATATCTTCCGGTTCCCGATGCTCACCCAGACGCTCTCCCGCGAGGATTCGCAGAAAATAACCGAAGCTGCCGAGCCGAAGATCATCATGGCCGGCGCGGGCATGTCCCATGGCGGCCGCATCGGCCGGTGGGAGCAGAAATACCTCCCTGACGCCAGGACGACGCTCTTCATCGTCGGCTACCAGGCTCCGGGCTCCCCGGGCCGCCAGCTGCAGGAAGGCGTGAAGCGCGTGCGCCTCGGCGGGAAGATGGTGACGGTGCGCGGCTCGATACAGTCCTTCTCGGGCTGGTCCGCGCATGCCGACCGCGACGGCCTCGTGAAGTTCGCCCAGATGACCCAGCCGCGCACGAAGACCATCTTCACGGCGCTCGGCGAGCCGTCCTCGGCCCGCTTCCTCGCGCAGCGCCTGCATGGGTTCCTCGGCGTCCGCGCCATCGTGCCGACGGAAGGGCAGACCTGGGAGATCACAAAAGAGGGCGTGAAGCAAGTATAAGAACTTGTATTTCCATACAAACGGTCCATATATCTCCTAACTCAAGCGCGTATACTCCCAGCGATGGGAAAGAGGAAACGCACGTGGCCGTACATAAAAGCGTTCAATGCGCATGTGCGCGGAACAAAACCAAGGAGCCATATACGCCTCGTCGAAGCGGAGATCCGTACGCTCTCAAGGCCGTTGCATACACAATTATCACTATTGCATCCGGGTCTTTCGCGGACAGCGTCCATAACTACCAGGGTCCTGAAACATATCTATGATGACCATGGCGCGCACGCTCCCGAAATCATCAAGCATCTCGCCGCGATGGTCGGGAGCCCGAGCATCGTGTATGAGAATAAGCCCGGTCGGGCGGGGATGTACATTTTTGCCATACGGGTCGATACGCGTACGTATTGCGGCGTAATGGATATAGAACGAACGCGCCATGGGCGGTGCGTCCTGCATGTTCGCACCGCGTTTTACGCATCGAATCCAACGGCGTATCTTAGCGGTTTGAACTGTGTCTGGTTGAACGTGAGTCGCTTTGTGGAGCCGGGAGGGCAGCGCATTCCTCCATCGTAACGTTAGTCGTAGCCGACAGGCTACGCGCCCCGCAGTAGAGCCTTTCTGCATTTCAGCTCCACAAAATTACCCACGTCCTGATGAGAGTATATCTGCTTGCATGCGCAGGGTCAAACGGAAGTGCGATATACTCTTCATATGGCAATGGAACACGGAAATGTAACGACAGCATTCGAGCTCGACGGGAAGTGCATCACGAAGAACCTCGGCATCGTGCGGGGTATCACGGTTCGTTCGCGCTCCATCGTGGGCGCTATCGGCGCAGGCCTGCAGACGATCGTCGGCGGGAACATCACGCTCTTCGAGACGCTATGCGAGAAGGCGCGCGAGCAGTCCTACGAGCGCATGGTGGAGCACGCCGAAGCGATGGGCGCGAATGCCGTCATCGGCATGCGGTACGATGCGACCGAGATAGGCGGCGGCATAACCGAAGTCCTCGCGTACGGCACGGCCGTCGTCGTGGAATAGCGCGCGAAGGGCAAAAGAAAAAGCCTCCGATGAGACCGCTCCGGGCCGCTTGGCCGAGTCTTAGTCTCGTCGGAGGCTTTTTCTTTTGCCTTTCTACGCGTGAACCTCTTTGGCGACGCGGCTGAAGACATCCGGGTGCTTCTGGGCGAACTCAGAGAGCACCTTGCGGTCGAGGCCGTAGCCTTTCTTCTTCAGGCCATTGATGAACGTGCTGTAGGACTTGAAGCCCTCGGCGCGGATAGCGGCGTTCAGGCGCACGATCCAGAGCTGGCGCATGACCGTCTTCTTGTCGCGGCGATGGTTGAAGGCGTTCTTGCCGGCATGCACGAGCGACTCCTTCGCGAGGCGCTCTTTCGTGCCGCGGCCATGGCGGTACCCTTTCGCGCGCGCAAGGACGTTGCGGCGGCGCTTCGCTGAGATGACTCCTCCTTTGACTCGTGACATACGTGATTGCTTAAAAAGGTTAAACTACGCGCTCTTCGCAGAAAGGAAGCGGCGGCGGACACGGGTGCTGACCGTGAGGGACTGGGCGCGCTTCTTCGCCATGCGGGTGCTGCCGCTCTCCTGGGCGTTGTAGTGGTCCTGGCCCTTCTTGCGGACGACGAGCTTGCCCTTCTTGGTGACGCGGATGCGCTTGGTGTATGACTTGTTGGTTTTCATAAAGTTATGATGCTGGTTCAGGCGCAGCTGCCTTAGGCGCACTCCCGGCCTTCGGGTCCCGTTCGATGATCGTCGCGAAGCCTTTCGGCGCCCTGACTATCGGTTCGGCGATGCGATACGCGTAGGGAATGAGGAGCAGGAACTTCTCAAGGCGCGTCTTGAGGAAAGCTTCCTCCATGCCCTTGTAGCGTCCCTTCAGGAAGAGCTCGGCGCGCACGCGGTGGCCCTCGGCGAGCCACTGCGCCGCCCGATTCGCCTTCAGCCGCATATCGTTCTCACCAGTGCCGACTTTTATCTGCACTTCCTTGGTTTCGGAGACTTTGGCCTTAGCGCGCGCTGCGCTGTCCTTCTTCTTCTGCTCGTACTGAAATTTACCATAATCCATGATTTTCGCAACGGGCGGC